>Ga0265314_10000840_pt1 | contig 36344 bp, 28 predicted proteins | sample 4126metaG_FD_203106 | JGI IMG/M metagenome (GOLD analysis project Ga0265314, IMG submission 203106) | Rhizosphere microbial communities from Carex aquatilis grown in University of Washington, Seatle, WA, United States - 4-1-26 metaG | ecosystem: Host-associated > Plants > Roots > Rhizosphere >...
TCTTCGAAGAGCTCGAAGAGATGAACATCTTCGATGAGAACTACGACTACATTTTCTACGACGTGCTGGGCGACGTGGTCTGCGGCGGATTCGCCGTCCCGATGCGCTCGGGATACGCCGAGGAGGTCTACGTGGTCACCTCCGGCGAGTTCATGAGCCTGTACGCCGCCAACAACATCGCGCGCGGCATTCAGAACTACGCCAACGAGGGCGACGTTCGCATGGGCGGCCTGATCGCCAACGTGAAGGACCTCGCCTACGACCGAGATCTGATCGAGCAGTTCGCGGCGCGCATCGGCACGCACGTCGTCTACTACCTGGAGTGGAACAAGGTCGTGTACGACGCCGAGCGGCGCCGCCAGACGGTGGTGCGCTACAAGCCTGACGATCCGTTCGTGCAGAGCTGGTTCGGGCTGGCCGAGGCGATCGAGGGCAACACCCGCATGCACGTGCCGACGCCGATGGAAGACAACGAGCTCGACGTCTTCCTGGAGGGCTTGTTCGGCTTCTCGAACGATGGCGCGGCGGCGGAGCAAGCGCCGGCCGCCGCGGTTGCCGCGGCGCCGAGCTGCTGCGGCGACGCCCTGCCGCTGGTGCGCGGCGGCGAGTCGGGCGACTGAGGATCGCGAAGGCGGCGCTAGTCGCGTCGATCGAGCGCGCCGCTGCGCGCCTGGGCGAGCGCCTGCATGGCCTGCTCCCACAGGCGCAGGGCGCCGTTGAAGCCGAGGTCGGGGGCTGGAAAGACGAAGTGGCGATCCTCGCTCGGGAAGCCGTACTCGACCCACGCCGGAACGCGTGACGCCAGCTGCTGGCGCTCGATCGTCGTCCCGAAAGCCACCTCGCAGTCGTCGATGCGGGCGGCGCGCACCTCCGCCGGTGTCGGGTTTTCGAGCCACTCGACGCCGGGCGGCAGCTCGATCTCGTGGTACTCGCGCAGCTGCGCTTCGACCGCCGCGCGGCCGCCGCAGTGGAAATGCAACGTGCCGATCAGGCCGGGGATCATGCCGACGTCCATCAGTGTCGCGACCGCACCGGCGGCGCGCGGCGCATCGGCGAACAGGGCGAAGCGGCGCCCGGCGAGCTGGCGCCGGGCGAGCTCGGCGAGCGGCTTGAGGCGCTTCATCTCGTGCGTGATCACCTCGTTGGCGCGCTGCTCGACGCCGAGCTTCGCGCCGACCTGGCGCAACCATGCCTTGGTGCCGCCGAGCGACATCGGCAAACCGGTCTGGCAGTACTCCACGCCGAGCCCCTGCAGCACCTTCTGCTGCGAGGCCGCGTGCGGCAGCACTAGGTGGCAGCGCGCGTTGACCGCCTGCTTGAGGTGCGCGTACGGCTCACCGCTCATGAACACCGCCGGCGACTTGAGGCGCAGGTTCAACAACAGGCGGCGCAGCTCCGCGACGTTGCCGATCTGATCCGCCTCGTAGCGGTCGAAGACGTAGCCGACGATGCTGACCTCGTCGGCGCGCGGCGTGCCGCTGTTCCATTCCAGCCGCCGCAGCACGGTGCCGATCGTGTCGGCGTAGCCGCTGAAGTAGTCCGACTCGTAGTTGCGCGCCGGGACGTGCACCACATGCGCGCCGGTCTGCTCTTCCATGCGTTGGATGACGCCGGCCATCGACTGCGCCTGCAGGCTGATCGGCGTCGAGCCGTCGATGACGACGACGCCCGACTGCTGCCGCTTGTGCCAGGCGACGATCTCCTCTTCGAGCTGCGCGGTCGACCCGTTGATCAAATCTTCGTCGATGAACTGCGAATAGCGCCGCCGGTTGTGCGCATCCATCACGCCGTCGTGCGCCGTCAGATGCTCCTGCGTCTTCACCTTGCAGCCGACCGACGCATGGCACATGCACATACCGTCGAGAATGGCGTGCGTGGCCAGATAGACGCCGAAGAATGCGGTGTGGCTCGACGAGCGAATGACCAGGTCGTCGAGGCGGAGATCCTCGTACACGCTATTCCACCGGTCCGGAGATGTCCTGCGAGGGCTCGAAGTGCCGGTAGAAGGAGTGGGTCATGGCGGCATCGAGCTGATCGAGGTTGGCGCGCACGGCGCCGTAGCCGAGGCAGAGCCGCGACTTGTCCAGCAGCGGCAGATTGAGCTTCGAGAGCTGGTCGGCGAGGAAGTCGGCGCCGATGAAGACGTCATACTCGCCCGGCGTGATGTGCTTGGCCAGCGAGCCGGGATCGGGGAACATGACGAACGGCACGTCGATGCCGAGCTCGACCAGCACCTGCGCGGTGCGCTCGCGGTTGGCGGCGTCCTGCGGCCCCTGGATGAACAGCGTGCGATCGAAGTCGAGCTCGTCGATCCACGGCATCTCTCCCATCTCTTCGTGCGCCAGCCGGCGCAGGTCGAAGCTGCGGAACGAGCCGATGTTGAAGGCGCAGCGCGGCCGCCGCTGCCGCTCGCGCCACACGCGCGCGTGCAGCCGCTCGCGGGAGACGTCGATCGCCGCGCGCGCCGCGTCGCGCAACTCGGCCAACGGACCGTCGCCGGCCAACGGACCGTCGCCGGCCAACGGCGCGACGCCGGTGGCGGCGGCGATCTTGGCGTAGAAGCGCTCGGTGGCCTCGACGCCGTAGGGCAACGGCACCTCGATCGGCTCCTGGCCGTGCTTGCTGCGGCACTGCTCGTCGAAGTCCAGCATCATGAAGGGGCCGGGATGCAGGTTCCACTTGGCGTTGGCCACGGCGAGGAACTGGTCGAGCGAGGCGCGCTCGTTCAGCACCACGTTGAGCGTCAGGCCGAGCGCCTGCAGCCCGGCCTCGATCTCGCTGCGCTCGCGTGGCGCCAAGTCGATGCCGACGAGGTTGACCCGTCTCTCGAGCTCCATGCCGGCGGCCGGCGGCCGCGCCCCGCGGCAGAGCAGTGTGTACAGGTTGTCCACCACCTCTGCCGGCGATTTCGGCTTCAGACCGTTGGTCATTTCGGCGACTGCGTTGATGCCGAGATCCTTGCCCGCCTTGCGCACGACGTTCTTGATGTTGTCGCCGATCATCACCGTCGGACAGGTCGCCAGCACGATGATCAGCTCGGGCTTCTGCGCCTCGCTGACCAGCTCGATCGAGCGGCGCAGCTTGGCGTTGCCTTGCCCGGTCACCAGCTCGTCCTCTTTCATGTTCGTGCAGAGGAACCGGTAGCCGTCGTCGGTTTGTAAGGCGCCGCGCGTCTTCGGCAGGACGTTGGAGCAGTCGCGGTCGCTGTGAATGATGACCGCCATGCGGCCCTTCATCCGCATGAGCAGCTGCGTCGACGCCTGATACGAGCAGCACTCCTGCGCCAGCAGGGCCCCCGGATACATCTTGTGCGGGCGAAAGCGGGGCATGTGACTGTGTCCCACTCGCCCGCACTGATGGTCAAGAACCGTTTCTGATGCACGCTTGGGAGTATCTCTTCCGCGGAAACGCGAAAGAACCCGGGTTGATCGGGGCCGACATGGTGGATGGCGATGTGGTCGAATCCGTCCTCGGCGAACGCACTGATCTTCTCGAGATGCCGCGTCTTGTCGGGACCGCAGAGGATCGACGGTGCATGCTCTTCGCTCGATAGCGAATATCCAATCTTCCTGCCGTGGCCGGGTGCAACGCACGCGCGAGCAGCAGACGGACTAGGACAACTGCGCGGCAAGCGCGCTGCTGGTAACGGTTGCTCGGTCGGTTACGAGCTGGTTTTCTTCTTGGGAACTTTCGCCCCGGCCTTGCGCGCCTCGCTGAGGCCGATGGCGATCGCTTGCTTGCGAGAGGTCACTTTCTTTCCCGATCCGGAGCGCAGCGTGCCCTGTTTCTTTTCGTGCATGGTCTTTTCGACCTTGTCACTGGCCTTCTTGCTGTAGCGCCGACTGCTTGATGTTTTTGCCGTGCGCTTGGACGTCCCAGTCGATGTCTTCTTGGCGCGGGCCTGCTTAGTCGCGGGCATTTCGATTTCCTCCTGTGGGTGGGTGACTTCGTCGATCGCGCGCGATTGAAGCAAGAATTGGCCCGGCGTCGAAATCGTCCGTCTTGCCAGCCAGAGCGGGCTGAGACGCGGCGAACCCGCCCGGACTTTGTAGATTCAGCGAGTTATTTCGGAACGCACGTTGGCCGCTCTGGTACCGGGAGCTCCGATGACCCGCGAGACGTCGCGCGCGGCGATCGTCTTGGCGTCCATCACGCGGCGCATTTGTTCCAGCACGTAGGTCGTGTCTCGGCTGCGCTCCGAGGCTACGCAGTCGCGCGCCACGACCACGCGGTAGCCGCGCATGTGCGCGTCGTTGGCCGTGAACCAGACGCAGATATTGGCGGCGAAGCCGGTCAACACGAGAACCCGCGCGCCGAGGTGGTCGAGCAAGAGCTCGAGGCTGGTGCCGTAGAACCCCGAGTGCTTCGGCTTGAGGATGAAATGGTCGCCCGCTTGCGGCGCGAGCAGCTCGATGATCGGCGCGCCACAGCCGTTCGCGCCGCGCAGTCGGTCGACGAGCTCGCGAAAGCCGAGATCCCAGCCACCGAAGTTGTCGTTCACGTAGATCGCCGGCACACCGCGCGCGCGCAGGGTGCGCTTGAGCGCCGCCAGCCGGCGCGCCGCCGGCAGCGCCCGTCGATACAGCGCCGCAGCGCCCGGGAAGTCGAAAGGGTTGATGACATCGATCAGGAGCAGAGCGGCCGCCGGCGGGCGGGAGCTTTTGCGCCTCGTCATCGGGAGCGCCTGCGACGCAGGCTTCGGCTGTCGCGGCCGTAGATGAGCCACCACAACACCAGTGCTGCCGACAGCCACGTCGCGCTGGCGACGGTCAGCGTCAGCGCGGCCGAAGCGCGGGAGGCGAGATACGCCACCACCGCTGCGAAGGCGATCAACGCCGTGGCGCCGAGCCGGGCCCCAGCGGTCGCCTGGGCCGCCTCCGACCGACCATCGTGTCGCTTGAGGAGCGTGATGCTCGCCGGCAGGATCGCCGGAAAGGCGAGGAACAATCCGCCGACCGACGGACCGTAATGGCTGGTGATCGCCCCGGTTGCGACGGTCACGGCGCCGCCAAAGAGGAATCGGACGCCGTGTTCCCACCACGCCGCCTTCATGAGGCCGTCGAGATTCGCCCCCGGCATCACGCCCACCGGCGCCAGAGGCCGAAGAGTGAGAACGCGACCGCCAGCCACAGCAGCCAACTGGCGATTGCGTCCAGCCACACGCGAGTTCCCGGACGCCGGACGGCGAGCATCGACACCGTCGCGTAGGCGACGAACGCGACCGCACCGAGGATCATCCCGCGCGCCTCCTCCGCCACGAACGCGCCGCCCTGCGAGACGTACGCCATGGACAGTGTGGCGAGCGCGACCGACGGAGCCGCGCCGAATATTCCCGCGAAGGTCTTCGGGGTGAAGAGCTCACCGGCGATGGCAAAGGCCGAGACGATGGCGCCCCCGAGCAGAAACCGCAGGACGGTGTCGAGCAGGGTCACGATGCCGTGCCGCGCCGGATGTACTCGCCAGCGGCTTGCTTGATCGCGTCCCGAGCGGCCTTCGGGCCGTCCCAGCCTTCGACGGTCACGGTCTTCTCGGCCATTCGACTCGTGGTGATGAAGAACTCTTCCAACTCTTGCCGGACGCGCTTCGGCAACTCGTTGACGTGCCGGTAGCGCTTGTCGTCCGCCGGCACGGCGATGAGTCGATCGTTGCGCTGGCGCGGTCCCTTCTTGTCGCGCTGCACGAGTCGAACGATGCCGAGCGGCAGCGATGGGATCACCACGCCGGGCCACGTCGGCGCGTCGAAGAGGACCATCGCATCGAGAGGGTCGCCGTCGGCGGCGCGTGTGCTCGGGACGAATCCCCAGTCGTATGGATAGACGACGCCGAGCAGCAGCGGGCGTTTGAAGACGAAGACGTTCTTTCGCGCGTCGTACTTCAGTTTCACCAAGGAGCCGCGCGGCGCTTCAACGACGACGTGGTAGTTGCCGTCCTCGTCACAGCACGGCAGGTCGATGAGATCGGGCATCGCGACTCTCCCCAATGCACAGCGACTGAGCTGCGCCAGTCGCGAAGTGTAACATCGCTTGCCGGGAGCGAAATCCTCGCCAGCAAAGTGGCGCGCCGTGGGGCTCACGAGACGTCTGTCTTGCGGGCCTGTACACGAGACATCGTCCCGGCACATTTGATCGCGGCGCTGCGCGAACAGTCCCGACCCGATCGGCGTTCGGCGGATTCCGCCACAGTCGGGCACAAACCCGCGCAGGCTCTCAAACGGCCTATGCCGAGCAGCGGCGCAATTTGCGTGGCCACAAGCCGATTGCCGTCGGCGTTCAAGTGACCTTTGCCCTCTCGCATGAACAGCTTTTCGCGTTCCTCGATCGGCAAGCGCCCAAAGATCGCCGCGAGGTCGAGCGTCACCAGACCGCCGGATGCGTGCGAATCGGTCGATCAGCCGATCTCTTTCTTTGGCGCCTATATTGGTGCTCAGAGGAAAGATTTCCTTTGCCTAACGGCTCGCAGTTTTGGACACTCGGGATACACGCAGCGTGGACTGGAGGGGGGTTGGTACGAGGTCCGGACAGGGACGTCGTGCCGCAGTCGACGCCGGTTGAGCGGGGGGACTGCCGCCGGCGTCGGCTTACTTGCGCGTTCCACCGCCCAGCACGCGAGCTTCGGTGCAGGCGCGATCCACAATTGCAACGCGCGTAAATCTCACCGACTCGAACCGGTGCTAGGAGTTCGGCTCTCTTGGTTGGGCACCGTGCACGACGTGGCACGGCCAGTGCTGTCTTGGCGCCGATTCTCTGAAGGAGGCGCAATGAAGGCACTGATCTACAAGGGACCTCGCAAGGTCGAGGTAACCGAGGTGGACGATCCGAAGATCGAGCAGCCGACCGACGTGCTCGTGAAGATCACCACCACGAATATCTGTGGCTCCGACTTGCACATGTATGAGGGCCGCACCGACGTCGAAAAGGGCAAGGTGCTCGGGCATGAGAACCTCGGCGAAGTGATCGAGATCGGCGATGCGGTTCGGCAAGTGCGCGTCGGCGATCGCGTCTGCCTGCCGTTCAACATCAGCTGCGGCTGCTGCAAGAACTGCGCGGCGGGCTTCACCAGCGCGTGCCTCGTGCTCAATCCGGGCAAGGTAGGCGCCGCCTACGGCTACGCCGGCATGGGTCCATATGAAGGCGGCCAGGCGGAGTACCTGCGCGTGCCGTACGGCGACTTCAATTGTCTGGTGCTGCCGGAAGATGCGGCGGAAAAGGAGCGCGACTACGTCATGCTGGCGGACATCTTCCCGACCGGCTACCACGCAACCGAGTTAGCGGACCTCCAGCCGGGCGAATCGGTGGTCATTTACGGGGCTGGACCGGTTGGCTTGCTGGCCGCCTACTCCGCCGTGTTGAAAGGCGCCTCGAAGATCATGGTCGTCGACCGCTTGCCGGACCGCCTCGATTTGGCTCGGCAGATCGGCGCCATCGCCATCGACGACTCGGAAGGATCACCGGTCGACCAAGTTCTCGAGCTGACGCAGGGCCAAGGCGCCGACAAAGGCTGTGAGTGCGTCGGCTACCAGGCGCACGACACGGCCGGCGATGAGCATCCCAATATGACGATGAACAACCTGGTGCGATCAGTGCGCGAGACCGGCGCGCTCGGCGTCGTTGGAGTGTTCGTCCCAGAAGATCCCAGGGCGTCGGACAAGCTCGAGAGGGAAGGGCAGATGGCGTTCGATTTCGGCCTCTTCTGGTCGAAGGGACAGCGCATGGGCACCGGCCAGACCAACGTCAAGGCATACAATCGGCATCTCTGCGACTTGATCGAAGCGGGGCGGGCGAAGCCGTCCTTCCTGGTCTCGCACGAGATTCCGCTCGATGAGGCGCCCGATGCCTACAAGCATTTCGACGCGCGCGACAGCGGCTGGACCAAGGTCATCCTGCATCCTTAGTCGGCTTTAGCTCGGCGCGTGAATGTTTCGTCGCGACACGCTGATGATGGCGCCAGGCACTTGCCGGGCGCGCGTCTTTACCCGACTTCGCACATCCTACGAACCGATCCGCGCGGTCTGGCTCTGGAAAGAGATTCTCGCACGGTCGGTCATGCGGCACGGACCATGCTTCGGCCCCACCGCGGAGGAACAATCGCAATGGAAACCGCTCAGATTCAGGAACTCATTCTTCAGGCGCTCGAAACCGAGAAGGGTGGCGTCGAAGTGTACCGCAAAGCACTCGAATGCGTCGTCAACGACGACCTGCGAGAAGAATGGACCAAGTATCTCCACCAAACGGAGCATCACGTCTCGGTGGTCGAGAGCTTGTGCAGCGCGCTGGACATCGATCCGGCCACGGACAGCCCGGGACGCACGGTCGTGCGTCACATCGGCACTTCGCTGGTGAAGGCGATGGATCTAGCCTTGCGCAGCGGCGGACCGAAAGAAGCGGCGCAGATCGTCGCGGCGGAATGCGTGGTCGAGGCGGAAACCAAGGACCATCTCAACTGGGAGCTCATCGGCGAAGCGGCGAAGAAAGCCAAGGGTCCCGCCGCAAAAGCGTTGAAGACCGCGCACGATGAAATCGAAGATCAGGAAGACGAGCACCTCTACCACACGACCGGCTGGACGCGGGAATTGTGGCTCGCATCACTCGGCATGAAGGCGGTGCTGCCGCCGCCGGAGGAAGAGAAAGACGTGAAGACTGCGATCGGCGCGGCGCGCGCGAAGGCGAAACGAGAGGAGATGCTCTGACGCGTATCGGCGCCGACAGCTCTCGCAGGACCAGTCCTACGAACCGCCTTGCGGGACATCCTGCGAGAGCGAGGCGATCACCGTTCAATTCTCGTGGGACGGAGGCGGCGGAAATTGCCCGGTCTCTGCGCGAGCTGGCCCAGTTGCTCACCCTCGCCGGCGCGCAGCCGTACCGGGCGCGCGCCTACTGGCGCGGTGCCCAGACGATTCAGGCGCTCGGCTCCGACTTGGCGTCGCTGCTGCAGGCCGGGCGACTGCAATCGGTCGCCGGCATCGGCCCGGCGCTCGAACGCACCATCGCGCAACTGTGGCACACCGGTACGACCGAGACGCTGCAAAGGCTGCGTGCGCGCTTTCCGCCAGCCGTCATCGAGCTGTCCTCGGTCGTCTCGGAGCGACAAGCGCGGGCTCTGGTCGCCGCACTGGGTGTGGCCACTCTCTCCGAGCTGCGTAGCGCGTGCGCAGCGGGTCGAGTGCAATCCATTCCCGGCTTCGGTGCGCGCAGCGAGCAGCGATTACTGGCACGCATCGACGCGTTGGCGGAACGACCGCACCGACTCTTGCTGCCTGACGCCTTGCAGCACGGCGAAACGATGGCCGCCGAGCTGCGCGCGCTACCATCGGTCGCGCGCGTCGCGATCAGCGGCCTCAGCCGGCGCCGTAGCGAAGCCGTCGACCGCATCGATTTGGTGGTTGAATCCTCGACTCCAACGGCAATCCTAGAGCGCGAGCAGCTGCTTGCCGGGACCGTCGGGATATCGCGCCGCGGCGGCTCACCGCTGGTTCTGCGCCACGCGACCGGCATCGCCGTGCACGTCCACGCAGCCCCGCCGACGGAATTTGACGTTGCACAGCTGCTGGCCACCGGCTCGCCTGAGCATGTCGCACACGTGCGCGCGCGCGCGGCGGCGGCCGGCTATGCGCTGACCGAGCACGCGCTCGAGCGCGGCGGAAAACGCATCGCGCTGCGCAGTGAGGCAGACATCTATCGACGGCTTGGTCTGCAACCAATCCCGCCCGAGCTGCGCGAAGATGCGGGAGAGATCGAGGCTGCGGCCGACGGCACCTTACCAGCGTCGCTGCTCGGCATTGAGGACCTGCGGGGAGTCGTTCACTGCCACACGACCTACTCCGACGGGAAAGCCTCGGTTGAGGAGATGGCGCGCGGCGCCGAAGCGCTCGGCCTGGAGTACTTGACGATCACCGACCATTCGGCGACGGCGACCTACGCGGGCGGGTTGACGCTGGATCGGCTGCGCCGACAGCGCGATGAGATCGCCGAGGTGCAAACGCGCACGACGGTGCGGCTTCTGTGCGGTACGGAGAGCGACATTTTACGCGACGGCGCCCTCGACTACGAGGATCGTGCGCTGGCTGAGCTCGACGTCATCATTGCGAGCGTGCACAACCGCTACCAGCTTGACGCCGAGCAAATGACCAGACGGCTGGTTCGGGCGATGCGTCATCCGCTGTTCAAGATCTGGGGGCACGCGCTGGGCCGCTACGTGCTCAGTCGACCGCCGATCGCCTGCCAGGTGGAAGACGTTCTCGACGCGATCGCCAGCTCGCGTGCGGCGATCGAGATCAACGGCGACCCGCACCGGCTGGACCTTGCGCCGCCATGGATTCGCGCCGCCCGACAGCGTGGCATCCCGTTCGTAATCTCGGCCGATGCACACTCGGTGCGCGGGATGCGGAACCTGCGGTGGGGCGTCGATATGGCCCGTCGCGGATGGCTCCAGGCGCGCGATGTGCTGAACACGCTCGACGCCGATGCATTCGCGGCGGCGGTTCGCCCGGCCGCGTGAGGAAACTGCGTGACGACCGCGGCGCCGCCCCAGCGCTTCGTGGCCCAACTGGCGCAACTCGTCACCGTCCCGCCGACCGGCGACGGATGGTTGCACGAGATGAAGTACGACGGCTACCGGATCGGCTGCCGGATCGCCGCCGGTGATGTTCAGCTGTTGAGTCGCAATGGCAAGGATTGGACCGCCCGCTTCGCGCCGGTCGCCGAGGCTGCCCGTCGCCTGAAGGTCGACAACACACTGCTCGATGGGGAGGTCGCGATAGTCCTGCCGTCCGGTCAAACCAGCTTTCAAGCCCTGCAGAATGTCGCGGCTGGCGGCGCCGGCAAGCTCGTCTATTTCGTCTTCGACCTGCTCTTTCTCGACGGCGTCGACCTGCGCCAGCTGCCGTTGTGCGAGCGCAAGAATCGCTTGCAGCGCTTGCTGCGGCGGGCGCCGCGGTTGTTTCAATATTCTGCACACGTCATCGGCGACGGCCCCCGCACGTTGGCGGAAGCCTGCCGCCTCGGCGCCGAGGGCATCGTCTCCAAGCGCGCCGATCGACCGTATACGGGCGGCCGTGGAGCGGCCTGGGTCAAGACGAAGTGCATCGCCAGGCAAGAGTTCGTCATCGTCGGCTTCACCGAGCCGAGGGGATCGCGTAGCGGGCTCGGTGCGCTGCTCGTCGGGACATACGACGGCACGGGCGCCCTGCAGTTCGCCGGCAAAGTGGGGACGGGCTTCTCGCAGCAGAGCGCGGCAGCGCTGCGCACGCGGCTCGAGACGCTGCGACGTCCAACCTCGCCGCTTGCACGTTTGCCCGCCGGCGCGCTCGGGCGGAGCGCGCGTTGGGTCGAACCGCGCCTGGTGGCGGAGGTGGCATTCACCGAGTGGACGGCCGACGGCAAGATCCGCCACCCGTCCTTTCAGGGACTGCGCGAGGACAAGGATCCGCGCCGCATCTGCCGGGAAACCGCGGCATCGCTTGTGCCTGATGCATCACGGCGCCGACGACGATGAGCCGCAGAGCGCTTCGTTCAATGGATACGCCTATGCGCCCCGACAGCGACGCCGGCCTCGCAAGGCCGCAGCCGCCGCACGGCGAAGACCAGCACCTGCCGATCATGCGAGAGCGACGAGCCGCGGCCGGCCGGATTTGGATCGGCACGTCGGGCTGGAGCTATCCGGGTTGGGACCGCCGCTTCTATCCCGCAGGTCTTCGGCGACAATCGGCCCTCGCGTACAACGCCAGGCAGTTCAATGCCGTGGAGGTCAACGGATCTTTCTATGGATTGCTGCGACCGCAGACGTACGCCGCGTGGAGTGAGCAGACACCGCCGATATTTCTATTTGCCGTCAAAGGCAGCCGCTTCATCACCCACAACAAGAAGCTGCGCGACGTCGAGGTGCCGCTGGCCAATTTTCTCGCCTCAGGGGTGCTGCGCCTGGGGCGAAAGCTGGGGCCCATCGTCTGGCAGCTGGCCGAGAGCACGCGGTTCGACGCGGCTCGCATGGCTGCCTTTTTCGAGCTGCTACCACGCGACACATTCGCTGCGGCTCGCTTGGCGCAGCGACATGACCATCGACTCGACGGCCGCAGCTGGACACAGGCGGAGCGGCGGCGGCCTGTGCGCCATGCGATCGAGGTGCGAGGGACGACGTTCCTTGTTCCGGAGTTCGTCCGTTTGGCGCGCCGCTATGGCGTCGCCATCGTCATCTCGGACGCCCCCGACTGGCCCCTGGTGGAAGAGCTGACGACAGGCTTCGTCTACTTGCGCTTGCACGGTGCGGAGAAAAAGTACGCGAGCCGCTATGATGATCGCGCACTCGATCGGTGGGCTAGCCGCATCCGCGCTTGGTCCACCGGACGAGATGCGAGCGACGCGCAGCGTATTACGTCCTGGCCCATCCCGCGGCGCGTTCGCCGCGACGTCTACGTGTTCTTCGACAACGACTATGAAGCCAATGCGCCGCACGACGCCCTGCGGCTGGCCGCCCGGCTCGGCATCGGGAGTGCCGCGCCATCTTGAGGCGACAAGGCCCCTGCACGACTGTCCGCGAGAGGTTGCTGATGTGCGGCGATCGCAAGGGGCGGCGTACGCGCTCTCGTACTACCGCTGATCGGAGCCCGTCTTGCGCATGGCTTCGAGACGCGGCGCGGTCTGATCGCCTGCCGGCTCGGCCACCGCTTCGAGCAGGCGAAGCTGCAACTCTTCGGCGATCGACTCGAAGCGAGCCCGATCGGTGCCCGCCACGTAGGCCGAGACCTCGATCTCGATCGGATCGCCGATGCGCGCCAGCCACACGCGTTCCGTGCCGTGCTCGATGTCGGCCGAGCTGCGCAACTGCTCGCGCAGCGCCTCCAGCACGGCGCGAAGTCGAGCCGCCGGGGTGTCGTGCGGCAGGCGCAGCACGGGATGGAACCAGTGCTTGTCGCGGCGGCTCAGGTTCTCGAGCCGCAGGTTGGCGAAGTCGCCGTTCGGCACGCTGACAACCGTGCGCTCCTGCGTCCGGATGCGAATCGAGCGCAGCCCGATGTCTTCGACGGTGCCGGTGATGTCGGCGAAGTGGCAGCGCTCACCGATGCGTACCGGTTGATCGGCGAACAGCGTCAGCCCACCGAACAGGTTCTCGATCGATTTCTGCGCGGCCAGCGCGACCGCGATGCCGCCGATGCCGAGTCCGGCGATCAACGTAGTGACGTTGAAGCCGAAGTCGCTGAGGATCACCCCGCTGGCGATGATGACGACGACGAATTGCGCGATGCGCCGCACGGGTGCGACCAGCGCGCCGGCCGTGGCTTGGCCGTGTCGCGCGGCGCGCCAGGCGAACGCGCGCGTCAGCGCGTCGACCGCGCGCAGCACCACCCAGGTCGCACCGCCGACCAGCAGGATGGTGCGCACGGCGGCGACGACGCTCTGCGCGGTGACGGGCAGGGGCAGGAAGGCCAAGCCGGCGGAGGCAAGCGCGACCGCCAGCAGCAGTCGCGCCGGGCCGACCGCCTCGATCAGCAGCTCGTCGTCGATCGCCGTCGCCGTGCGGCGCGTAAAGCCGGCGATCAGGCGCACGACGATCGCGACCGCAAAGGTCGCGACCAGCGTCGAGCCGATCGCGATGCCGAACAGCGCGACCCATTGCCACAGCTGCAGGCCGAACAGCGCGAGCTCTCGCAGGGCGGCCGGAATCAGCGCGTCTTCCTTGCGCAGGCCGAGGCTGTCGTAGAGCTGCGGCACTTGCGCCACACTGTCTGCCGACACCTCCCAGGCGGGCGGGCCGCCCGCCCCACGGATTCGCTCCAAGAGCAATTCGTGCGGCCCCTGCGGCGCCTCGACCCATCCGAGGAGCTCGCGGTCGCGCGGCAACCCGTCGCTGCCGTAGCCGGCCGGATCGTCGCTGAACTGTAGCGGCTCGATCCACGAACTGTAGCGGCTCGATCCACAGCGCGCGGTCGAGCACACCTTTCAGCTGTCGCGCTCGCTCGGCGCGTTCTGCGGCATCGCCGTCGCCCGCCAAATATCGAGTCGCGCGCGGCCAATCGCCGGCGTTGGCGGCGGCGAGGAACCCACTGATGGCGCGCCGTGGCGTGTCGCGCCCGAACGGGTCGCCGACCGGAGCCGTTCCAGTGGTTCCTGGCGTCGCCGCGGGGTCGCTCGCGGTCAGCAGATCGCGAACGGTAGGCTGCGCCATGGCGAGGGGCGTCGCGATATCCCACAGCGAAAGCACAGCAACGGGGGCACCCAGCGCCGTGGTGATAGCCAAGCGGCGTGGGCGGGACAGAGACGGCGAAGCTGGGCGATCGTACACGGAGGCCAAATGATGAGCAGTCACCGTGCCACGGAGAGCACGAAACGCGAGCGCACTGTGGCGCGGTCCTGACCGCGCTGGTTCGGGTAACTCCTACCGTTGCGAGGCTGGGACTTGCGGCGTTGTTACGCGCCCGAACCGAACGCCGTGTAACTGTCGTGCGTCGTACTCGGCTCATCGGGTCGACCGCTCCAGGCAGCGCGCCTGGTTGCACAGCGGCGCACTCATTGCAGTCGGCCTGTGAAAGTTTGCCCGCAGGAGGAGTCATGCAACGCATCACACTGGTCGCGATGGTCGCGTTCGCGGCAGCAACCGCTTGCCCGCAGGCGCGCGCGCAGTTGCTCGCCCAAGCACAGCCGGGTTCAGGCATGATCACGCCGGGTATAGATCCCGGCGGCGAGCGGCCGCTGCGCAACGTTCCTGGATCGACCGATTCGCTGGGAACGGCGCCGAATACGATGCCCGACGTAAACGGTCGCCGTCCCGGTAGCGGCGAAGCGGCCGGCAGGGCTAACTCGCTGCCGCCCGACATGGGCGGCATGGGCGGCAACAATATGGGCGGCGCTTCCGGCAACGTGGGCGGTGGTGCCGGAATAGGAGCGGGGGGCGCCGCCGGCTCCGGTGTCGGCTCGCATTGATAACGGGCGTTAACAATCGCCCAGTCGGGCGCGCGCAGCGCCTGCTGCAAGGACGCTCGAGGCGTGCCTGACTTAACCTTGATGAGACAAAAGAATTCACCACAGAGGCACGGAGCACACAGAGAGCAGAGGGACCGCCGGCGATTCGGACGTGTTTCCAAACCCCTTCAGCAAGGCGGTTGGAAAACCATAGGGCATGTCGGCAAATGCAGGCCTTCTCTGTGCCTCTGTGGTGAAAAGGTTTGTCCGATCAAGGTTAACTAAGAAGATGGAGGTCTGATGATTCGTCGAGTCTTGCGCGTGGTGTTCGGCGCCGGATTGCTTGTCACAGTGCTGGTTGGGATCGTGGCGGCCGACATGCAGAACACCGGCACGCCGCGCGGCGCGATGACGCCGGGTATCACGCCGGCGCCCGGCGGCCACCCGCTTCCGACGCCCGCCGGGGTTGTGCGCTAGCGCGGCTGCAATGCCGCGGCGCCGGTTCGTCTAGTCGAGTGGGCGACGAGCCCGGGCAGCCGGAATGCTGGGCCGTGCACGCCCGTGACGTCGAGCATAGACATGGGTGAACTCCGCGCCCAAGAACAGCAACTGGGCCGAGTAGTAGACCCACACTAGGACCACCACGAGCGACCCGGCGGCACCGTAAGCCGAGGCGATGCCCGCCTGTCCGAGGTAGATCCCGACCACCAATTTACCCAGCTCGAACAACGCCGCGGTTACCATTGCTCCGATCCACACGTCTGCCCAAGCTACTTCGGTGTCTGGCAATACCTTGAACATGAGGCTGAAAAGTCCGGTTTCGATGGCCAGCGTGACCACGAAAGTTACGGCCATCCAGAGCACGGCCGTTTGCGCTGCATCGCCGCGCAGCAGGCTTCCGGCAGCTGCGAGCGCAGTATTGATTGCCAGCGACACGAGCAGCACGAATCCAACGCCCAGCACGAGGGCAAACGAGAGCAACCGCTCACGCAGCAGCGCCATCAAGCCGGTCGCAGCCGGCGGCACGTCCCAGATCTTGTTCAGTGACGCCTTGAGCTCCGCTACGACGCCGCTGGCGCCAAACAGCAGCACCACGAAACCGACGACGGAAGCGGCGACGCTGCTCGCGGGCTTGCTCGCGTTCGCAATCAGTTCCTGGATGGCTTTGCCGCCGTCGCGGCCGACCACCGCTGCGACTTGATGCACAATCTCGCCCTGCACGGCTTCTCGCCCGAAGAGCAGACCGGCGAGCGCAATCACGACGACCAGCAGGGGCGCGATGGAAAAGGTGGTGTAGTAGGCGAGCGAGGCCGCCAAGCGGGTCGCATCGTCGTCGCTCCACTCGTGGAAGGTTTCCGCCGCTAGCCCCCACGCCGCGACTGCGGCGATGCGGCCTTCCTCTAGGAGCGGGCGAAGCGTCGAAGCCATGCAGGCAAAGGCTGCGAGCCATGCGCTGCTGCGCCGGCAAGTGGCGGCGGCGAGCTTGGGGAAACTTCATGCCTGCAACCGGCGGCGAGCATACATCGCATCCGTGCGCTCGGTGTCTGTGTGGCGAATTCGTGTGTCACATCGGGCCTAACCGTTGTTCTCACTATTTGGCTTCGGCGCCGGATCCAGCACTCGATCCCGCGGCTCCTGCGCCGCTTGGCTTGCTGCCGCGTGCGACATGTCCCGCAGGTCGGCCGCCGCGTCGCTCGCGCCCGGTGGTCTCCGACAATAGGGATTCACCTCCGTCCACCTTCGGTTGGTGTGGTTCCAAGCGGACCGGCTTCAACCGAGGCGGTCGCGTGCCATGCGAGGAGGGACGTTCCGATTCCGTCGCGCGCGCCAAGTGGAAACCAAATGGCCCCGCATGCAGCGCCATGGTGAGCATCATCGTTACAACGACATTCTGTGGTCTCATTTAGTCTCCCCTGCGTCTTCTTAGGGCGCAACGGAACGCCAATCGTGAAGCTCTCGCGAGCAAAGACTCCGCCCCACGATGAACTTAGTTTTGACGGGTGAAAAGGAACTCCCGGTGCCGCGCGTGCGTACGACTGCGTGTAAAGCCCGGCGATCTTGCCGGCGGATTCGAGCGGGTAGTTTTCAGATGTACAACGACGGTTTCGGGCACGTGCTTTGCTCGCGTAGATCGGTCGAAAGCGTCTGGCCGGGCGTGCACCACGGCCGGCCCGCCGAATTAAGCGCAAGCGGAGGATCGACATGGGCTACAAAAGCGAACACGGCGCTGAACCGTACGATGGCCGTCACTTTGCGCGCCGCGACGAGGATCGCGACCCACCTGAAAGCGGACCCGCTGAGGATCGGTCGCAACCTCGTGAGCCTGCGCCGCAGCCCCGCACGCGCGCGCGCTACGATAGCGACGCGCACTACCAGCTCGAGCGCCCGGGGCAGGAGCGCCGCGAAGCCGAGTGGCGGCGGCGCCCGCCGAACGACCGCGGCGCTTCAGGGCAAGGACGCTGGGATCCTGCGCGCCATGTGCGCAGCTCGCAGGAGCACGAGCGTTGGGGTTCGCGCGGCGGAACGGAACGCGGCGCCGACGATACCGCCGATGGCGCTTGCGCTTGGCGCGGCGGTGACCAAGAGCGCCGCTTCGGCGCGTCGCGCGAGCGCAGACGCGAAGACGACGCGCCTGATTGGTCTGGCCAGAGCGGGCGTGAAGACGAAGGCCGCTATTTCGGTTCGCATTTCGGCGGGCCCAACGGTTGGACAGGTCAGGTCCGCGACGGACAAAGCGGCTACGGCGGTCTCGGCGGGTGGGACAGCGGCCGCGATGGCGATCACGGTGTACGCGGCGCGCAGCCGTATCCCGGTAGCTACGGCGGTCGGGGCTACGAAGAGACGAGCTATGGGGGCGACGCGTTCGCAGAGCCCAACCGTTACGGCGGCCGCGACAGCGGCTGGTCGGATGACCGACATCGCTATGGGGACGGCGAGCTCGGTCACGCTGGGCAGTCGCATCGCGGACGCGGACCGCAGAGCTATCGTCGCTCCGACGAGCGGATACGCGAAGAGATCTGCGATCGTTTGACGGACGACCATTACATCGACGCCACCCACATCGAGGTGCGCGTCGAGTCGGGCGAGGTCACGCTGTGCGGCAGCGTCAATCATCGCGACGCCAAGCGGCGCAGCGAAGATCTGGCCGAGTCGGTCATGGGTGTGCACGACGTACGCAACGAGTTGCGCGTGCAGCGCGACGATCGAGGAACCAGCCGCCGGTTTGGCGAACACGGCGGACAGAGCGTTGAGCAAGCTTGCGTCGATAGCTCGACCGTGGGGCAGGCGCCGAGCGCTCCCGTCGACGAGGCCGCTGCCAATGGAGGACCGAGCGGCAAGACCCGCTAGGCGATCACCAAAAGGCGGTACGCGAGCCGCCGTCCGCTCTTGTGCCCGCCACCGCTTGTCGCGCTGGCGGTCACGAATCCGGCTCGCGCTGTGCGCGCGTCCCTGTGGGCCTGCGCAGCGCTCGGCGTAACCAGTGCGCGTACGATCGCAGATTTCTTTTTGGGCCGATTTGGAAGCGTCCCAGCCCGGGCAAGATCTGCCGGCGCCTGTAAGTCTTATTGAACGTTTTGGGCTCGCAAAGCTCGGCCTCCAGGGCTGCGCGCTTCTGCGAGCGCTGCGCGCTTTCTGCGAACGCTTGGCACGGTGCCTGTATACGCGCGTCGCATGCACGGGACCGTTGAGCAGCGCTTCGGCAGTTCGGCCGTTTTCAATTGGGACGCGGTCGCCAGTGCGGATCACCACTCTCTGGGCGAATATCCACGCGTCATCGGGCGCACCAGCACCTGAAGACCCGGATCCGGAAGGAAGCCACCATGATGATGCCTCGCTATATTCCAATCCTAGTCTTGAGCAGCGCCGCGAGCTTGCTCGGCACTCGGGCAATCGCCATGCCGGCACCGTATCCGCCGAGTTGGTCGCCAACGCCGAAGTCGACGCGGACGCGCACTCCCGGTCTGGGGGAGCTGCCGACCGATACGCCTACCGAGACACCGACCGCGACCGAAGTGGCGGAAGAGACCGCGAGCGCGACCGTGACGGGTTCGCCTACGAGCGCAACGACAACGGCCACACCGGTCGGTGGCACGGCCACGCCGACAGCGGTGGCGTCTGCCACCGGCTCGCCCGGCGTCACGCGGACCGCGACCGCTGGCGAAAGCGGCACGGCAACGGCCACACCAATCAATACGGGTTCGCCTAGCGCGACGAGAACCGGTTCGGCAGTCGCGACGGCGACCGGCACGCCGGCGGTCACGGTGACAGGATCGCCTGCCGCGACGGCGACGGGATCGCCAGCGGCAACCAACACCGGATCGCCCGCCGCGACGGCGACGGGATCGCCCGTGGCAACCAACACCGGATCACCTATCGCGACGGCGACCGGGTCGCCGCCGGTGACGACGACCGCGTCGCCCAACGTCACGGCAACCGGGTCGCCGGGAGCCACCGTGACCGGTTCACCCGAGGCTACCGCAACCGGTTCTCCGGCGGGAACCGTCACCGCCACGGCCGGTACGACGACTCCGACCGTGCCGACCACGATGACACCGGGGACGACGACGCCGACGTTCACGGCAACGAGCGTCACGACCGGCACCGCCGGTACGCCGGTAGCGAGCGGGACCGCCTCGCCGCACGGCACGGCGACAGCGACCGGTTCGCCGGGGCGCAGCGGCACGCCGACAGCCGGGACGCCGCGAGCGACGGCGACCCATCACCCCGAACATGAAGACGACGGGTGCCAGATCGCCGCACCGGCCACCGCGCCGTGGTGGACGCTGCTGGCGCCCGCAGTGCTGCTGGTGCTGCGGTGGCGGGGGACGCGCGAGCGTCGGTGAGATGTGGAGCGCCGGCCTGGCAGAGAGGCCATACGGTCTCGCCGGGCCGGCGGCCGGCAGCCGACCTTCGCAGCTTGCGATTCCTAGAGACGCTTTAAAGAACGTTCGACTGCAATTCCGTGTTCAACTGCAACCCGACGCCAGGCTAGACACGGTTATTGAACCGCCCCGGGTGCGCCGGAGTTGTGGCGCTTCGGCGAGCCGAGCGCGCGCTCGGCGAGACCGAGATGAGCCGATTCAAACAGCCTTTATCGTCTGGCAAGGGTAGGGCCGCGCGGCGCTGCAGAGCAACGGTGTCGGCTAGTCGTGCTCGTCTGTCGCACGCGTGCTTGCGGCGAGCTTAGCTCGCCGAAGGGACTGGCTGAGGATCCTTCGCTGCGGCGTGTCGGTGAGAGAGGCCAGCTCCGGCAGCCGCCGAGAAATGTCGGTCCATACTTCCGCGGTGACGCCCTCACGGATCTGCCGAAGCGTGGCAACCAGGGCCGCGGGAGGTAGCGCGGCCTGCATGTTGCGCAGTCGGGCCTCGCGGTGCTCGGGCGTGAGAGCCGCGGCAACCCACGGCTGCAGCCTCGGGTCGGGCGGTAGCACCGAGAAAATCTTCTGGAGCAGCGCGGCCTGCTCATTCTCGTCGAACAGGTTCGAGACTTGCGAGAGGACTTCGTCCTCCTCGGCCTGGAGGTGCGCCCCGAGCGATGCGCGGACGCGTGCGAGCGCCTGCACGAGGCGCTCGCCGGCGTGGCCGGTGTTGTCGAGGCGCAGCGCAAGAAACGCGCAGGCGACATCGTAAACGAGCAGCTGCTCTTGGCGGTGCTCCTTGGCGAACGCCTCCTCAACCACGCCGCCGCGCGCCTCGATCGCCGGGAACATCAATGCGTCTTCGACCGTGGAATGCGTGCGCAGCTCGCCTTCGAAGACTCGGAACCGATCCTCCAGCATGATCAGGTCCCTGGGTGACAACTGTGTCGCCGCCGTCGCCATCGCCGACGCCTCGTGTCCGAGCGCCTCGTGGAGATCGTACCAGGTTCTTAAAGGACCGGTGATCCTGCTGGGATTGCTCATGCCGCCTTTTAACACGAGAGCGCGCCGGCCCCAGCCTGCCCGGGGGCTGTATCCGTTTGCGCTCGACCAGAGAGAAGTCGCGCGTTTCGATGCTCACTCACGTTACCATCGTGAGAGGCGTTAGCCTTGATGAGACAAAAGAATTCACCACAGAGGCACGGAGCACACAGAGCGCAGAGGGACCGCCGGCAATTCGGACGTGTTGCCAAACCCCTTCAGCAATGCGGTTGGAAAACCATCAGGGCATGTCCGCAAATGCAGGCCTTCTCTGTGCACTCTGTGCCTCTGTGATGAAAAGTGTTGTCCGATCAAGGTTAGCAGAGGAACGTTCTGCCGTTCGCGCCAAGGAAGCGGAAGTACGTGGTGCGGGAGCGAACGCTCGACAGGCGACGCGCCGCCCAGAAGTGGACGCAGGTCGCCGCTCGCGATCGCATCTTTGGCGTGTTCTAGCTCGTCTTCCACCTCGTGCTGTTGCGTCTTGTGAGGCGGGCAGAGTGTTCAGCAAGTACACTGCCGCACGGGAGGTAAGTTCGGCGATGAAATCACCGCGGTATGGTGGGTCGCCCTGCGTGAATACCGCGAGGGCGAATTCGCGTCCCGAGGGGGCGAGCACGAGGCCGGCGTCGGCGTAGATCGGACCCCAGGTGCCGCTCTTGGAGTACACTTGCAGGCCGGGAATGCGCGCCGCGCCGCCGGCGATGCGCGCCGCAAGGTGTGGCTGCTCCTTGGGATCGCGACGCATGCGCCGGCGGACGGTCTCCGAGTCGGCCGGCGACAGAGCCCGGTCCGTCGCCAGGAGCGCCAACAGCTTGACCGTGCCGTCGGCGGTCATCGCGTTGCGGTTGGCGAACTCGTCACCGCGCGCGGCCAGCGTACCGCCGGCGGCGCGATCCTTCATGAACTGCACCTCGCGGCCGCTCAGGTCGGCGGAGCCGTCGTAGGTCGGGTTGACGCAGTGCAAGTCGTCGACGCCGAGTGAGCGTAGCCACGCGTCGACGGTGAGGCGCCGTCGCTTGAATTCGGCGTACCCCTCAGGCGGCAGCTCAGGGCCCGGCTGCGTGTCGGTCAGACGGGCGACGACATGTTGCGTCGCCTGATTGCTGCTTTCGCGGATCATGTGCGTGAGGAGGTCGTCGAGCTCGGCGTCGATCTTCACGGTTCCACGTTCCTGCTGCGCGTACGCCGCCATCAGGTAGACGAACTTGACCACACTAGCCGGATAGATCGGCTTCTCGCCGTCGCGATGCGCCAGGCGTGGCGCGTCGGGACCACCGAGGTCGAGCAGTGCGACGCGCAAATCGACGCGGCGCAGGAGCGGGTCGGTGGCGAGGAGCGAGTCGATGGTCTGGTCGAGGAATCGCTGCAGATCGGACGAGGGCTGGATCGAGGCGAGGTAGGCGGTCGCGCTCGTCGGTTCGGCGCGCACCGTCGGCGCGAGCAGGAGCGCCGCGAGGACAAGGGCACCGATCCATTTCCATTGCCGGCTCGCGGCGGTCTGCCGATTCATCGCGCCCCGGGTTCCGACGCGCTCAGCCCGAATGGATCCGGCGCTCACCTGGCCCAGACTCTGCCGTCTGCTTGAACGCATCGAAAGGGACGCAAGAGTGTCGGCGCCGGGCGTGGACGCTGCGGCGTCAAATAACGTAAGGCGGGCCGGTAGAGAGAGGATCCAGTGCGCCCAATCGCCATTCGTACGCTGAGTGCCATCGCTTCGGTTCTGTGTGGGCTCGCCGCCGCGGCTCCGCCGGCCGCGGCATTCCGCGCCCCCGAGCTCACCCCGCAGCAGCAGAAGACTCTGCGCGACAACTTCGCGCTCTCGGTTGGCAAGCTGAAGGGGCCGTACACTGAGAACACCTGCGTCTGTCCCGACGGGCGCAAGATCCCCGTCCGCAACGCCGCCGGACAGGTCGGCATCGGCTGCAAGGATGCCCTGTTCTGCGCCGCGTTCCGAGCGGCGTGGGCCGACGCGTTGACGCAGGAAGGCGTCTACATCGGCAACATCTTCTCGCGCGACCTCTACCTGTGGGATTCGTTTCCCGACCACAACGACCTCGTTCGCGGCTACATCCTGGAGCAGTATTTCATCGAGACCCACCCGGACCACAAGCTAGCGCAGCTGCGCGCCTTCGGCGGTTTGTCCGGCCTCGAATACGAGACCGGCGCCGCGCCGCGCTTCTTCGAGCGCTACCTCGCCTCGCCAGAGTTCACCGACACGCGCGACTTCCTGCTCGCGTACGAGCTGCAAAGGCGCTTCTTGGTGCGCCAGGACGTTGGCAAGATCCAGACCGTGCGTTCGTTGGCGGTTCGCATCAACGCGGCCGATCCGAAGTTCAAGCCGCTGCGCGATGCGGTGCACAACCAGCTCTCTGCCAGTCTGCTGCCGCCGCTGACCGCCTATCGCGACAAGTTGCAGGCGGGCTCCTCGATCCGTCCAGTGGTCGAGCAGCTCATCGCCGAGATCACCAAGCTGACTGCGGTCGATGAGACGGCTCTTCGGTCACAGGTGGCCGACATCGAAGATAAAGGGCTGCGCCAGCAGCTCGACACGTTGCTGCCGGCGCCGGATGCCGACCCTCTGGCTTCAATCACCGGGCTCGGAACCTTGATGGCCACGGCGCGGCAAAGCATCGCGGCGCGCCAGGTGCCGGCCGGCGAAGCGCGGCGCCTGATCGACATCGACATCACCGCCGCCGCCGATCTCCAGCAGCGCGGCAGCGCACTGCTCGACGGCGGCACCGTCCTGAGTGCCAAACAGGGCGTGCAGTTCCTCGCCGCGCTGACTGACGCCATCTACGGCGTCGGCCTGCTCGCCGGACGTGAACGCGACGCCGCACGCTCGCTGCTCAACGAGCTGCTCGCCGATCCGAACCCGTCACGCGCCGCGTTCGGCGCCAAGCTCAAAGATGCGGAGCGGGTGGTCGAGTGGGCGCAGGCCAACGCGGTGCTGGCCTTCGCCGAAGTGTTGCCGCAGTGGGAGCTGGTGCTGCCTTCGACGGCCGGCATCCGCGACGACATCCTGCGCGGCTCGCCGCTGTTGCTCTACGCACAGGTACAGCGCCGGCTCGACGACTTCGCGCTTGGCTCGCAGCGCGTGCGGCACGAGCTGTTCGGCGCCGAGGTCGACGTCGACGTGCGCGCCCTCAATCCGGGGCTGGCGCTCGGCCGCTTGCGCGTCGCACCCAAGCACGGCGACTACACGCGCGACGAGATCGTCGCCCTGCCGGAGACACCGGCCGATCTCGACCCGGCCGCCGGCATCCTCACCCAGGGCGAGGGCAACATGCTGTCGCACGTCCAGCTGCTGGCGCGCGCGCTCGGCATCCCCAACGTCGTACTCGGCCCGAGCGCCTACGCGCGCCTCAAGTCGCACGACGGCCAATTGGCATTCCTCATCGTCACCCCCGGTGGGCGGGTGATCCTCAAGGAAGCGTCGGCGATGACGCCGACCGACCACGAGGTCTACGATGAGTACACCGGCAACCAGGCGCGTGCCGCCGCCGGCAATCTGGCGGGCGGCGGTGGATCGCGCCTGCACATCGACCGGGCCAAAGTTGATCTCAGCAAGACGCTGCCTATCGACCTCACCGACGTGCGCCGCAAAGACTCGGGCGTCTTCTGCGGCCCCAAAGCGGCGTACCTCGGCGAGCTGAAGCACCTCTTCCCTGACCATGTCGCGCGCGGCATCGTCGTGCCGTTCGGCGCCTACTACCAACACTACCAGCACGCCACGGTTTCCGTACCGACTAAACTACTTGGCCAGAACCTGGCGACACCGGGCGAGCCGTTGCCGGCCTTCGTCGAGCGCACCTACAAGCGGTTCTTCGACGCGATGATTCCGGCCAAGACCAGCGAGAAGGAGCTGGCGGCGTGGATCACGCCGCGCCTCGAGATCATCCGCTACTCGATCCGTCAGGCGCCGCTGCTGCCGGAGCTGGTCGAAGCGATTCGCGCCGGTTTGAAGGCGGACGGTCTGATGATCGGGCCGGACGAATCGGTCGGCTGCTTCGTGCGCAGCGACACCAACGTCGAGGACCTCGACAACTTCAACGGCGCCGGGCTCAACCTGACCGTGTTCAATCGCAAGTCGCTGGCCGACATCTACAACGGTCTGAAGGAGGTGTGGGCCTCACCGTTCGAGTTTCGCTCGTTCTCCTGGCGGCAGACGCTGATCGACGACCCGCTCTGGGTGCTGTCGTCGGTAGTCATTTTGGAAGCAATCCCGAACGACAAGTCGGGCGTGCTGGTGACGGCAGATCCCAACTCGGGCGAGCCCGGCCGGATGCTGGTCGCGACGTCGGAAGGCGTCGGCGGCGCGGTCGACGGTACCTCCGCCGAGACGTTGCTGTGGTCGCCCGACGGCGTCGAGCTGGTCTCGCTGTTCAAATCGCCGTGGCGCAACCAGCTGCAGGCCGGCGGCGGCAGCGCCGTCGTGCCGGCGTCCGGGTCGGACACGGTGCTGGCGCCCGAGGAGCTGCAGCAGATCATCGATGCGGGTCAGAAGATCACGAAGAAATTCACGCCGGTCATGAACGCAGCCGGCAAGCCGAAGCCGTGGGACATCGAGTTCGGATTCGCAAAGGGCAAGCTGTGGCTTTTCCAGTGCCGGCCGTTCCTTGGCAACGATCAGCTCAGGAACATTCCAGCCCTGGCGCCGCTCGAAGGCCCGACCACGGTGAACGGCGGTGACAAGCTGTCGCTGGAGGAGAAGATCAGATGACGTCACGACGGCTGCGGGTGAGGGCCGCCAATCGGATACGGCGGATCGCACTCGCCGGAATGCTGGGGCTGCTGCTGCCGGTCGCCGCTTTTGCCGCGCTACAGGCGACCGACAAGACCTGGGACGGCAGCGCGCCGCCGCAGGGAATCTACTTTCACTGGTACGAGCCGTCTTTCTACACCGGGTTCGCGCCCATGACGCAGGACCCGAGCCGCGCCCATATCGAGTTGTCGCGCGGCAACCAGGTGCGCTTCACCTTGATCATGGGGGATCGTGAGCTCGACGCGTATCTCGACGACCTCGTGCTGCGCCGCACGACGTACCAGGAGCTGATCGACGCGCACGTGATCGAGCTCACCACCAACCGCGAGTACGAGCGCTTCGTCGAACAGCTCGACCGTGCCGGGGTCGCGGCCGCCGTCGCCAGCCGAGCGAGCGCGGGACCCGACGGGTACCGGCAGAAAAGCGTCGAGATCATGCGCGCGCTCAATCCGCAGCGCGTCTTTGTGCTGCACATTCCGTTCGAGCGTCTGGCCGCCGACTGGCACACGCGCCTCGCCGCCGCCGATCTGTCATCCGAGTCGGACCGGCTCGACGCCGCCAACGCGCTGATGCCCGGCCGCATCGAGATCTATGCGCTTAGCCCCGCATTGACGGGGCTGCTGAGCAAGGCCGCCGAGGCGACGCGCGCCGGCGCCGCGGACGATCCCGCCTTTCGCGAGCAAGCCGCCGCGTTCCTGGACAAGGCGACGCACGGCCACTACCGAGTGCGCGACGGATTCGTCGACGCGGTCGAATTCACCGCCATCTATCCCGCCGGCACGATCGAGGGCACGACGACGTACAAGGGCGAGGCGCTGCCGGAGTTCGGCGTCACCGGCGTGTGGCCGCTCATTCGGCGCACCACCGGTCGCGGGCAGATCGGCATGGTCGACTACATCTCGCCAAATCCAGGCTACGGGTTCATCAGCATGCTGCCGTACCAGTTCGCCGGTGGCATCGCGTACAACGCCTTCCACAACGCCGGCGTGCGCTGCGAGCTCGGAGCGACGCCGTTTCTTCCCGCCGCCTGGCGCAAGGTGCCGAGCGTGCGCAACGGCAAACCCTATCAGAACTTGTGGATCGTCAGTCGCGGTCCGACCTCGCACGGCTGCACGCGGCTCGGTTCCGGGCACATGAGCGAGCTGCGCAATAGCCTGCCGGCGGAGTCGGCGACACTGGTACAAGTCGACACGTTCCGCAATTTGCCGCAGTGCTTCGATGTGTTCGACGTCGACGGCAGCGGCCACCCCATGGTCATGGGCGTGCAGTACTACCTCGCCTACCGCAGTACTGAGCACACGCCGATTGCGTCGTACGTGACCAACCAACGCGACCCCTACTACCGCTGGCTCTACGGCGACGACATCGGCCTCGCCCCGCCCGGGCAGGCGACGATCAAGGAGGTGCCGACGTGCCGCTTCGTCGGCAAGAAGGCCGTGGAAGCGAGCGTCGACACGAACGTGCCCCTCTACGAGCCCGAATGGACGCCGGAGACGATCCAGTTCTACACGCTCAAGCCCGCCGCCTTCGACAGCGACAAGGGATTCGAGTTCAACCGCGAGCTGCGCAAGGTCGGCGTCGGCCACCCGACGGATCGGAGCAAGCTCTTCCTGAAGTGACGGGCCGCGCCCGAGAGACCGAGAGCGAGACTACGTCCTCTCGCGCCTCTCTTCGACGCGCTTGAGTGAGTCGCGCATGTGGCGCGACAGCGTCTGGCAGATGCCGATGGCGATCGCCGGCTGCTCGTCCATCAATTCAAAGAGGTCGTGACGGTCGAGACGCAGCAACCGGGTCCGATGTGCAGCGGTGACCGTGGCGATACGGGTCTCGCCATCGAACAGCGACATCTCGCCGAACAAGTCGCCGACGCCGGCCCCGACCGTGTATTGCCCGGCTCGCGTGATCTGCACGGCGCCCGAGACGACGAGGTACATGCAGTCGCCGTAGTCGCCTTCCCGCACGATGATGGCGCCGGCTGCGAAGGACTCTTCGTGCACGACGGCGGCGAGCTCAGCGAGCTGGCGCGTGGTTAGGCGCGCGAACAGGTCGAGGCTGCGCAGGTGCAACACGATTTCTACCGGGCTCAGCATGCGGGGCACCGTCTGATCGTCATCGTGCACGGCAGTATTCCGCAGATCGCCGGTTGCGGCCAGCGGCGTAGCATCCAGGGTGGCGCGCAGCAGGTCGCCGGTGAGCCGGTCCGGGTCAGCGAGCGCTTCGCGCACCGCATCGTCGAATGCCGGCAGAGGGCGGCCGAGCGCGCGGGCCGCCGCCCGCGCGGCACGCGGATCGGCGTGATCGAGCAGCGGCAGCAGGCGCCGGCGCTCGTCGAGCGGTAGCAAGGCATCGAGCGCCTCCACCAGCACGGCGCGCCCACGGTCGCGCGGCGAGCGCGCCAGCAAGCGGCCGAGCACCGCGAAACGCTCCTCGTTGCGCAGCGTCGCGAGCAGCAGCAGCAGGGTCTGTACGCCCTCGTCGATGCGTTCGCGCAGACGCTGCAGAACAATGTCCGCGAGCGGGCCATGGCGCAGGCCGAACAACTGCCAGTGGATACGCTGGATTGCCTCGATCTCGCGTTCGATGAGGGCGCGCAGGGTGGCGGCGTCGACGTGCAGGTCGCGCAGGATCGGCAGTGCGGCCTGCCGCACGGCGCGCTTGCCGCGGTGCAGCGCGTCGAGCAGGGCGTTGGTGGCACTGGGGCCGAGGGCCCGCAGCGCCGCCGCCGCGGCGGCCGTCTCGCCTTCGTCGTGCGAGCCGAGCCGTTCGACGACCCAGCCGACGTGTGCGTCAAGGTGGGCCGCGCCGACGAAGCGCAGCACGGCGGCGCGCACGCGCGGGTCTGGGTCGGTGGCATAGGCAAACAGCGCTGCGCCGTGTGAGGCGACTTCGCCGCCGTGACGCGCCGCCAGGTCGGCCTGGATCTCGGCGGCGCGCGCGCGGTCGCGGACGTCGGCGAGGCGAGGGGTGAGAAGAGCGAGACGGCTGGTCCAGCGGGTCGCGGAGTCCGCCGCAGCATGGGTCGGACAGCTGTCGAGCAATTGCGCACGCAGCTCGTTCATCGCCACGTGGCGGGTCTCCAGGTCTTCGCTGGTCAGCCCCGCCGCGAGCAATGTATCGAGGTCGCCGTCGTGCGGCATGAGCGCACCCGCACAGTGCAGTCGCGCCGTGGCTACGAGGCGCACCGCCGCGGCGGGGTCGGCGAGGTAGCGCGTCAGCACTGCAGCAGCGTGCGAATCCGGACCGACGTGGCTCAAGCGGGCGTACGCTTCGACCACCACCGCCCGGTCGTCGGCGCCGATCGCCTCGCGCCTGCTGAGAAGCGACTCGAGCGCACGGGCGGCAGCGGGAGCAGCGGGCGCGGGGTTGCCGTTTTGGTCGAGGACGCGGTGTAGCGTCTGCAGCAGCAGAGGCCGGCTCTGGTCAGGGGCGCGCGCGGCGGCGCGCGCCAAGGCGTGAATGGCGGGCGCGCTCGGACCTGCCGCGATCAGCGCGCAGGCGGCGCGCACGCGCTGCGGATCGGGGTCGAGTAGCGACGCCGCCAGGACGCGCTGGGTAGTCGGGTCGAGCAGGTCGCGCAATGGCAGCGAGTCGTCGCCCAAGCGGCGCGCGCTCACCACCTCGAGCAACAGCGTCGGATAGATGCGCCAGAGCAGCAGCGCCGCCGCGACCCACGCGCCGGCAATCGGCAGTCCGGCGACGCTGACCCAGGCCGGCGAGGCGACTGCGATGACTCCGATGACTATCAGATTGCCGAGCGCGCCACCGGTTCGTTGCACCGGCCCGTCGATCAATGAAGTCGCCGCTGGCCGCTGGCGTTCCGGAAATAGCGTGACGAGGATCTTTTGCGCCGGATCGTAGACTGCATGATCCTGCAGATTGGCGCCCGCCATGGCGCCGACTGCGGCCTCCAGCCCGAGGCGCAGGCTGACGCTGAAGAATCCGAGCAGATAGATCAGCGGCGAGAGGGTCGAAGCGAGCGGCACCCCGATGCGACGGAACAGACGTGAGGTGCCGAGGAGCTGCAGCGCCAGGACGGCGACGTTCAGCCCGCCGCGGAAAACGGCATAGAGCCAGAGTAGTCGCAGCTCGGCATTGCTCCCCTGCGTTGCCAGGTCGGCGACGTAGGAAAACTGGAAGTACAGCATCGGACCGAGCGCTCCGCAGAGCAGCGCGCTGATCGCCAGGATGCGGAAGAGCCGGCTGTCACGCCACAGCGGAACGAGCAGCGCGAGGGCGCTCGGCGTCTCCGCTGCCGCGCCGCGGCGCGTGCGGGCCAGGGGGACGGGGACCCGCGCGCGAGCCCGTCGGGCGACCACACCGGCGTGGGCCAGCGTCGCCGCGGCGAGCGGCAGGAGCGAGACGATGCCAAACGTGTGACCGAGGTATCCAGAAGCGAAGCTGCCGACGATCTCGCCGAGCGTGCCACCGCCGATGATTGGCGCATACAGGCGCTTGGCCTGACGTGCGTGCAACAAACCGCCGAGCGCGACCCAGAAGACCAGCACCGCGATCGATTCGACCTGCTTCGAGATCAGGACCAGCAATACGAAGACGCTGCGCACGTCGGCCAGTGCCAGCAGCCAGAGTGGCAGTAGCGCGGCCGCCAACAGAAAACAGACGCGCGCCAGCAGCGGCAACTGCTCGCGCCCTGCCGCCATCCGGGCGACCGCGGACGTGCTCATCACCAGCAGCAAGGAGCTGGCGAGAAGGACTAGCGGCAGCATGGTCACGCCAATGCGTTTGAGGAAGAACGTATCGGAGGCGTTGACCAGCGCGACCGACCCAGCGTGGACCAGGAAGAACGTCGTAGCGGCCCATGCGACCACCGGCCCCTCGTCGGGCTCGACACCGACGGCGCGGACAAGACGACTGATCGATGCCGGCACGGTGCGCTCTAACACTGTCGTTCGAGAGGGGTGAAACCCATCACTCGCATCTCGTTGCCCGTGTTTCGACTGCGCCGGGTGTCGGGTCGAGATGGGAACGGTCGCGCCCGGTCACTCGCCGCGCACGACCAGGCGCCGGTATTCGACCACCACGTCGATGGCGATCAGCAGCCACGCCAGAGTCAGGGCCACGTTGATCAGAAAGTACGAGCGGGTGGTGAGGGCGAACAGATGGATCCCGACCAACGTCGTGGCCGCGGCCAGCCCGTCGCCGACACGTACGAAGAACGTCTCGATGGCCGGCTTGGCCTTGTACTTCATCTCTGCAGTGGTCGGCAGCCAAAGGATCTGGCGTGCCGTGTTGTTGATTGAGTAGGAGGTGGAGTTCTCCGCTATTTTCATCACGCGCACGACCAGCAGGATGGGCAGCATGACCATGACTGAATAGGTGACGAGGGAGAGGGACGGCAGCAGCAGCAGGATGAACCCGAAGCCGCCGTATTTGAGCAGGCGCGATGCGAACAGCGCCTGCAGAACGAGCGCGCAGACGTTCACCCAGAAAAAAAAGCTACCATAGAAGGCCGTGGTCCACTCGCGCACGAAGGTCTTCATCTCCACTGTGTTGGTAATGCCGTGCGCAACCAACTCGCCGGAGATCGAATCCTGCACGACTTTGAAGAGCAGGTTCTCGCCATTCGTCTGAACCCAGGCGGTGAAGAGTGTGACTCCGGCCACCGCCACCAGGTAGCGGTGGCGCACCACCAACGCGAGTGCGCCGGTAGGGCGGCCGCTCGGCGGCGCGGCAGCCGGCTTGGCGCTCGAGTAGCCGCCGCCGCCGACCGGTCCGCGCACGTCGGCGAGTGTGGTGAGCAGCATCGAGCCGGCAAGCGGCAGCATGGCGACCAGCAGCAGGGCGCTGCTCTCGATGAGGCCCGAGCCGAGCAGCGTGCCGGTGAGAAAGGACCCCGCCACCGCGCCCGAAGTCGCGCCAATCGCAATCAACGGCAGCAGGCGCTCACCGCGCTCGTCGGGATAGAGGTCAGCGGCGAAGGCCCAGAACTGCGAGACCACGAAGACGCCGAACATCCCTACCCAGATGTAGAAGGCGATTCCGACCCCCGACATCTGTCGGCCGAGGAACCCTGGCCGCAGAACCCAGAACACGGCCAGGTTCGATATGCAGAAGAGCGTGCTGCGAACGATGAGCTGACGGCGCGGCCAGCGCCCTGCCAAGTGGGCGTAGAGGCTGACCGCGCCGGCCAGGAACAGGCCCTGGGCGAAGCTGGTATAGGCTTTGACCTCGACGTTGGAGAAGCCGCCGATGTCGGCGATCGCGATCCAGCCGTCACGCAGCGGTTTGACGAAGTAGTAAGCGCACAGGATCAGGAATACGTTCGCGACCATCACCACCGCCGTTGGCCCTTCGCCTGGACGAACGTCGGTGAACAGACAGAGCGCACGCTCCAGCGCCGATCGGCGCGGAGTGACCAGCAAGCCAGTATCTACCGGAAGCGCCATCGCGGCGCCGGACCGTACAAGAAAGCCGGTGCGAAGTCAGACAGAAGGGGAGTATTCGGCAGCGGGTTGTTGGGTAGGCTCGACTGGTGTTTCTTGGCTCGTTCTCGGCCTGAGGTTGCAGCGACTCAGACAGACGCGAATGCAGTGTAGGGGGAGATTCTCCGCCTGCTGCTGTGGCGAACGCCGGACGTATCTGGCACCCGCTCGCCACGTTCTCCAATGAACAGATGGTGAGTCAACCGACGGTCACAGGGTGGAGGAAACCCATGGCGAGTGAGCGCCTCATCCTACGCTGCCCCACGGAACAGACTGTTGCCCGCATGCGGCGGAGCGATGGGCAAAGGCGCACAGGGAGGGAATCCGCACGCGTGGCGGCGTCAAGCTCCCGTTTTCCGGGCGCTCCTAAGGACCGTAGAAGCAATAGACCAGAGATCGAACCAACGTTATCCTCACGCGCGCAGAGTCCCGTATGTGACCTGCCTGGGTTTTTCGGACCACTCGACTAGTGAGAGATCGCCTCTGCGGGTTGGGGTGTAGTCGTCACATTGCGTGTCTTGAACTCGATCGGCGTCAGATAGTCCGGACTCGAGTGAGGCCGGACTTCATTAGTAGTGGCGGCGCCAGGTCTCGATGACCGCTGCGGCCTCCTGGCGGTTGCGAAACCACTCCACTGATGAAGTCGATTACGTCAGGATCCGCGGGCACACCGCCTGCCGTCGCGACGGCGTCTTCGCCTAGTTGCCATGCTGCCAACGCGAGCCTCACGTTTCCGTTGTACGAATCGAGCCGCTTTCGCAGGCAACTGACTCCGACATCAATGTTGATTCGAGGATTGCTTAGATCTCGCGCCTGAGTCTCAGTGATGCCCGCGAGGCAACTGTCTCTGTTATAAGCGCCCGAACGCCCCATCGGCACTCCCATCAACCCTAGGCGACCTTTCGGCTCATCATTGAAGGTCGGGTTGAAGTTGGACGAGACCTTGATCATCGCCTTGATCAACGCAGAGTCGACCCGGCACCGCGTAGAGGTCTCCTCGATCACGCCGTCGTAGAGGTTCGCAGGCCTTGCAGCCGTGGATACCGACCGTAGCTGGTCAATCGTGTGAGATTGCTGAGCCGCGGCGGCCGCAGCAACCCATACGGGAAGGAGGCTGACGAAGAGGATCAAGCCGATCGAAGGTCGAGCCTTGGACCGTCTGGCGTTCCAGGGACACGACGGCGCTCTCGCCGAGACCGATGACGAATGCACTGGGGAGCGCATCTGAACGGCTGCGACATCACCCAGGGCGTGAGCGCGAAGCCGCATCATATTGATCATCGTATTCGCGAGCGGGAGGCCTGCAACCAGAGAATCGCGGATCGTGGATCTGCGCCCTTACAGTCCTCATATTCGATAGGCGGACTACCGTTCCTCGGCTCTGCGTGGACCGTCCTGAACCCGCGTCGGGCCATCCGGCGGCTAGTTCGGATTTGGCTTGCTGCTGACAATACAAATCCAACGCCAAGGCGCGAAGACGCCAGGGCCCACTGAGATGCGCCGACTGGCGGAGACTTCATCACGTGGCGCGTCTGGATCGGTAGATAGAGGCAGGGCTCAGTCGAATACCCCCATCAGATGGACGAACCCGGGCGACTCCAAATGATATCTTCCGGGATACCACGTCCTCCGGTTTACGAAGCCTCGGCGAGAAGGGTGGCCCCTGGGGCGCCGGCACACTGAAGTGGCGCTTGTATCGCCGCCGTGGTTCCGGCCGCTCCGGGGCGTAAACGACCCACCTGCCGTAAACGACCGCCCGGTTGTTTACGGAGATTTGGTGCTGAGCGCTCTGCAAGCAACGAGGAGTATGGCTAGGAAGGCGTCGTCCTGGGCAGACGGCTGCGTTCTCATCAGCAGCCCTCGAGGAGCACTACGGGATCGCCGATGGGTCGGGAGCGCTAACGAGGAAAAGACGGCAGGGGGAGGGAGACCGTCCGGTTCGACGCTACAAACCGTTACCTGGCGAACCGGCGAGTAAATTGTCCGGTCGTCGCTTTAGCGAACCTGCCCGCACCAGCAGGGCCGCCTGACCGACGAGGGGGGAACGAGGTACGTCCTCCCAGAGCGTCCATCCATGGCGTCGGAACCATGACTCGGACGCATGGAAGTATCCGCTCTCGTGTTGGGACCATCCAAGGGCCGCTGGGAAGTTGTCATCGAAGCACATGCTCAGGAATATGCCCACGGGGCTGAGCCGCTCCGCAAGGGCCGAAAGACCTCTTTCCAGATCGGGCGCTGCAAAGCGTTCGACGGTGCGGCGCTCGATTACCACGTCGAACGGCCCCGGGCAGACTGACGAATCCAGGAGATTGCCGACGACGAACTGCAGGCGCCCGCCGGGCTGGAAGAATGACGGCGAGACGAACTGGCCGAGAAGCTTAGGCTTCGGTTCATAGTTCTCGGCGAATGCCATCGCCACGGCGGAAATGTCCATGGCGGTCACGTCGAAGCCCGCGCGCGCGAGTGCGCGCGGCTCCTGCGAAACGCCGTTGCCAGCGCAAAGCACACTGCGCAACCCGTATTCAGCCATCACGTGCACGAGCAGGTCATCGCGCTGCGAGAGGTTGAACAGGTTCCCCCAATGAAGGTGGAACCATGACGGGGAGAGGGGACCGCAGTCAGTTGTATCCCTCGCTAGGCGTCTTCTCCACCACGCGTCCCACCACTCGGCTCCTTGATCATCCATTGGAAACTCCTCGGCCGTGGGGCATCACCTCCCAGGCGACTCGCTGAGGCGCAAAACGATTCAGATGGCCGGCGCGAAGGAGGTGTGCCGCAGGCTCGATTCTCAATTGCTCACCTCCGTCCCCCAACTGACGGCGGCGCCGTGGCGCGGGTTTCTGTTGCGAGTTGCCGACCGGATCACTCGGTGGTCCAACGTTGCGACAGCGCTAGGGACAAAGGGCAACACTACTATCGGAAACCCAATCCAGGTTCGGCCTTCGCCTTGGGCGACGACCGTGCTCGCTTTCCCGCTGGAAGTTTCACGGACATTGGCTTCGAAAGTGAATCGGTCGGTGGCCCGTGCGGGCACGAGAGTACGGCTAAGAGCGCACAGGACACTCAGCGCCGTGTTCGCCTCGCCGTCGTCGTAATGAGCCTGCCTCGGTTTGGTGGACATCCCAACACAGCGCTAGATCGCTGGGGGAGACGGGATGTCCAAACACGAACGACGGGGACGCAGAGCGTTTACCGACGAGTTTAAAGCCGAGGCGGTGGCCGTCGTGCGCAGCAGCGGGAAGAGCATCGGGCGGATCGCCCAGGAGCTGGATCTGACCGAGACCGCGCTGCGCGACTGGGTGCGGCAAGCCGAGCGGGGGACCGCGGCCACGCCCCTCATCGGCGAGACCGAACGCGGCGAGCTGACGCGCCTGCGCGAAGAAGTCCGGGTGCTGCGCATGGAGCGGGACTTCTTAAAAAAAGCGGCGGCCTTCTTCGCGAAGGAGAGCAAGTGAAGTTTGCGCTCATCGCCGCGGAGAAGGCCACCTTCCCGATTCGATTCATGTGCGAGCAGTTGGGCGTCTCGCGCAGCGGCTACTACGCTTGGCACGGCCGCGCCCCGTCGCCGCGCGCGGTGGCGACCGTCGCGCTGGGCGAGGTGGTGGCGGCGATCTACGCGACGAACAAAGGGCGCTCTGGCAGCCCCCGGATCGTGCGCGAGCTGATCGCGCAGGGTCGGTGCACGAGTCGCACACGCGTCGCGCGCCTCATGCGGGAGCAGGGGTTGGTGGCCCGCCGCCGTCCCCGCTGCCGCCGCACCACCGATTCCCACCACCCATTTCCGATCGCCGAGAACGTGCTCGCCCGTCACTTCACCACGCCCGCGCCCAATCAAGTGTGGGTGACCGATCTGACCTACATCTGGACGCGCCAGGGCTGGCTGTCCCTGTCGGCGATTCTCGATCTGTATTCGCGAGCCGTAGTGGGCTGGGCCATGAGCGACCACATCGACACCGCGCTGTGCCTCCAGGCGCTGGCGCTGGCGGTCACCCGCCGGCGTCCGTCCCCGGGCCTGGTCCACCACTCCGACCGCGGCAGTCAGTACGCGAGTCGGGAATACCGGGCGGCGCTCACGCAGTACGGCATGATTTGCAGCATGAGCCGCCGCGGCGATTGCTGGGATAACGCGGTTGCGGAAAGCTTCTGGGGCACGCTCAAGAACGAACTCGCAGACGAGATGGACTTTGCGTCGCGCACGGAGGCGCGCCGCGTCCTCTTCGAGTACATCGAGGGCTACTACAACCTGCGCCGCCGCCATTCGGCGATCGCCTATCGCAGCCCTCGCGACCACGAACGGCTGTACAAGCACGCCGCCACTTCCACATAACGACGGTGTCCACCAAATCGAGGC
>Ga0265314_10000843_pt1 | contig 36306 bp, 32 predicted proteins | sample 4126metaG_FD_203106 | JGI IMG/M metagenome (GOLD analysis project Ga0265314, IMG submission 203106) | Rhizosphere microbial communities from Carex aquatilis grown in University of Washington, Seatle, WA, United States - 4-1-26 metaG | ecosystem: Host-associated > Plants > Roots > Rhizosphere >...
GCGCTCAGACTTCCTCAAACCTCCGCACGTCCGCACCTCCACACCTCCGCACGCTTTTTCCTCCTCCTACGCCGCGGCGTCCTTGGGCTGCGGCGGCCGCAGCCACGACACGAATATCGACGCGCCGAGAATCGCCGCGATCACGCCAAGCGACACGCCGATCGGGATCTTCAGCAGATCGACGGCGACCATCTTCAGTCCGACGAACATGAGCACGAACGACAGGCCGACTTTGAGATAGGCGAAGCGGTGCATGACGCCGGCGAGCAGGAAGAACATCGAGCGCAAGCCGAGGATGGCGAAGATGTTCGAGGTGAAGACGATGAACGGGTCGCGCGTCACGGCGAAGATGGCCGGAATCGAATCGAGCGCGAAGACGAGATCGGTCACCTCGATCAGGACCAGCACCAGTAGCAGCGGCGTGGCGACGAGGCGGCCGTCGATGCGCGCGGTGAAGTGGCTGCCGTGCAGCTGCGGCGTCGACGGAAGCACGCGCGTGAACAGGCGGAAGAGCGGATTGCGCTCGGGATGCGGCTCGCGGTCGCGCTGCACCAATAGCTTGGCGCCGGTGAGCAGCAGGAAGGCGCCGAACAGGTACATGATCCAGTGAAAGCGCGCCAACAGCGCCGCGCCGGCGAAGATGAACACGGCGCGCATGACGAGCGCGCCGAGAATGCCCCAGAACAGCACGCGGTGTTGATAAGCGGCGGGGATGCGGAAACTGCTGAAGACGACCAGGAAGATGAAAACGTTGTCGACCGCCAGCGCCTTCTCGATCAGGTAGCCGCTGAGAAACTCCATCGCCCGTTGCGCGCCGAAGGCGCTGGCGATCCAGGCGTTGAACGCGAGCGCGAGGCTGATCCACACGATGCTCCAAAGCGCCGCCTCGCGCATGCGCACCGCGTGCGCGTCGCGATGAAAGACACCGAGGTCGAGCCCCAACATGGCGAGGACGAACAGCGTAAACCCCGCCCACATCCACGGCGTCGCGATAGTGGTCAGCTCCATAGGCTCGCTGACCTAAGCGCTTCGGCGCGGGCCGGCAAATAGATAGTTCCAGGCGCGCCGATCGGCCGAACCGATGCAGGCGCTCGGCGGTGCGCCACGGGCGGGCTCAGCGCGCAGGCAGGAACGCCCTGTGAGCCGCGCTGCGTCGCATTGCGTTGGTCTGCCACGGCGACATGGCGCACGGACGCCGCCGTGTGCGCTCGGCCTCGTTAAAGAGCCCTGCCGCGCTTACTGGCAGCCTTCGTCGCTGGCGGACTCCGGCGGCGCGCTGGGGAGCACGGCGTCTTTCGACGGCGCGTGGTCGAAGTCGAACAGGTCCTCGAGCGTGTCGGCGCGCGCATCGCGGCGGGTCAGCGCCGGGTGATGCGGGTCGCGTCCGCTGCGGGTCAGGAAGCGCTTTTCGATCAAGGCGACCAGCGAGGTGTGGTCGCCAAGCGTATGCGAGACGTACTGCGACTTGGCGAACGGCGACACGGCGATGAACGGCACGCGGAAGCCGTATTGATTGAACGACGGGCACGACTTTGCGTACGCGCCGGTCGGGGTGAACGTCGCGCAGGTCTCGGCCGCGTCCTGCATGCTCTTGTCGCAATTGGCGCCAGCTCCCGGCAGACGGCTCGCCGGCGGATTCGACAGGTCGGCGCATTGCCCCGGGAAGATTCCGTCAGGGGTGCGCTGTCCGAGCTGCCGGGCGCGCGGCGGCGCCACGTGGTCGTAGCAGCCGCCGTGCTCGTCGTAGGTGACGATGATGACCGTGTCGTTCCAGAACTGACTGTTGCGGATGACGGCGATGTTCTGCGCGACATAGTATTCGCCGCGCCGCACGTTGTTGGGCGGCGCCTCGTCGGCTTCGGCTGACGGATCGACGATGCCGAAGTTGGCATCGATGTAGGTCACGGCCGCCAGGTGGCCGGCGGCGACGTCGGTGGCGAACTGGCTGATCTTCGCCAGATGCGGCGAGAGAAACGGGCGCAGGTACGCCGACGACGGCAGGTCGTCGTAATAGTTCATCCACGACACCTGATGCGCGTCCATCAGGTCGAGCAGCGTGCCGTTCATCGGCCGATACCCGTCCGGGATCGGCGGAACCGCCTCGCCGGTCGTCGTGTGGCCGAACGAGGTGGCGGCCATATAGTAGAGGCGGTTGGGCAGCGTCGGACCGATGACGGAGGCGTGATACGCATCGTCGATCGCGAAGGTCTGCGCCAGCGCGTAGTAATAGGGCAGCTCGTCCTGCGTGTAGAAGCCGATGGTGTCGTAGGCGACGTCCTGGTGCGGGTTGTCGGACTCGTTCTGGCGCACGAAGCCGTCGTTGGGACTGGCGGCAAAGGTGTCGTTCGGATTCGACCAGTTGGCCTCGCGGTGGCTTTCCGGCCAGCCGTGGTCGAGGCCCGAGGCATTGCAGATGCGCGGGTCGTGGAAGGCGAAGACTTTGTCGCCGTTCAAATTCAGATTGTAGTTGTCGCAGCTCAGCGCACCGCCCACGCCGGCAGTGCAGGTCAGCCCGTCGACGCAGCGATGATCGGCGCGATGCCGCGCTTTGGTGCACGGGTGGTACGGCCCGCCGGGCACGTACGGCAACGCGCCGAAGTAGTTATCGAACGAGCGGTTCTCCTGCATCATGAAGACGAGGTGGTTGACCTTGCGCAGGTCGCCGTCCGCCCGGGCCGCCGAGGCACCCCAGGCGAGCGCGAAGCTCGCGATGAAACCACACAGCGCAATGAAGGTTCTGCTCCCCATGTGTTCTCCTCCGGGCGCGCCGGCCGGATGGCCATCGCGACAGCCGTGTCGACACGCGCCCGTGCGCACCGTAGTGCGCCCTCAGGCGCGAATGCCAGTGACAAGTCTGTAACAGGACCGAGCCGCCGGGCGTGAAACCCGCGTCGATCGGCGCCGGCAGGCGATCCTTGTTACGCGCACGTGCCGAGCGCGGCATCGACCGCAGCGACGAGCTCATCACTGTCGACGTGTCGTCTCGCTGCCGCCCTCATCGAAGGCCGCGATGCGCAAGTGGTGGTCGCCGACGCTCTCCTGACGCGTCGGCCCGCGCAGCACGCCGCTGCCGTCGTGGTTTGTCGGTGATGCGCGCGCCGACCGGCACGTCGATGCCGCCGCGCTCCTGCGCGAACAACGTGATCGGATCGCCGTCCGGGTCGCTCGCCGCGATCGCATGCGGGAACATCGGCAGCGTCAACGTCATCCGCGATGGCGACGTCGCGGAATCGTTGTTGGTCGGCCGCGTGCCGCAAGCGTTGGCATTGTCGGCTGACGAGACGACACTCTGCGTGGCGAACAGCGGCTCCGATTCGGTGACTGTGCTCGACGCAACCGCGCACGACATCGTCGGCACCGTTCCCGTCGGTCGCGTTCCGATGGGCATCGCAGTGGCCGAAGTCCCGCAGATCTGCGCCGGCGACTGCGATGCCGACGGCACGGTGAGAGTCGACGAAGTGGTGCGCGCCGTCGCCATCGCGTTGAACGGTGGTCCGGCCACGTCATGCGATGCCGCCGATACCAACGGCGACAGCACAGTCACGGTCGGCGAGGTCGTCGCGGCGGTCGGTCGCGTCGTGCACGGCTGCGAGTAGGCATGGCCGCGTGCGCCGGTGCGGATCCGCCGGCATGAGCGACCGAGGACGCGAAGAAAATTTCGTTTGCCCGAGACAAATACGTTGACACGTCGTCGGTCATAACCTACGAAGCCGATGGGATGACTGTGACGACATCGAACGCACGCCGCGCGTATTGTTGTACGGAGGCCTGGGAGCCCCCGTGCCGTAGCGCAGTCGTCGCCGTCGATTCAGCTCGATCCTGAGGTAGACCGCGAACCGATCAGTGCAGGCCTGGGGATGACTCCCGGGCCTTTTTTGTTTCCGGCGACGTGCTCAGTCGCCCAATCGGATCCGGTCGTCACGCGTCATCGTCCAGCGACCCAAACGGGAAGCTGTGACTTTGATGGCCTGGTTTGAAGACAACGCGCTCTCGATCGGCGGCACACCGCTCGTCCGGCTGAACCGCATTCACGACGGCGCCGCGGCCACGATCCTCGCCAAAATCGAGGGCCGCAATCCCGCCTACTCGGTGAAATGCCGCATCGGCGCGGCGATGGTGTGGGACGCCGAACGGCGCGGCGTGTTGAAACCCGGCAAAGCGCTGGTCGAGCCGACCAGCGGCAACACCGGCATCGCGCTGGCATTTGTCGCCGCGGCGCGCGGCTACCCGCTGACGCTGACCATGCCCGACACGATGAGCATCGAGCGGCGCAAGCTGCTGATCGCATACGGGGCGACGCTGGTGCTGACCGACGGCGCGCGCGGCATGGGTGGCGCGGTGGCCAAAGCCGAAGCGATCGCGGCCTCGGATCCGGATCGCTACGTGTTGCTGCAGCAGTTCAGCAACCCGGCCAACCCCGCCATCCACGAGCGCACCACCGGGCCGGAGATCTGGCAGGACACCGGTGGCGCGATCGACATCTTCGTCTCCGGCGTCGGCACCGGCGGCACGATCACCGGCGTGTCGCGCTATCTCAAACAGACGCGCGGCAAGAACGTCCTGTCGGTGGCCGTGGAGCCGGAAGCCAGCCCGGTGCTCACGCAACGGCGCGCCGGTGCGCCGCTCAAATCGGGTCCGCACAAGATCCAAGGCATCGGCGCCGGCTTCATTCCGGACGTGCTCGACCTGGCGCTGATCGACGCCGTCGAGCAGGTGGCCAATGCCGACGCGATCACCAACGCGCGCCGCCTGGCGCGCGAGGAAGGGATCCTCTCCGGCATCTCGTCGGGCGCCGCTGTCGCCGTCGCGGTGCGCCTGGCTCATCGTCCGGAGCACGCCGGCAAGACCATCGTCACCGTGCTGCCGGATTCCGGCGAACGCTACCTCAGCTCGCCGCTGTTCGACGGCGTCTTCGATGAGCAAGGGGAGGCGCTGTGAGCCTGAACGGATTGGCGAGCGAGGCGGTGCACGTGTCGGCGCGACGCGAGCCGTCGTCGAACGTCGACTTGACCGACATCGCCGACGCGCTGGCTACCGCGAACAGCGACCTGCTCGGTCCGCCGCGCCGCGCCGGCCGCCGGGCGCGGCCCCATGGCGAAGCGCTGCACGGCGTCGTGGCCGACCTGCGCGCCGCGCTCTTCCCGACCCATTTCGGGCCGCCGGACGTGCCGCCGGACGCCACGCCGTCGTTCATCGCGCAGCGCCTCGCGTCAGCCCTGCCGGCGCTACAGGAGCAGGTGCGGCGCGGCCTGTTGTTCGACGATGCGAGGGAGTACCGCGACAGCGCGGAGCGGGCGTCGCGCGCCGCCGAGCTGACCGACGCCTTTGCGCAGCAATTGCCGGCGGTGCAACGCCTGCTCGGCAGCGACGTGCGCGCCGCCTACGACGGCGATCCGGCGGCGCGCAGCCTCGACGAAGCCATCCTCTGCTATCCCGGCATCACCGCCCTGACGCATCACCGTCTGGCGCATGAGCTGTACGCCCTCGGCGTGCCGCTGATTCCGCGCCTCATCGCCGAGCTGGCGCACGCCAGCACCGGTATCGACATCCACCCGGGCGCCAAGATCGGCGGCAGCTGCTTCATCGATCACGGCACCGGCGTGGTCATCGGCGAGACCAGCGTCATCGGCGAGCGCGTCTGCCTCTATCAGGGCGTGACGCTCGGCGCGCGCAGCTTTCCGACCGACGCCAGCGGCCGCGCCATCAAGGGACGCCCGCGCCACCCGATCGTGCAGGACGACGTCATCATCTACGCCGGTGCGACGATTCTCGGCCGCGTCACCATCGGCCGCGGCTCGAGCATCGGCGGCAACGTCTGGCTGACGCGCGGCGTGCCGCCGGGCAGCCGCATCACGCAAGCACAGATCCGCGACGATCTCTTCGACGGCGGATCCGGCATCTAACCCCCTCCACACTGTCACAGCCCAGAGGAGCTCCACATGGCAGACCCCCGACCCCTCGCCCCCCAGACGCTCAGCGTGCGCGCGGCGCGCACGCTATCGGATCCGACTCGCACGCCGCCACAAATGCTGGCGGTCACGCCGCGCTGGCTGCTGCACCTGCTGCCGTGGGTCAACGTCGAAGGCGGCACGTATCAGGTCAACCGCCGCCGACTGGTGCTCAAGCAGGGCGACCGCATCGTCGCCGGGCTCGACGGCGACAATGCCGCCCTCGACGCCGACGCCTTGCGCGCCATTCCGTTTTTGCGCGAGGCGGACGACACGCTGCTGCAAGCGGTCGCCGGTCTGCTGTTCGAAGAGCGCCACAACGCCAACGAGTTCCTCTACCAAGAGGGTGAGCCGGGCACGAAGCTGTACGTCATCGTCAGCGGCAAGGTGGAGGTGTCGACCACCGATGCGCACGGCGAGCGGCTACGCCTGGCGCTGTACGGCGACGGCGACTACTTCGGCGAGACCGCCTTGCGCGGCGACTGGCGCCATACGACCTCGGCGCAGACGCTGACGCCGACCGTGTTCCTGACGCTGGAGCGCGCCCAGCTGGCGACGCTGCTCGCCGGCTCGGCCGATCTGCGCGCGGCGCACGAGCTGCTCGCTGCGCTTCCCGCTGCGTCGGAGAAGGCGAACGATTACGGCGAAGCGGCGATCGAGATTGCGTCGTACGGCGAGGGCTGGCCGGAGCTGCAACGCACGTTCGTCGACTACGAGGAGCATCCACGCCAGTACCAGCTGAACGTCATCCAGACGGTGATCCGCCTGCACACCCGCGTCACCGACCTCTACAACAACAACTACGACCAGTTGCGCGAACAGCTGCGGCTGACCATCGAGGGCATGAAGGAGCGCGAGGAGTCGGAGATCATCAACAATCCGGACTTTGGCTTGCTGCACAATGCCGCGCCGGGACAGCGCTTGCGCACGCGCTCGGGCCCTCCGACGCCGGACGACTTCGACGACCTGCTGGCGCGCGTCTGGAAAGAGCCGGCCTTCTTCCTCGCCAACCCGCGCGCCATCGCGGCGTTCGGACGCGAATGCACGCGCCGCGGTGTGCCGCCTCCCACGGTCTCGATCTACGGCTCGCCGTTTCTCACCTGGCGCGGCGTGCCGATCGTGCCGTCCGACAAGTTGCTGGTGAACCGCGGCGGCAGCAGCGGCTCCGCCGGACTGACGAACATCCTCCTGCTGCGCGTCGGCGAGCAGAAACAGGGCGTCGTCGGTCTGCATCAGATCGGCCTCGCCGGCGAGCAGCAACCCGGCCTGTCGGTGCGCTTCATGGGCATCGACGACTTTTCGACCGCCTCGTATCTGGTGACGCTCTACTACTCGGCCGCGGTCTTGACCGAGGACGCGCTCGGCGTGCTGGAGGATGTCGAAGTCGGCAACTACCATGACTACGAGTGAGCTCGGTGCCGCAGTGCTGAACGCCGCCACCAGCGGCGTCAGCGCGCCGAGCTCGCTGGCGGGCGGGCTCGGCGATGGCGGCGGGGTCGTTCCGCCGGGGCGCATCGACGACTGCCTGCTCGATCAGATCGTGCGCACTCTGCATCCGTCGCTGCCGCCGCCGGTCGGCTCGACGGCTGGCCTCGCCGGTGGGCCCACGCCGTCGTTGCCGGGAGTCGTGGAAGCCGTTGCGCTCGTAGCGCCGGGCGCCTCCGTGCCGACGCCCTCGATTGCGGGACTCGCACCGGCGGCACCGCAAGCGACACTTCCAGCCGGAACACTAGCGCATGGCAACGTGCCGACTGGTGCGTTCCCTGCCGTGCCGTTTCCCGGCCTGGAGTCGGCCGGAGTACTGCCGCCAGGCGCCGTGCCGCCGTTGACGCTCCCCGGCGGTGCACCCGACACACCGGCCGGCGGCGTGTCGCTCACCGCGCTGCAACCGGCCGGCTTCTACTTCTTGCCGTCGGACGTGCCGCCCGGACCGTCAACCGCTGCGCTGCCGGCGAACCCGCCCGCGACACCGACACTCGCCGGCGTTGCCCCGGCGCTGCCCGTCGGTGACGCGTATCCGATCGCGCCGCTGCCCGGCTTCGAGCCGGCCGGTGCGACGCTGCCGCCGCTCGCCGGTCCTCCAACCCCGCTTGCGCTGGGCGGTACGATGCCCCATCGCGCGCCCGGCGGCGTGGCACCGCTCGACCTTCCCGCCGGCGCCACGACCGGGCTGTACTTTCTGCCACCCGGACCGTACGCGGCGCCGCCGAGCTTCTCGCCGCCGGCGCCGTCGCTCGGCGCAGCCGGTGCGCCCGCGGCGTTGCCGTTGGCGGCGGCAGCTCCGGCAATCACGCTGCCCTCCGGGCTCGGGCGTACGCCAGCGCTACCCGGCCTCTTTGCCGGCGCGTCGCCGACCGTGTCTGGTGGCGAGTCGGCCGGCTTCCTGCCGCCCGAGGCGCTGCCGTTCAGCAGTGTCTACGGCGTCGACGCGGCGCCGTCGTCGCGCAGCACCGCGTCCGCAGCGCCGCCAGCCGTCGCACCGGCGGCGCCGAGTGGCGCGTACTACTTTCTGCCGCCTGCGCCGTCGGTAGCGGCGGGAACGCAACCGACCGAGCCGCCGCTGGCGCGCCGGCAATTCGACGTGCACGTCATCCGTCGCGATTTTCCGATCCTGCAAGAACGCGTGCACGGCAAGCAGTTGGTGTGGCTCGACAACGCGGCGACGACGCAGAAGCCACGCGCCGTCATCGATCGCCTCGTGCACTACTACGAGCACGAGTACTCGAACGTGCACCGCGGCGCGCACGCGCTGGCGGCGCGCTCGACCGATGCGTTCGAAGACGCGCGCGGCAAGGTGGCGCGCTTCCTCGGCGCCGCGTCGCCGAGCGAGATCGTCTTCGTGCGCGGCACCACCGAAGGCGTCAATCTTGTCGCCAACAGTTGGGGCCGCAAGCATCTCAAGCCCGGCGACGAGATCGTGCTGTCGACCTTGGAGCATCACTCCAACATCGTGCCGTGGCAGTTCCTCGCCGAGACGCACGGCGTCGTCCTGCGCGTGATCCCCGTGACCGACCGCGGCGAGGTGCTGCTCGGCGATGTCGAGAGGCTGCTCGGGCCGCGCACTAAGATGGTTGCCGTGACGCACGTCTCGAACGCGCTCGGGACCGTGTTGCCGGTGGCGGAGATCATTCACGCCGCGCATCGCTACGGGGCGCGCGTGCTGATCGACGGCGCGCAAGCGGTGGCGCACTTTCCGGTCGATGTGCAGGCGCTCGACGCCGATTTCTACATCTTCTCCGGCCACAAGCTGTTCGCTCCCAGCGGTGTCGGCGTCGTCTACGGCAAGGCCGCCGAGCTGGCCGACATGCCGCCGTGGCAAGGCGGCGGCAACATGATCGAGCACGTCACGTTCGAGCGCAGCAGCTTCATGCCGCCGCCGATGCGCTTCGAAGCCGGCACCGGCACGCTCGGGGACGCGGTCGGCCTCGGCGCGGCAGTCGACTACCTCGAGCGCATCGGCATGCCGAACATCTCGCGTCACGAGCACGAGCTGCTGGTGCACGCGACCGAGGCGCTCGGCCGCATCCGCGGCGTGCGGCTGATCGGCACCGCGCCCGAGAAGGCCGGCGTCGTGTCGTTTGTCACCGACCGCTTCAGCGTCGAGGAGATGGGCAACCTGCTCGATCAGGAAGGCATCGCCGTGCGCGCCGGCCATCATTGCGCGCAGCCGAGCCTGGCGCGCTTCGGTCTCGGCAGCACCGTGCGGCCGTCGTTCGCCTTCTACAATACGCACGACGAGATCGATTTCCTCGCATCCGTCGTGCGCCGGGCGCTGCAACGGTAAGCGCTGGAAAGAAGATTCACACGGAGGCGCGGAGACACGGAGACCAGAAAAGGAGGAGACGAAAGAGGTGAAGAAAAAATGCGAGGCGGAGTCCATCCGGCTCCTCTCCGTGCCTCCGCGCCTCCGTGTGAAATCCGTCTGATGAGATGATCGATGGACGCGACCGCAATTGGATACGCACTGCTGGGCGGTGTCTTGATCGGCGTGGCGGCGAGCGCGCTGCTGCTCATCAACGGCCGCATCGCCGGCGTCAGCGGCATTGCGGCCGGCGTCGTGACACCGCGGCGCGGCGACACCGCGTGGCGCGTGGCGTTCCTCGCCGGGCTGCTCGCCGGCGGCGCGCTGCTGGCACTCGTGCAGCCGCACGCATTTGGCCGCAGTCCGGCTTCCCACCTGGTGCTGGGGCTGGCCGGTTTCCTGGTCGGCGTCGGGACGCGTCTGTCGAACGGCTGCACGAGCGGTCACGGCGTGTGCGGATTGGCGCGCCGCTCGGTGCGCTCGCTGGCTGCGACGGCGACGTTCATGGCCTGCGCCGCAGCGACGGTCTTCGTCGTCGCGCACCTCGTGCCGAGGTTGGCGCCATGAAGCGGCTCAGCGCCTTTGCCTGCGGCGTCGTGTTCGCGCTCGGCTTGGGTATCTCCGGCATGACGCAGCCGTCGAAGATCCTCGCCTTCCTCGATATCGCCGGCGCCTGGGATCCGACCTTGCTGTTTGTCATGGGCGGCGCGGTGCTGGTCGCCGGCGCCAGCTTCCCGCGCATCCTGCGTCGCGATCGCGCCGTCTTGGGTGACGACTTCGCGTTGCCCACCAGGACGGCGATCGACCCGCGCTTGCTCATCGGCGCCGCGCTGTTCGGCGTCGGCTGGGGTCTGTCCGGCTACTGTCCCGGTCCGGCGATCGTCTCGCTCGCAACTGGGTCACCGGCCGTGATCGTGTTCGTACTCGGGCTCGTCATCGGTCTGCGCACGGGCGCATGGCTGGCCGACATGCCGCCAGCCAGCGACACGCGCCGGCCGCAGCGGCCTGCAACCATTCCCAAAGGAGTGTTCGATGTGCCACCCCTCTGAGCCTCGCGTCCCCGACTCGCCGCGGAGCGGCCTTTGTCGATTCTCGGCGCCGCTGGGCTGAACGTGCGATCGCTAGCGCGCTTGCCGCAACAAGGGAGCGGCGATGACTGCGGTCGCCCACCTTGCCTATGCAGGCGGCGGCGGAGTCTTTCCGGCTGACAGCGAATACGAGCGCCAGCTGCTGCGCGACCATGTGATGCATCGCGCACAGCGCAGTCGCGTCGTCCGCCTCGAGTTGGCCGCGCAGAGCTGGACGATCGACGTTCTGCGGCGCAGCCGCTCGAATGCGCCGCGTGCGGCGGCCGCCAACGTGTGTATGCCGTTCGCCGGCGCCCACTCAGCGCGGCGCGCTGTCTCGACTGCGTGCTCGGCCTCCGACATGCCGTCGCGAGGGCAGAAAGGCCACCGCACATCCGTCTCGGTGGCACCGCCCGCAGTTGACCGACCTGCCGCTCAAGACAGCGCCGCCCTCAGTTGCATTCGGCGACCGACCGCGGCGGTCGCCGGCGCCGCGGCATAGATGGTTCAAGCCGTGTGTACGGCGCGAGCGAGCGACATCCGCCTGGGCAAGAACATGTCGCCTACCTTTGTAGCAAGCGCCTCGATCATGGCCGCACCTCCACGATGACTTCCAGCTCGACCGGCGAACCGAGCGGAAGGCTCGCGACACCAAAGACGAGGCGAGACGGGAGGCGTTCCTCTCCGAAGACGTCTCGAAGCAACTCCGATGCCGCATCGGCGACCTTTGGGTGCTCCGTGAACTCAGGCGTGGCGGCGACGTACACCCCAAGCCTGACGACCCGGCTCACACGGTTCAACGAACCAAGCTGCAGCTTCGTGAGCGCCATCACATTCAGCGCGGCGAGGTATGCCGCTTCGCGGCCCGCCTGCACGTCGAGATCCTTGCCCACGACGCCGACCAGCCCAGCCGTGTGACCCGAGGTGGCGAGCATGCCGCTCAAGAAGAGCAGGTTGCCCGTCTGAACAGCCGGCACGTATGCGCCAAAAGGTGTCGGCGCAGCCGGCAGCTGGATGGCGAGCTTGGCCAGGCGATCCTCGGCGGTTGTCGAGCTTGCGATCATTGACGAGCGTCCTTTCAAATCACCAGCGACCGAAATGAGCGCCGCCATCGACATACAGGATGTCACCCGTGACCGTCGCCGCGTCGGTCAGATACATGACCGCATCCGCGACGTCCTCGACCGTGGAGGGCCGACCCATCGGCGACAGACTCTCCATCACATCCTTCGGAGTATCGCGGTGCATCGGTGTGTAGACGACGCCGGGTGCGACTGCGTTCACGCGGATGCCGTCTTTCGCGTATTCCATCGCCAGGTGTTGGGTCATCGTTTGCAGACCGCCCTTGGTGAGCATCGGCACCGCCGCCGTGACGCCCCGAATGGGATTGCGAGCCAGGGCGGCCGTGATCGTGACGATGCTGCCGCCGGTCTTCTGCGCCAACATCTGCGTGATCGAGAGCTGGGTGACGTAGAGGAATCCCTCGAGATTGGTCGAGACGAGCGCCTTGAAATCCGCCGGCGTGTAGTCGGTGAACGACTTGGTGAAGAAGATGCCGGCGCAATTGACCAGCGCGTCGATCGAATTGAAACGGGACAGTGCCGTCGCGACGATCTTTGCGGCAGTTGCCGGTTCGCCGACGTCGCCATCGACCAGCGCGACGCGCTCGGAAGCCGCGACCTCGGCGGATTGGGCTACCTTGCGGGAGGTGGCAACGACGTTGAAGCCCCGTTCGGCAAACCGCTTCACGATTGCGGCGCCGATGCCCTGCGAAGCTCCGGTCACGATGGCTGTCTTGCCCGCGCCGCTCATCGGTGTCTCCCCCGACATCGCCTTGTCATCGAGAAAATTGCCCGGTCAAGCAGATCCGACACGCGCCAGCGCTGCCTGGGCTTTGCAGCGCGCCAGGTCGAGGCGGCGCGTCAGCTCCAGGCGTGCCGCCTCGACCGCGTCCGGGTCGGCGTCCGCGGCGACGAACAGCGGCTCGGCGAAGGCGAAGGCGATGCGCGAGAACGGCAAGGGCACGATGGTGCGGTCCCACGAGCCGACGCGCCACATTGGCCGCGCCCACCAGGTGCCGGGCACAATCGGCAGGCCGGTGGCGCGGGCCAATAGCACGGCGCCGGATTTGGCGACGCGCGCCGGTCCGCGCGGGCCGTCGACGATGACTCCAGCGCTGACGTTGCCGGCACGCAGCGCATCGATCATCGCGTCGAGGGCGCGGCGACCGCCATGGCGGCTGGAGCCGCGCACGGCGCGCATGCCGAAGCGTTCGACGGTGTCGGCGATGATATCGCCGTCGCGGCTGCTGCTCACCATCACCACGCCGTCGGTGCGGTCGCGGAAATGGTAGGGCAGCAGCATCATGCCCTCATGCAGGCCGGCGAAGATGATGTGCCCGCCGCCGGCCAGGCAGCGATCCTCGAGCTCGCGATCGACGAAGGTAAGGCGGCTGCTGCGGAAGATCAGCGACGAGACGGCCTGCACCAGGCGCGGCAATAGGTAGCGCAGGGCGCCGTTCAGCCGGCCGCGCAGCAGGCGACCACTGCGACTGCGACGCTCCGGCGCCTCATCGGAACTGGACACGTCGATGCCGTAGCCCGACACGCCGTCCCCAACAAGGTGGTCTGAGTGCCGCTGCGCCATCGAATCGGCCGCCGCCGCACCGACGCGTGCCGTTGCAAGCCGGGGAAGGCGCGTTTCAGTCGCCGCCGCAAGGCGACCGTATGGTAAGGTCGGCGGCTGAATGAGACGCGCGCCTATCGCGGAGCCTGCGATCAGTGGCGAAGCCGGGTGGCAGCGTTGCCTGCTGGTGGCGGTCGCGCTCATCACAGCCGGGCCCGTGGCTTACATGGCCGTTCGGCAACCCCTGGACTACGACAGCTGGTGGCACGTGTTCATCGCGCGAGAAGTGCCGTGGGCGCGGTTCTGGCGCGACGTGTACGTCAATGCGCATCCGCCGGGGTTCTACCTGCTGCTGAGTGTCGCGGCGAAGCTGGGCTCTGAGCGCTGGATCTATCGGCTGATCTCGGTCGTGGCCGGCGTGGTCGCCACCTATCTCGTCGGAAGAATCGGCGCGCGGGTCTTCCGCACGCCGGCCGTCGCGCCGCTGTGCGCCCTGGCGTTCGGTCTGTCGATGGCGACCGTCGTCATGGCGACCGCAGTGCGCAGCTACATGCTGAGCCTCGCGCTCCTGTTGGCAGGCTTTCGCCCGTATCTGGATCTCATCGATCCGCAGCGCGGACACAGCGCGACCCGGACGCGCGCGTGGTTCGTTGCGGCGGTCATCGGGGCAATCGTCACGCACTACTCGGCCATCTTCTTCGTCGGTGCGGCGGTGGCGTTGCCGTGTCTTTACGCCGCCGTTGCCCCGCAGTATCGGGCGTGGTGGAAGGAGCGCTTGCGCCGGTCCTGGCGCCACGAGCTCGCGACGGTGCTTGCCGTCGCAGCGATTGCGATCGGCGTGTACCTCGCACACAAGTCCCGCTTCGAGCTGCCGATGCCGCATGTGCAGCTATTTTTCCCCAGCGATGCGGAGCGCAGTGCAGGGGCGGTGGGCGGCGCCCTGTCATTCATGGCGCGCAGCATCGCCGACGAGACCGATCTCTTCATGCCGCTGCCGATCGCGAATCTCCCGGCCGGGGCTCGCGGATCGGCGGCGACCGTATTCGCGCTCACCGGTGTCGGCCTGGTGCTGATGCTGCGGCGCCGCTCGGACTGGGTGGTCGCGTTGGCGCCGCTCGGCATCCTGACCCTGCTTGCGACCGCCATCATGGGAGCGGCGCTCGCTGGCCGCTACCCGTTCGGCGGATTTCTGCGCCAGCAATTCATTCTCTTTCCGTTCATCATGCTCGCAGGCTTCGCGTTGCTCGACGAAGTCGCGGCGCGTCTCACTCACCCGCGGCCCCTGGTGATCGCCGTCAGTGCCGCGCTGGTCGTCAAGTGCGTCGTGCAGTGGCGTTTCATGCAGTTCATGCCCAACGAGCTTGGCGCGCCGGAGCTCGCGCAGTTCGATCGCTTCTTCCCCGACGCGCACGCCGTCTACGTCGATCAGTTCAGCCTGATTCCGTTCTTCGCCGTGCACCAGCGCGGCGAGTGGCCGCCGCAGTCCGGGCTGGGAGAGCAGTTCGCCGCGCTACCGATCCTCGAACCGGGCCGGGAGTGGCTGGTGTTGCGCGACATGGGCCATTGGAACTCCGACCTGTCGGCGCCGCAGCTGTCTCGCGACCTGCGCCAGCTGCTCGCGCGCACGCAGCTGCCGTTCATTGACGTGTTCCACTTACGCGAGGGCGCCTACCTGCTGCCGAAAACGCCGACTCTCGAGCGCGCGCAACTCAGCGAATCCATCGTGCAAACCGCACACGACGAAGGCCTCCACATCGAGCGCTTGGTCCTCGACGGCTACAACGTCTACGCCCGCGTCCGCGCCAACCCTACGCGCGCGACCGCTTTTGGCACCCCGCCTGAGAAGTCCTGAACACATTCGCCGCCTTCAGCGGTCTGTGGCGGCGTTTCACTGCCACAGAACAGCGCGCGCCCGCCACACGCTCCAACACCGCCTGCCAGGCACCTACGCCTGGCAGTTAGACGACTTGAGTCACCTCTTCGAAATGCGAGAACACGCCGGCGTCGTTGGTCGACGCCAAGGTCACGTCCCGCCCAGCGCCGCTGCAGCGACGGGTAATGAAGTTATTTGCTGGCTTGGCCCTGCTCGTAGGTCGTTGAAGGTGCGAGCGTTGCCGCGATCGCTGCGGCACGCTCGCGGTCATCGAAGACAGTGATCGGAATTACTTTTCTCTCCATACCTTTGTCTCCAATGCCGACCGCCCATCCGTCGCACACGGAGTAAAAGGGTATGTCGCTCAAGATCTCGAGTACGCTTTCAAAGCGCCGCCGGCCGATCGGGTTTAGCCAAAGGTAGATGTTAGAAATCTCCGTCGGCGGCAAATCGCCGCCCGACCTCAACAGGTGGGAGACGGTCGCATGATCGACATCGGATTTCGTGAACAGTGTCCGTGTTGTTGTCACGGAAACCGGGCCGCCGAAGTTAGACGGGATTGACGTTGTCTCTGCGGCTTTGGATTTCCCGAACCAGCTTATTTCCACGCCGTCTCGACAGGTGACATCAGCAGGCAGCTTGCGTTCCGCTGCCAGCGGGTTGGCGACAATGGCGAGGGATGCGAGCGCCCACATGATGCCGCAAACCAAACCATCCTCGCCTGCGGCTCGGCAAAGGCGGGCAACGGGCGAATTACAGCATGCCGAGCTCGAGCTTTGCCGCCTCCGTCATCATCCCCTGATTCCACGGCGGGTCGAAGACGACTTGCACGTCGGCTTCGGCGACGCCCGGGATGGACTGGATGCGGGTTTTGGCGTCGTGTGCGATGACGTCGCCCATGCCGCAGCCCGGAGCGGTGAGCGTCATCTTCACGTCGACGCGGCTGCCGCCGGCTTCCAGCGGCGCGATGGCGAGGTCGTAGACCAAGCCGAGCTCGACGATGTTGACCGGGATCTCCGGGTCGTAGACCTGGCGCAGCTCGCGGTAGACCTGCTCGTCGGTCACCGCTGCCGACGGGTCGACCGGCACCGCGCCTGCGCTGTCGATCAGCTCTTTGCCGATCGCGTCGGCATCGCGTCCGGCGAGCCGATAGAGCCCGCCGAACGACGGCACCTGCAGCGTGTAGCTGTCGCCCAGCGACTGAGTGATCACCGCCGGCGTGCCGGCATGCAGGGTCGTCGTCACGCCTTGCGGGATCATCACGACCTCGACATCGCGCGACAGAGTCACTTCTTCAAAAGCCATGAGAAAACCTCTGATTCACCACAGAGGCACAGAGACACGGAGAGGAATCAGAACAAAGAGCTCAACTCTGAGATCCTTCTCTGTGTCTCTGTGCCTCTGTGGTGAACTTCTTCATTCGGTGGAGACGGGCTCGTCTTTGCCTTCGAGCGCGGCGCGGGCGGTGTGCCAGCAGAGCGTGGCGCACTTCACGCGGGCGGGAAACTCGCTGACGCCGGCGAAGACGGCGAGCTTGCCGAGCTGCTCGGGGTCGGCAGCCTCGCTCTTGCCGGTGACGAGATCATGGAACTCTTGAAACAGCGCCTCGGCTTCGGCGCGCGTCTTGCCCTTGAGCGTTTCGGTCATCACCGACGCCGACGCGGTAGAGATGGCGCAGCCGTGGCCCTGGAAGGCGCAGTCGTTGACTCGATCGCCGTCGACGTCGAGGTACACCGTCACCGTATCACCGCACAGCGGATTGTAGCCGTCGACGTGGTGACCGTGCTCGAGCGGATGGAAGTTTCGCGGCCGCTTGCTGTGCTCGATGATGACGTCTTGGTACAGCTCGCGCAGCTCGTCGTTCTTCACGCGAAGACCTCGATGACGCGGTGGATGCCGGCGATCAACGCATCGACCTCCGCCCGGGTGTTGTAGAAGGCGAACGACGCGCGTGTCGTCGCCGGAATGCCGAAGCGTTGCATGACCGGCTGGGCGCAGTGATGCCCGGCGCGTACGGCGATGCCCTCGCGGTCGAGAATCGTGCCGATGTCGTGCGGGTGGATGTCGTCGATCAGGAACGACAGCACGCTCGCCTTGTCGCGCGCCGTGCCGACGATGCGCACCTGCGGAATCTCGCCGACGCGCGCCGTCGCGTAGGCGAGCAGCTCGTGCTCCCAGGCCCCGATCGCTTCGAGGCCGATCGCGTTGACGTACTCAATGGCGGCGCCGAGACCGACGACGCCGGTGATATTCGGCGTGCCGGCTTCGAACTTGCCCGGCAATCCCTTGTAGAAGGTTTTTTCGAAGGTGACGCTGGCGATCATTTCGCCGCCGCCCTGATACGGCGGCATGCTGTCGAGCAGCGCCGCCTTGCCGTACAGCACGCCGACGCCGCTCGGTCCGAACAGCTTGTGGCTGGAGAAGGCATAAAAGTCGCAGTCGAGATCCTGCACGTCGACCGCCACGTGCGGCACCGCTTGCGCGCCGTCGAGCAAGACCGGGATGCCGCGTGCGTGTGCCAGGCGGATCATCTCGCGCACCGGGTTGATCGTGCCGAGCGCGTTCGACACGTGAACGACCGACACCAACTTGGTGTGCAGGCCGAGCAACTGCTCGTAGGCGGCGAGATCGAGCTCGCCGGCGTCGCTCATCGGGATGACGCGCAGTACGGCGCCGCGCTCGCGGCACACCATCTGCCACGGCACGATGTTGGAGTGGTGCTCCATCGCCGAGACGACGATCTCGTCGCCGAGATTCAGGGCCGCGCGACCGTACGTCTGCGCGACCAGGTTGATGCTCTCGGTGGTGCCGCGCGTGAAGATGATCTCCTTCGAATGCGAGGCGTGGAGGAAGTCGCGCACGCGGTCGCGCGCTGCTTCGAATGCGGCGGTGGCGCGCTGGCTGAGCGCGTGTACGCCGCGGTGGATGTTGGAGTAGTCGCTGGCGTCGAAGTGCGCGATCGCCTCGATCACCTGGCGCGGCTTCTGCGCCGAGGCGGCATTGTCGAGGTACACCAGCGGATGCCCGTGCACCTCCTGGGCGAGAATCGGGAAGTCGGCGCGCAGGCGCTCGACGTCGAGCGACGACGGCGTCGCGAGGGCGGTGGCGCTGCTCACGGCTGTTCTCCCACCAGTGCCGGCAGGCGTTCGGCCAGCACGGTTTCGAGCTGGCGGCGCAGCGGCTCGGTATCGACGCGCTGCACCAGCTCGTTGGCAAAGGCGTTGATCAACAGGCGGCGCGCATCGGCGGGATCGATGCCGCGCGCGCGCAGGTAGAAGATCGCGTCCTCATCGAGTTGGCCGATGGTGGCGCCGTGACTGCACCTCACGTCGTCGGCGAAGATCTCCAGCTGCGGCTTGGTGTCGATCTGCGCGTCGTCGCTGAGTAGCAGGTTTTGATTCATCTGCTGTGCGTCGGTCTGCTGCGCGTCCGGGCGCACGAACACCTTGCCGTTGAACACACCCGTGGCGCGCCCGGCGAGGATCCCCTTGTAGAGCTCGCGGCTGGTGCCGCGTGGACGGCGGTGATCGATGGTCGTGTGGTGATCGACGTGTTGCGTCTCGCCCGCCAGGTAGAGGCCGTCGAAGCTGCAGGCGGCGCCGGGCGCGTCGAGCCGCGTCACCAGATCCGTGCGCGCCAGCGTCGCGCCGAGCGACATGGCGTGCGACGAGAGGTGGCTGTCGGCCGCCTGTGTGGCGATCACGGCGGCCAGGTGAAACGCCTGCGCGCTCTCGCGCTGTACCTTGTGATGGGTGACGCTGGCGCCGGCGCCCAGCGCGATCTCCGTCACCGCGTTGGTCCAGTACGTGCCGCTGCCGACGTGCTGCTCGATCACCACGGCGCGGCTGCCGGCGCCGGCGACGATCAGCGTGCGCGGATGGGCCATGGTTGCCTGGCCGTTGGCGGCGGAGATGAACAAGCAGTGGATCGGCGTCTCCAGCGCGACGCCGTCGGGGACGAAGACGAAGGCGCCGTCGGCCGCGTACGCGGCGTTCAGCGCCAGCGGCCCGTCCACATCCGGCGCCGCCAGCGCGCCCAACGTCGGCGCGACCACTTCGGTATAGCGAATCATCGCGTCGGCCAGCGACGTCGCCACCGCTCCGGCCGGCAGCTCGCCGAGCGTCGACAGATCGGCCGCCAGATGTCCGTTGACGAACACCAGCTCGATGCCGGTGCCGAGCTTCGCGGTTGCTGCCAGTTGCTGCGCGGCGGCCGGCACTCCGGTCGGCGCCAGCGCGAACGATTGCTGCGCGAGGCGCGCCAGATTGGTGTACTTCCAATCTTCGAGCTTCGGCGTCGGCAGCCCGAGCGCGGCGAACTGCTGGGCGCCGCGCTGGCGTAAGTCACGCACGTAGCCCGGCACGGCGCTGTCGAGCCGCCGCGCGTCGGCGAGGTGATCGGCGCCGGCGCTCACGCCGCGGCGCCCTCGATGTCGACGTACCCGCTGCGCTCCAGCTCGGCGGCCAGCGCCTTGTCGCCGGAGCGCACGATGCGGCCCTTGGCCAGCACGTGCACGAAGTCCGGCACCAGATAGTTGAGCAGGCGTTGATAGTGGGTGATGGCGACGACGGCGTGCTCCTCGTTGCGCAGGCCGTTGACGCCGTCGGCGACGACGCGCAGCGCGTCGATGTCGAGCCCGGAGTCGGTTTCGTCGAGGATCGCCAGACGCGGCTCCAGGATCGCCATCTGCAGAATCTCGTTGCGCTTCTTCTCGCCGCCCGAGAAGCCCTCGTTGACGGCGCGATTGAGGAACTTCGGGTCGAGGTCGACCAGCTTCATCTTCGCTTTCACCAGCGTTAGGAAATCCATCGCATCGAGCGGCTCCTGGCCGCGCTGCTTGCGCACGGCGTTGAGCGCGCTGCGCAGGAAGTAGGTGTTGCCGACGCCGGGAATCTCGACGGGGTATTGAAAGGCGAGGAAGACGCCGGCGCGCGCGCGTTCCTCCGGCGCCAGCGCCAGCAGATCCTGCCCGTCGTAGCGCACCGCGCCACCGGTGACGGTGTAGCCGTCGCGCCCCGCCAGCACGTTGCACAGCGTGCTCTTGCCCGAGCCGTTCGGGCCCATGATCGCGTGCACTTCGCCGCGCCGCACGGTGAGGTCGATGCCGCGCAGGATCTCCGTCCCGTCAACGCTGGCGTGCAGATCTTCAATCTGAAGGATGATCTCAGTCATTCGTCTCGCTCTTTTCCACCACAGAGGCACAGAGACACAGAGGAGCTATTCTTCACGAAACCTCTCTGTGCCTCCGTGTCTCTGTGGTGAATCCTGCTCTTCTAGCCGACGCTGCCTTCGAGGCTGACGCCGAGCAGCTTGGTGGCCTCGACGGCGAACTCCATCGGCAGCTCTTTGAATACTTGCTTGCAGAAGCCGCTGACGATCATCGACACCGCGTCTTCCGCCGACAGGCCGCGCTGGCGGCAGTAGAAGAGCTGGTCGTCGCTGATCTTGGACGTCGTCGCTTCGTGCTCGACCGTCGCCGAGGCATTGCGCACCTCCATGTACGGGAAGGTGTGTGCGCCGCACTTGTCGCCGATCAGCAGCGAATCGCACTGGGTGAAATTGCGCGCTCCAGCCGCGCTCTTCATCACCTTCACCAAGCCGCGATACGAGTTCTGACCGCGTCCCGCCGAGATGCCCTTCGACAGGATGGTGCTCTTGGTGTTGCGGCCGATGTGGATCATCTTCGTGCCGGTATCGGCCTGCTGGCGATGGTTGGTCAGCGCGACGGAGTAGAACTCGCCGATCGAATCGTCGCCCTTGAGGATCACGCTCGGATATTTCCAGGTGATCGCCGAGCCGGTCTCGACCTGCGTCCAGGAGATCTTCGCCTTGGCCTCGCACAGGCCGCGCTTGGTGACGAAGTTGTAGATGCCGCCTTTGCCTTCCTTGTCGCCCGGGTACCAGTTCTGCACGGTCGAGTACTTGATGGTCGCGTCGCGGTGCGCGTACAGCTCGACCACCGCCGCGTGCAGCTGGTTCTCGTCGCGCATCGGCGCCGTGCAGCCTTCCAGGTAGGAGACGGTACTGCCTTCGTCGGCGACGATCAGCGTGCGCTCGAACTGGCCGGTGTTGGCGGCATTGATGCGGAAGTAGGTCGACAGCTCCATCGGGCAGCGGACGCCCTTGGGGATGTAACAGAACGAGCCGTCGCTGAAGACCGCCGAGTTGAGCGCGGCGAAGTAGTTGTCGGTGGTGGGGACGACCGAGCCCAAATACTTGCGGATCAGGTCCGGATGCTCCTGGACCGCCTCGGAGAACGAACAGAAGATGATCCCTTGTTCGGCCAGCTTGGCCTTGAAGGTCGTGCCGACCGAGACGCTGTCGAACACGGCGTCGACGGCGACGCCGGCCAGCAACTCGCGCTCGCGCATCGGAATGCCGAGCTTCTCGTAGGTCTCGAGCAGCTGCGGATCGACCTCGTCGAGCGACTTCGGCCGGTCGGCGTTCGACTTCGGCGCCGAGTAGTAGGCGATCGCCTGGTAGTCGATCGGCGCGTACTGCACGTTTTGCCAGTGCGGCTCGCGCATCGTCAGCCAGTGGCGGAACGCCTTCAGGCGCCACTCGAGCATGAACGGCGGCTCGTTCTTCTTGGTCGAGATGAGACGGATGACGTCTTCGTCCAAGCCCACGCGGATGGTGTCGGATTCGATGTCGGTGACGAAGCCCGCGTCGTACTCGCGGCTGAGAATGTCTTCGATCTTTGGCGCGGCGGTCGACATCGCGATCCTCAACGAGCGGCCGACGCCGATGCGACGGCGCGGCTCTGACGCAGCATGGGCAGGACCATGGCGCGCGGATGGGCGGCCAGGTCGGCGAGGGTAATGCTCTCCAGGGCTTGGCGAATGGCCAGGTTGATCAGGTTCCAGTGGCCGCGCACGGGGCACAGCGTCTCGTGCTCGCAGTCGCTGGCGCCGCTGGCGGCGCAGGCGGTGAGCGCGATCGGCCCTTCCAGCGCGGCGACGATCTGCGCCACGCTGATCTGCCCTGGCGCGCGCGCCAAGCCGTAGCCGCCTTTGACCCCGCGCTGCGAGGCCAGCAGCCCTTGCTTGGTCAGCAAGCGCAGCAGCTTGCTGACCGTCGGCAGCGGCAGATGCGCTTCGGCGGCGGCCTCGGCGGCGTTGTGCACATGGTCGCCGTGCGACGCCATATGCGTTAGCAACACGATGCCGTAATCGGTCAGCCGGCTGATGCGGATCATCCTCGCCTCGAATTCAGACTGAATCGGTAGTGATTCGTACCTACCCAGCCAGCCGGACGATCGCAACAGGGGTGGAGGCGAGAAACTCGATCAGGTTCGAAGGATGAAAACGGAAACCACAGATGAACAGGATGAACGAGATAAATCCAAAAGGACGCCGCCCGAGGGAACGCGATGCAGCTGTCGTACCCGCGAGCCCACCCGGCAGCGTCGCGCCCGCGGCCACCGCCACTGAGCAACGGGTTCGGGTCCGGATCTATCTGCGTTTATCGGTGTCCATCTGTGGTGCTTTTTCCGCACGACTATTGTTCACCGCGCCACGGCGGATCCGACCACGCGCGTCACAGTCGTCGCGCGGGCGGCCCGGGCGCTGCGCCGGCGCGCCAGCAGGGCGTCGAGCGACCAGGGCCCGGGGCCGGCGGCGAAGAGGAACAAGGCGCTCATGATCTGCGCGTACTCGGAGCGGATCTCATGCAGCACGGCCCACATGCCGATCTGCGGCGGCGAGGGCGGCAGCGGCAGCGGCGAGGTGCCGAGATACAGCGTGATCTTGGTCGACAGCATGGCGACGATCATCTCGATGACGAACGGGATGGCGATGAGGCGGGTCATCAGGCCGGCGATCAGCAGCAGGCCGCCGACGATCTCCAGCACGGCGACGAAGTTCGCCGTCAGCTCGGGCAGCGGCATGCCGAGCTTGGTGAAGCGCCCGACGCCTTGGTTGACGTAGACAAACTTCAGGATGCCCTCCCACAGGAAGACGGTGCCCGCCATGCAGCGGATCAGCACCGTCGAGCGCGGAGCGGACAGCGGCGGCGTCAACAGCCAGTCGATCAGTTTCTCAATGGTCATCATGCTCTCCTTCATCTCGGCTAAGCCGCCGCATCGCGGCGGTCGTGTTGCCGTGATGACCGGAGAGGGCGTCGGTCTATTCCCGCAGAAATGACAGCCGTGATCGTTATGAATGTGGCGGATGCAGCAGGTCGGCGAGCTCCTGCAGCTCATGCGCGCCGGCGTCGGAAATGGCCCAGTAGCTCAGTCCGCCGTCGCTCCAGTGCAGCAGGTGGTAGCCATTGGAATTGAGCGCGCCGTCGCGCCAACGATCCTCGCCGGCGGGCGCAATGAAGACGTTGATGACGTGCTGCTGGTGCCGGTACACCAATGCCGCCACGGGTCGGCCGGCCAGGTAGTCGACGCGGCCGCCGATCAGCGGAAAGCCGTTGGCCCCGTAGTCGCCGACCGGCGGGGCGAAATCGATCTTACCGTTGAACCACGGCCGCACGGTGTGTTGATCCGACGACGGGACGTCGACCAGGTGATCGACCATCAGCGAGCGCACGTGCGCGCCGACCAACTCGTCGGCGATGCGCTGCTCTCCGCCGGGGCGGCCGACGTGCACGACGCTGAACCAGGTCAGCGCCGCGGCGGCCGCTGCGACGGCGGGCATCGCGCTCCAGCGCCAGACGCGCTGCAGCACGGTGGCGCGTCCGCGGCTCTCGCGACGCACGGCGCTGCGCACGCGCCACTCGAGATCGGCCGGCGGCGCGTAGCGCAGCGTCGCCGCGCGCATCGAGGCGCGCAGCCCGTCGACGCGCTCCAGCGCGGCGTTGCACGCCACGCAGTCGGCGAGGTGCGATTCCATCTGCAGGCAGGTGGGTACGTCGAGCTCGCCATCGACGTACGCGGACAGCATCGCCTGCGCGTCTCGACAGATCACCGGGTGGGTCCTCCCATGCGCGCCAGCACCAAGTGCTGCAGCTGCTTGCGGCCGCGCGACAGCCGCGACATCACCGTGCCGAGCGGCACGCCGGCGACGTCCGCGATTTCCTTGTAGGACAGGCCCTCGAGCTCGCGCAGCACCAGGGCTTCGCGGAACTCGAGCGGCAAGTCCTCCAATGCGCCGCGCAGCACGTGCGCGTCGGCGCGGCGCAGGGCGTGCGCCTCCGGCCCTGCATCGGCACTATCGGGCAGCTCGGCGACATCGTCGCCGAGCATCGCCGGCAAGCCGCCGCGCCGCTGCATCCACGTGTAACACGTGTTGCGCACGATGCTCAGCATCCAGGCGCGCGCGTCGCCGCCGCGGTAGCCGTCGAAGGCGCGCAGGGCGCGCAGATACGCTTCCTGCACGACGTCTTGCGCGTCGTGCTCATTGCGCGTCAGCCAGCGCGCCAAGTTGTAGCCGGCGCCGAGGTGCGGCATCACCGTCGCCTCGAAGCGCCGCGCGCTGTCCGGATCTGGCATCGCGGTCAGCGGCGGCCTCCGCGAGATGTCGCCGCAACGCTCGGCTGGTGGCGTTGCGCAGTGCGCGTCGTGCGGACGCGTGGACCGCAAGAACCGCAGCGCGGCGTCCGCTGCGGCGCGCACCGCCATGAGCCGGCTGAACAGGTCATCGCTGCGCAGACTTCCAGCACCGCCCGAATATTCCCACAAGCCGGCAGAAAAAGGTCCGCCGCGACCGATCGCGAATCCGGCCCGCGGGCGGCGGCGTCTGGGTGCCGCCTCGTGCCTAGCGCGCCGAGACCTGCAGTGGCGGGGCCAATTCGGTTTCGCCGAGCTCGCGTGCGAAGAGGTTGCGCACTTGCTCGGTGAGCGCGTCGACCGACAGGTTGGCGAAGCGCGCGTAGGGAATCGCGTCGAGCACGCGGATGCGGATGGCGTGCCGGCCCTGCAGGACGAAGCCGCGCTTCGGCAGTGCCGCGGCGGTGCCTTCGACGACGATCGGCAGGATCGGCACGCGCATGCGCTGCGCGATGGTGAAGGCGCCGTGCTTGAACGGCTTCAGCCGGCCGTCGGCTGAGCGCGTGCCTTCGGGAAACATCATGATCGAGCTGCCCTCGGCCAGCGTCTGCTCGCAGGCCGCCATCATCTGCTCGACGCTCTCTTTGTCGCCGCGGCGCAGCTTGATGTAGCGGTTCAGCGACATGTTCCAGCCGATACAAATGATGCGGAAGTTCTCGATCTTCGAGACCCATTTGAAGTGCGTGAACAGGCGGAACAGCACCAGGATGTCGACCAGCGACTGGTGGTTCGCCACCATCACGTAGGCGGCGTGGCGATCGATCTTCTCGCGCCCCTCGATGCGCACGCGCCACACCGGGTTGAGCCAGGAATACAGCGAGGCCCAGAAGCAGGTGAACTGGTGCAGGATCACCAGGCGCTTGTCGACCAACACGGTCACGGCCCAGATCAGCAGCGCGACCGGAAACAGCAGCAGCGAGCTGACGAGCAGAAACAACCAGAAAACCGTCGAGCCGAGGCGCTTGATGAACATGGTGAGGCGTTCTAGCGCGCGGGCGCGCATGAGGCCAGTACGGATCGAGACGGAAGACCAAAGACGAAGTGGAATGCGATCTTTGATCTTGGCTCGTTCGTCTTGGCGCGTTTCCTCCGGCGCTTCCCTTGGCGGCGCGAACGACCAATAACGACCGCAACCGTTGAAGGAGAATGTCATGAGCTTCGAAGTGCCTGAGCATATTCGTCCGCTGCGCGACAAAGTTCGTCGCTTCATCGAGGAGCGCATCTATCCGGCCGAGCCGCGGCTCGACGAGCGCGGCGAGGCGTCGCGCGCGCTGATGAAGGAGTTGATGAGCGAGGCGAAGGCGGCGGGACTATGGGCGCTCGGCCATCCCAAGGAGATCGGCGGACAAGGGCTGCCGTTCCTCGACTACGTCTACATCAACGAAGTCGTCGGGCGTTCCGAGGCGGCGATGATCGCGCTCGGCACGCACTCGCTGCAGGACTCGATCATGCTGAACCTGCACGCCTCACCCGAGTGGCGCGAGAAATATCTGGCGCCGCTGGTCGCCGGCGAAGTGTTTCCGAGCTTCGCCATGACCGAGCCGGACGTGGCGAGCTCGGATCCCACGCAGCTGCAGACGCATGCCGAGCTCGATGGCGACTTTTGGGTGATCAACGGTCGCAAATGGTTCACCACCGGCGCCAACGTCGCCGCCTACACGACCGTCATGGCGCGCACCGAGCCCGACGCGTCGCCGCACGCGGCGTTCAGCATGATCGTCGTGCCGACCGACACGCCCGGCTACACCATCGTGCGCGAAGTGCCGGTGATGGGTATGTGGGGCGGTCACTGCGAGGTGACCTACGACAACGTGCGCGTGCCGCGCCGCAACCTGCTTGGCGAGCGCGGCGCCGGCTTCCTGATCGCGCAGCAGCGCCTCGGGCCCGGTCGCATCTTCCATTGCATGCGCTGGCTCGGCCAGGCGCAGCGCGCCTTCGATCTCATGTGCGATCGCGCCAACAACCGCGTCGCCTTCGGCTCGCCGCTGTCCGACAAACAGCAAGTGCAGCAGATGGTGTTCGAGACCGCGGCGGAAATTCAGGCGTGCCGTCTGCTGACGCTCGATGCGGCGCACAAGATCGATCAAGGCGACCCGGCGCGCGTCGAGATCGGTCTCATCAAGGTCGTCGGCGCGCAGATGCTGCACAACGCCATCGACCGCGCCATTCAAGTCTTCGGCGCCAAGGGCGTCAGTGGCGACACGCCGCTCGAGCGCATGTACCGCGCCGCCCGCTTCGCGCGCATCTACGACGGCCCCGACGAGGTGCACCGCGTCAGCGTCGCGCGCCTGATCCTGCGCGAGTACCGCAAAGGCCGCGGCTGGGATTTCGGGATGCGGTGAGAGGTCGTGGTTCGGTTGCGACGCCGAACCACCATCTCGGCTTCATCCCGAGTGGCATTGTCAGACGCGCAAGAGGGCCACGTCGTACGCAGCCATTTTGCGATCGTGGGTCACGAGCGTCAGGCGCTCCAAGGTCGCCTGCGCCACCAGCATGCGGTCGAACGGATCGTCGTGGTGGTGCGGCAATCGAGCACTCGCCTCTGCGTGCGCGACGGTGATCGGTAGTCGCTCGAAACCGCTATCGACAACACCGGCCTCGATCGAATCTGGGGATCTGCAGGCGACCGAGCGGCCTTGATTCCCGTCTCCCAAGCCGTTGCCGCGCTTGCGAAGACGAAGTCAGCGTCGACGATCGCTTGCCGCGCGTGCTGACTGAGCTGTGCGGCATCCGCCCGCCACCAGAGGAAAGTATGGGTGTCGAGCAGCAGACGCGCCATCGATCACCGACGGCTCCTGAGCGCCTTGCGCAGCGCAGTTGGCAAGGGGGCATCGAAGTCGGCGCCAATGACGACTTTCCCCTTCCAGCCGCCGGGCCGCCGCTTCGTGTCGCGGCCGACAGCCGCGGTGAGCTTAGCCATCGGGCGGCCGTTCTTGGCGATGATAATCTCCTCGCCTGCCGCAGCGCGTTCGACCAGCTTCGAGAGCGCGGCTTTGGCTTCGTACAAATTGAACACTGCGTCAGGCATCGGGTCCCCCGTTGGTCAGGGTCGACCAACAATATTCGCCGCGCCAAACACGGTTAACGACCGTCGCGCCGCCATCGCGATTTGCGGTGTTGCTGCGCGTTGCGCCTCGTCGAGTGGCTGCGGCGCAGCTACTCGCGAAACCTGATCGCCGTTGCCTGCACGACGCGGCCGATCTCGGGATGAATCTCGGCGTCGCCGGCGAAGCCGTTGATCTCGGCGCCGACGCGGCGCTCGCCTTGGAAGCCGATGATGACGGCGTCGGCGCCCATCTTCGCAGCTTCCCTGCGCAGCGCCGCTTCGATGGCCGAGTTGTCGGCGCCGCCTTGCGGCTGGGCGCGAATGCGGCCGGGGCGGACGAACGGCCGCAGCGGCGGGTGCTCGAAAATCTGTACCTGGTCCGGATTGGTCGGCGGGAGCTCCGGCGCACCGATCAGCTTGAACGAGGAGACGTCGACCGTGGCGCAGGCGGCGAGTGTGAGCAGCAAGGCGAGGGCGAGGACGCGACGCATTGAAACCAGGAGGTTGTTACGTTGTTAGGTTGTTGGTTGTTAGGTCACAGCGGAAAGCGATATCTTCAGATTGATCTGTCCTGGAAACATAACAACTAACAACCTAACAACCAACAACCTAACGGCCAACGACCTGTCCTTTCACGCGTCGTACGCTTCCGTCGCTGCCATCGCTGCGCCGAGCTTGGCAAGGTGGTGCGACGCCGAGCCGAGCGTGAGCTCGATCGTCTTCGACCAGGTGAAGTAGCGGTGCACGGGATAGTCGAGATCGAGACCCATGCCGCCGTGCAGATGCTGCGCGGCGTAGGTGGTGAAATGGCCGCCGTCGCCGGCCCAGATCTTTGCCACGATGACGTCCTCGGCGGCCTGCTGGCCCTGCGACAATCGCCAGGCCGCCTGCCAGGCGGTCCAGCGCATGCCTTCGACCTGAATGAACGCGTCGGCGGCGCGCTGGGCGACGGCTTGGAAGGTCGCCAGCGGTTTGCCGAACTGCTTGCGGTTGGTGAGGTACTGCGCCGTCATGCGCAGCGCCGCATCGGCGACGCCGGCGTTCATGACGCACAGCGCCGCGATGGCGCGTTGCGTCGTCCACTCGACGATGGCGCCGCCGCCGTGCACGTCGCCGAGCACGTCGTCGGCGGCCACGGTGGCGCCGGACAGCTCGAGCTCGAACAACGGCTCGCCGTTGGTCGCCGTGTCGCGCCCCAGACGCACGCCTGCGCTGTTGGGGTCGACGAGGAAAACTCCGGCCGCCGCGTCGCCGGTGCGCGCCGGGACCAGAATGCGCGCCGCGAGATGCGCCGCGGGGACGCAGGTCTTGGCGCCGTCGAGGCGCCACAGGCCGCCGTCGCGCGTCGCCGTCGTGGTGATGGCGGATGGATCGTCGAGCCCGTTCTCGCTCAAGGCGGCGCTGAGGAAGACCTCGCCGCGCCCGACGCCGTGCAGCCACCGTTGGCGCTGCGCTTCGTTGCCGAACAGATTGATCGGCAGCGCGCCGAGCACCAGCGTGGCCCACAGCGGCACCGGGGTCACGGTGCGCCCTTGTTCTTCCAGCAGCAGGCACAGCTCGAGGAAATTCAGGCCGCCGCCGCCGACGTCCTCGGGCAGCGCGACGCCCAGCAGGTTGGCGGTCGCCAACTCGCTCCACAGGGCGCGATCGCACCACTCCGGTTGCGCTTCGACGGTGCGCAGCCGTTCATGGCTGCCGTGATCGGAGAGAATCTTTCGCGCCAGCTCGCGCAGCGCTTCTTGTTCTTCGGTGAAGGCAAAATCCATGTCGGCCTCAGAGGAGAAAGAGGCGTGCGGAGGCTTGGAGGTTCGCAGGTGCGGAGGGGCAATAACGACAGCACCTCCGAACCTCCGGACCTCCGCACCCCCGCACGCAGTTAAGTTCCTAGCGGAGCGACCGCGGCATGTTCAGCCCGGCCATGGCAATGATGTCGCGCTGGACCTCGTTGGTGCCGCCGCCGAAGGTCAGGATGAGCATGGCACGGTAGAGCATTTCGCAGCGGCCCTGCAGCACTGCGGCGGCGGAGCCGCGCTTCAACATGCCGCGTTGGCCCAGGATCTCCAGCAGCCAGCGATAGGCGTCGACGTAGAACTCGCTGGCGTAGACCTTCACCGTCGAGGCGTCGGCGAAGTTGACGCCGCCGTTGGTCATGCACCAGGCCTGGCGCCAGCTGAGCAGGCGCAGCGCTTCCCATTTGGCGCGCACCCGGGCCAGGTTGAGCTGGACCCATGCCTGATCGATGACGCGCCGGCCGTCGGCCAGCTTGGTCGTGCGAGCCCACTGGCGCGTGTCTTCGAGCACGCGGCCGAGCGGACCGACCGCCATCAGCGCGATACGCTCGTGGTTGAGCTGGTTGACGATCAACGACCAGCCCATGTTCTCGCCGCCGACCAGTGCCGACTTCGGCACGCGCACGTCCTCGTAGTAGGTCGTGTTGGTGCGCACCCCGGCCATCGTCCAGATCGGTGTCAGCTTGAAGCCCGGCAGCTTGGTATCGACCATGAAGATCGAAATACCGGCGTGCTTCGGCGCGTCGGGATCGGTGCGTGCGGCCAGCCAAATGAAGTCGGCGTACTCGGCCAGGCTGGTGAAGACCTTGCTGCCGTTGATCACGTAGTCGTCACCGTCTTTGACGGCTTTGGTGGTCAGCGACGCCAAGTCCGTGCCCGAGCCGGGCTCCGTGTAGCCGATCGAGCCGTGCAGCTTGCCCTGCAAAATCTTCGGCAGGTACTTCTGCTTCTGCTCCTCGGTGCCGAACTCCATGATGGTGTTGCCGACCGAATTGATGGTCAGGAACGGCAGCGGGAAGCCGACGCGCTGCACCTCGTCGCTGAAGATGAACTGCTCGATCGGCGTGCGCCCCTGGCCCCCGTACTGTTTCGGCCAGCCGACGCCGATCCAGCCGTCGGCGCCCATCCTCTGCAGCGCCTGATGATAGAGCGGGCCGCCGCCCTCGCTGCCGGTGATCTCTTCCTTCAGCTCGGGCGTCATCATCGCCGTGAAGTAGGCGCGCAACTCGTCGCGCAGCCGCTTCTGCTCGGGCGTGTAGTCCAAATACATCGGAGCTCCGTTCGTCGTTGGTCTTTCGGATGTCCGCCGCCCGCAGGCGCGCAAGCGCCGGCCGGGCAAACGGGCGTTTGGTAGCAGAGCGCGGCCGCGGCCGGCAACCGGGCTGGCAAAAATTGGGTGCTGTCCCAAGTCTGGACAGTCGGGCGGTGGTCTAGTTTCGCGGTGTCGGCGTGCAGGGTCGCGCGAAAATGATCCGCGGCGTGCCGTCGATCACCTCGATCTCGCCGGGTGTTATAGGACAGCTTTCGAAGAGCCGACCATCCAGCGTCGGTGTCGGCGTCGGCGTATGGGCGGAGGGGACTGCCGCGACACAGAGGCAAGTGAGGATGATGCGTGACGGAGTCCCCCCGGGTGTTGGCGTTGGAAAGGCCGTGCACTTCTCCAAGATCGGGCTACCGCCGTCGGGATCTGGAACGGTGCACTGTACACCGGGCATACAGCAGTAGTCCGGCGTGTCGGCGTTTGGTGTCGGCGTGAGGTTCGCGCCGTCGCCGCCGTCACCACAGCCCGCCAGCAACACCGTTGCGATGACGATGGTCGCAACTCGTCTCATTGCCGACCCACCAAGTCCTCGGCCTCCGTCTCTGGCAAGTTTTGCGTTCGAGCCTCAAGTCGACCGCTCCCGACGACATATCCAATCCGCTGGCACGCGTCGCCACGTTGCGGCAACGCCGTCCGAAAGTCGCCGGATATCTGTGCCGAACGGGTCGCCCAGCGCGGCGTCATCGGCGGTGTGAACGTTGTGGCAAAAGATTTCGCCGCGAACACGCGCGGAAACCCGAGCCGCCGCTTTGCGCTACTGATGAGGGTGTTGATCGTGCGGTAGGCGAGCCAACGCTTCACGTAAGTTCCCCTGAATATCGCGATCCGTTGGGTTCAATCGTACAGCTTCCTGCAACTGTACGATCGCTTCGTTGATCAAGCCTTGGTCCAGCAGCGCGGCGGCGAGGTTGTTGCGTATTCTGCTGTCGTTCGGAGCGAGTTGCAGCGCGCCTCGGTACTCGGCGATCGATGCGTCCAACTGTCCCGTCATCTGAAGGGCTTGCGCGAGATTGATATGCGCGTCGATGAATTCAGGTCGGGATTGTATCGCGGCGCGAAAGTGCGCGATGGCCTCCTGAAAGTTCTCTTGCGCGACGAGCGCGCGGCCCACCGCCTCATTCGCGACTGCATCTGCTGGGTCGGCGCGCAGCGCGTCGCGAAACATGGCGAACGCTTCATCCGCCTTTCCGATTCCCTCCAGCGCGAGTGCGAGGTTATCCATGGTGCTGACGTCGGTCGGTTCTATCGCCAGCGCACGTCTGTAGTGGCGAATCGCTTCATCCTTGCGATCCAACACGTAGAGGACGTTGCCGAGATTTTGCTGAAGTGCCGCATGTGGAGGCGAGCCGGCGGTCTCCTCGTCAGCTTCGGCCTGCAGGTAGTGTGCAGCGGCCTCGGCGACGTCGCCGCTTCTGACCAGCTGGTCGCCCAGACCGGATTGGAGAAACCACGCCTGTGGCGAATGGGTATGAACGTAGCCATACAAGGCATCATTGTCGTGCCAAATGGCCAAATAGTCCCGCGTGCCCTTCGCCTCAGCGATGCCCAGGGTGAGCGCGCTTACGCACATCGCCATTTGGAGAAGACGTCCATTGACGCCAAGGCCGCGGCTCAGTGACCAACATCGTGCGAAAAGCCAGCCCATCACGAGCAAGAGCCCGAGGGATGGGAAATAGCCGTATTTCTCGGAAACTATCACGGTCGCGACTCGGATCACCCCGAGCGTTGGCAGAAGGGCGCACAGGTAGAACAGCCAGCCTGTCATGAAGGCGCGCGTCCAACGCAGCGAGATCGAGCTCGCCAACACGAGGATTGCGGTGCCGATCATGCCAGCCATCAGCATCGGGTTCGTCACCGACAACGGAGCCGCAGAATGATAGTCGGGACGTAAGTAGAAACCTAAGAGATGACCCGGCCATACCATCTTCGAGAGATAGAAACCGATGTTGTAACAGACGACAAGGAGAACTGCCGGCCACGATTGGGCGGTTGGGTATTGGATGAAGGCGGTGTTTTGCTGAGACAGAATCGTCACGGTACCGGCAACCAGTCCGATGGTCAGGAAAGGTAGCTTCTCGAGGATCGCACCTCGCCCCAGGCGATTCAGCGGCCAGAAATCCAGGAGCAAGAAGAGGGCGGGAAGTGTCGTGACCGTCGGCTTAGATAGCAGCGCGAGTGTGTAGCCGATAACGGCTCCTAGGTACCAACCACCGCCCCGGGAGATGGAGAATCGGCTGCGAGTCCGTCTGTCGGCTCCCGCAATGGTGAGCGCTTGTACGGATGTGTACCGCACGTACGCGATGAGGGAGGCGAGCGCGAAGCACGTCGCCAGCAGCGTCTTGCGCTCCGTGATCCAAGCAACCGGCTCCACGGTCAGCGGGTGGATTCCGAATAAAATGCCAATCATCGCTGCCGTGTACGGTTCGTCGAACAGCAAAATAAGCAGTACGATCACGAGCACCGAATTGATGATGTGCAGGCCAAGATTGGTTCGGTGAAACGCGCGGAGATGGCCCGGTCCTCCGCCTGCCGCGGCGTCTAGCGTCAGAGAAATCATCGTCAGCGGCTGGTAGTACCCAGCGACCGTCGACGGGTGGAGCACCTCCATCAAGAACCGATCGACCGACTCGGCGCTCGGATTCAGCACCAATTGATTGTCGGTCACGTACTGTTGGTCATCCAGCCAGATAGCCGAAGCTCCCAGTACTGGATGATAGACCCATCCAATCGTGATCGCGGCGCTGAGGAGCAATAACGCGGTGACGAAATGACGCGGGACGAGGCGCTCGTCGATGCGGCGGTGACTCGCTCCATCGCGTTGGTGTGCGGCGCGAGATGTCTGGCGCATTTGTATAGTCGCTGGCTCTATTTCACGCGGCGCGAGGATGCCAGTGGCGTCGACGATGTCTGGTATGGATCAGCGCGCAGATGGAGTGGCTCTGCGGGGTCTCCCCCCGGGAGTGGCGCCCACCGTAGTGTCGGCAGACGCACTTGCCCCTGCCGGAGCGACAGATCGGCGTAGCCGAGTCTCGATATGCCGGAGATGCTGGCCTCCAATGGTCCAGCGCGCCCACCCTCGAGGACTCCCCCCTTTGGAGAGCGAACGCTTTCACAATGTCGCGGCGATGCGGAAAGGGGGTTCGTTTCGCCTGCTGTGTCTGGTAGGCGAGAGCGAGGGGGTACGTCGGATGCCGTTTGGGGGAACAGGGCGGCGCGGGCCGTCACACGGCCTGTGCGCGGCCGCGATCGTGTTGTGTCTATCGACCGCAGCGGCGGCGCAGACGCTGACGCGCGGGCCGTACATTCAAAACCCGCTGGCGCTGCCCACCGCGGCGACCTTCGTCTGGTGGACCGACGTCGTCGGCAACAGCACGGTCGAGTACGGTCTGACGCCGGGATTGGGCTCGACGCTGACCGTGGCGCAGTCGACGAGCTGCGATGTCGGTAGCGCCGGCACCTGCCACGCCGTGACGCTGACCGGCCTGCAGACCAACACCCTCTACTACTACCAGCTGAAGACCAACGGCGTCGTCGTGCAGAGCACCACGTACTTCAACACGCAGAAGGCGCCGACCGACTCGGGCGATCTCTACTTCACGATCATCGGCGACTGGGGCCAGGGCACCAGCGGCGAAGCGTCGATCGCCAACCTGCAGAACACCGCCAATCCGCCGATGATCATCACCGTCGGCGACAACGCGTACACCAACGGCACGCAGTCCGAGCTCGACAGCAACGCCATGGCCTACTACCAGGTTCCGTTGCAGCGCGCGTTCTACTTTCCGACGCTCGGCAACCACGACCTGAACACCTCGGGCGTGTCCGGCTGGGCCAGCTCGGCGCACATCAAGACGTTCGTCCTGCCGACCAATTCGCCAGAGCCCGAGCGCTACTATTCGTTCGAAGACGGCGACGCGCTGTTCATCGTCCTGGACAGCGACGGCTGCTGCAGCGCGACGCAGACCAACTGGCTGCAGAATCTGCTGGCGACGACGGCGCGGCGCTGGAAGTTCGTCTTCTACCACCACACGTCGTACTCGTGCGCCAACGGCATCGCATCGATCGGCAGCGACGCCGGCGTGCGCAGCACGTGGGGGCCGCTGTTCGAGAAGTACGGCGTCGACGTCGTCTTCCACGGCCACGACCATCTGTACGAGCGCACCAAGTACATCGATGACTACAAGGCCGACGGGTCCTCCGGCAGCGACGGCCTCGGCACGACCTACATCATGACCGGCGGCGGCGGCGCGACGCTGGATGACGCGGCCAAGATCGACGGCAGCGGCTTGCCGTACCGGCAGCCGTTCTTCTTCTCCACGAAGGAGAGCTGCTACTGGCTCGCCAAAGCGTGCCCGAGCGGTCCGAACGGCTACTGCAGCTACAGCCGCTACCAGTACACGTCGGTGCTGATCTCCGGCGACACGCTGACGACCCAAGCCATCGATACCAGTGGGCAGGTCTTCGATACCTTCACTATTACCAAAGCGGCGGTGATACCGACCGCCACGCCGACCGCCACGCCGATGCCGGCGACGGTGACCTCGACGCCGACGGTCACCGACACGCCAACGGTGACGGATACGCCGACGGTGACCGAGACGCCGACGGCGACGGTTACCGAGACCAGCACCGACACCGCAGTGCCGACGAACACGGCGACGCGCACGCGCACGGTGACGCCGCTGGCGACGGCGACGAACACCAGCACGCCGACGCGCACCGGTACGGCGACCTTCACGCCGGTGGCGACGCTGACGCGCACCGCGACGATTACGTCGACGCCGACGCCGACGGTGACCGCGACGTCGACGGCGACCGTGCCGACGGCCACCGCGACGGCGACGCCACGCTGCGGCTCATCGGTGCTGATCGACAAGCCGCAGTTCGATATCCGCCACGACTTCGATCCGGCCGGCAAGGGCAGCATGAAGCTGAGCGGCTCGATGCAGCTGACGCAGCTGTCCAGCATCATCGATCCCGCCGCCAACGGCTTCACCTTCACCGTGCTCGATGCCGGCGGTTCGCCGGTCCTGCAACGCTACGTGCAGCCGGGGATCGCGGCGCCGGGGTGGAAGATCTCGGGCGGCGTCTGGCACTACAAGGACTCCAACGGCGCGCTCGGCGACGTGACGAAGGTCACGGTGAATCAGCGCACCGCCGGAGCGCTCAAGTTCAAGGTGCTCGGCAAGTCGAGCGCCTACCTCGTTCCGCAGACGCCGTCCGTCACGCTCATCGTGACGCCCGGCGACGCCAGCACGGCAGCCAGCGGGCAGTGCGCGACGTTTGTGTTCAATCCCGTCAGCGCGCCGGCGCCGAAATGTCAGCTGACGTCCGGCGG
>Ga0265314_10000844_pt1 | contig 36295 bp, 21 predicted proteins | sample 4126metaG_FD_203106 | JGI IMG/M metagenome (GOLD analysis project Ga0265314, IMG submission 203106) | Rhizosphere microbial communities from Carex aquatilis grown in University of Washington, Seatle, WA, United States - 4-1-26 metaG | ecosystem: Host-associated > Plants > Roots > Rhizosphere >...
TCCGCGGATTGGGGAGCGCTGAACGGCGCACTGAGCAGCGGAGCTGCTCAGTGGCACCCGGACGACGAAAACACGCTTATGCCGCGTCAGTGCCAACGACATCGCACTGGCTGCGAACGGCCGCAGCCAGTGGTACCAAAACCACGGCGCGCAAGCTAATTCGACGCCCACGGCCAACGGCAAACAGACACGGCATCGTTATGATTTGGTAGTTACTCACCCTGAAAGGGTGAAATCTTTTTAGCCCAGGGCAAAGGTTCAATGGGCCCGCATTGAACCGACGCCCTGGGTAGGGGCGCAAAAGAAGGGAAAGCCTCCCGCCGTGGCCGTCAGGCGACCGAGGCGATCAGCCGAGGATTCTTTTGTCGCGGTTTTTGTTACGCCCTTATAGGGCTTGCGCGTTCGGGGGCTTCGGTTCCCAGGGCGTCGCGACAAATGGCTTCACATTTGTCGCTGTGCCCTGGGCTAAAAAGATGTCCCGCTTTCAGCGTGGACAGCAACGACACGCAAGCTGCATTCAATCCGAATGGCCAACGGCGCACTGGTCGCAAATGACTGCGACCAGTGGCACCCGGACGGCGGATCGAATCCATTTAAGAGCGCGCATCCGCGAATTGGTTATCTCTGGACGGCACACACCGAGCGTCGAGTGGGCCGGCGATATTCATTTGACTGAATTGTTTACGTTGACGCCGCATGGAGGAGCAAGCTCCTCCATGGCACCACGGCTACGGCACGCAAGCTGCGTTCAATCCGAATGGCCAACGGCCACGCACTGGCTGCGAACGGCGGCGGCCAGTGGCACTCGGACGGCGGATCGAATCCATTTAAGGGCGCGCATCCGCGAGTTGTGGACCGCTGGACAGCGGCACTGAGCAGCGGAGCTGCTCAGTGGCACCCGGACGACGAGAACACGCTTATGCCACGTCAGTGCCAACTGCGGATCGAATCCATTTAAGGACGCGCATCCGCGAATTGGGGCTCGCTGAACGGCGCTAAAGAAAACGTGCACCCGGCGTGGCGGCGGCGCGCGGCGGTTAAGCCGGGCTCGCGGCTACGGCGGGGGCAACTTCGTGCGAGGTGAAGATGGCCCCCCCTTGTGCAGCGCCGACGGCATCACCATCGCGGTTCGGGGCGCACTCGGGGGAAGCTTGCGGAGCGGTCGCCGCTGCATACGGTTCGCGCTCCGGCTCGTGGGCCGCAGGGGCGCTGAACGCCGGCTTCGACGGCGGAGCGGTTTCCTTTAATTTCGGTTCAGCGGATGCAACGGGGCTCGGAGAAAAGGTTGCGGCTGGCTTCGGTTCAGCGGATGCAGCAGGAATCGGAGCGGCGGAGGCCGCCTCGCCCACAGGCCGGGGGCCCATGTATTCGTGCGGCTTGAAGTCCGGATCTTCGCCGGCGTGTTCGTCGGCAATGTCGCCGGCTTTGGCGGGAGAAAGCGCGGCGTGGTGCGCCCAGACGTCGGCCCAGCGCAAGAGTTCCAGCGAACCGTCTTCGCGTTCGACCAGCGCGGTGCAGCTTTCGACCCAGTCGCCGGTGTTACAATAGGTCAGGCCTTCGAGCGGCTTGATCGCGGGCTGGTGGATGTGGCCGCAGATCACGCCGTCGACGCCCGCTTTGCGCGCTTCGTGGGCGATGCCTTCTTCAAAGCGCCCGACGAACGCGACGGCGTTCTTGACGCGGCGCTTGATCGCATCGGCGAGCGACCAGTACGGCAGCGAGAAGCGCCGGCGCACGAAATTCACGATCCCGTTGACTCGGATCAGGCCGTCGTAAGCCCAATCGCCGAGCAGGGCCAGCCAGCGGCGGCAGCGGATCACAACATCGAGTTCGTCGCCGTGCTGGATCAGGAAGCGGCGCCCGTCGGCGGTGGTGTGGATCGCGTTGCCCTTCAATTCCACGCCGCCGAACTGCACGCCGAGGAAATCGCGCAGCAGGTCGTCGTGGTTGCCGGGGATATAGGTGACTTTGGTCCCGCGCTTGGCCATGCCCAAAATTCTGCGGATGATGTTGTTCACTTCCTGCGGCCAGTGCCAGCGGCGCTTGAGCTGCCAGATGTCGATGAAGTCGCCGACGATGAACAGATTGTCGCAGCGCACGGATTTCAAAAACGCGAGCAGGTAATCGATCTGGCAGGCGCGGCTACCCAGGTGTGTGTCCGAAATCCAGATCGTGCGGTAGTAGGTCTTGACTGGCTTGGTGATCGTTTCGGTGACGGGGAGGCCGGCGTTCAACGTGGTCATCGCGTTTCCTCTCGTTGGCCCCCACACTCTGTTTCGGTGGAGACTATCGCGGAGAACGGTGAGAAATTGATGCGCGGTCGGACAGGAAAAAATTAGTTTGGCGCGTTTTCCGGCTTAACGCGTTCAACGCGCGAGGCGCATGCACGCCAAACGCCGCGCTTACTCAAAAGTCAGTCTCTGGCTGGGTTTGCCGGAAATCGCCGAATTAACATACCGATGATATTTAATAATTCGGCTGTGGTTTGATTCGGCTTCGCGCGGCGGTTAAGCTTTCGGCGTTACCGCCTCGTGTGTACATAGTGGAGATCGTTGCATGTCCGGCATGGATGCGCTCGCCGAATTGAAGATCGACCGCGCCAAGCGCACGCGGCGCATTCCGATCTGGCCGATCATCGCCGCGGTGGTGATCGTCGCATTTTTCTTTGTGTATCCCGCCATTAAAAAAGTTCTCGATGGGCCCGAAGTAAAGTTGGCGCCCGTGCAGAAAGTGCTGACGCTGCCGAGCGCCGATCCGAAAGCGGGCGAAGAGGCCGGCGAATTGAGCGCAGCGGGCTACATCGTCGCGGACCGGCAGGCTGTGCTGGCGTCGAAGGTCACCGGGCGCCTGACCAAGATCAACGTCAAGGAAGCCCAGATCATCAAGGAAGGGCATCTGGTCGCCGAAGTCGACCACGGCGAGCTCGATCAGTACATCGAGCAGACGCGCGCGGACCTGGCCGAAGCCAAGCAGGAGACCGAGCGCTTGCGCGCGGTCGCGGCGCAGGCCAAAGCCGAAGTCGAATCCCTGAAAGCACCGCTGCAGACCTTAAAGAGTCAGATCGAGGAATCCGAGGTCGCCTACGCCGACGCGACGCGGCGCTTTGAACGCGACAAGGCGCTGGCCGAGAGCCACGCGGCGCCGGCCAACGACGTCGAAGACCGCAGAACTGAGATCGCGCTGACCAAAGTGCGCATCGAGATTGCGAAGAACCGCCTGGCGGAGCAGAGCGCGCGCATCGGCGCGGGCGAAGCACAGGCGCGGACGGCCGAGGCGGCCGTGCCGGTCTCGATCGCGCACAACAACGCAATGGATCTGCGCATCAAGGTCCTGGAAACGCAGCGCAAGGATTACTTCGTCTATGCACCGTTCGACGGGATCGTGACGGAAAAAGCCGCGGAGACGGGCGAGATCGTGGCGCCGATTTCCGTCGGCGGGCAGATGGCGCGGGGTTCGGTGGCGACGATCGCGGAGTGTTCATCGCTGCAGGCCGAAGTCGACGTGGCCGAGACGTACATCGGGCGCGTGAAGGAACAGGGCAGTGCGGCGATCACCATCGACGCGATGCCCGACAAGACCTTTGCGGGCAAAGTCGAACGCATACTGCCGCACGCCGACCGCAGCAAGGCCACGGTCAAGGTGCGCGTGGCTTTCAAGCTCTGCCCGGCAAAACTGCTGCCCGACATGAGCGTGCGCGTGCGCTTCCTGCCGGACAACGCGCCCGCGGGCGCCGACGAAGGCAAGGCCAAGGACAAACTCGTGGTGCCGGTCGAGGCGCTGAGCGGGAACTTCGTCTGGACCGTGGACGCCAACAAGCTGGCGCACAAAACTGCGGTAAAGGTCGGCGAGAAAAACGCGAAGGTCGCGGAGATTCTAGAGGGCCTGGAGGCCAGCGACAAAGTGGTCGTGGAAGGCCTGGACTTATTGCAACGCGACGGACAGAAAGTCCGCACGCCGGAAACCGGCAAGTAGTCCGCCGGGTGAGCAGATGCCCGAGCCGCTGATCCAACTTCACGACGTCACCAAGATCTACAGCAAGGGCGGCCAGGAGCTGGTGATCCTGAACCGCCTGTCGCTCGAGATCGAAGCGGGCGACTTCGTGGCGCTGATGGGCCCCAGCGGATCGGGCAAGACCACGCTGCTCAATCTGCTCGGCGGCCTGGACATGCCCACGGCCGGCGACGTGATCGTGTGCGGCGACAACCTGCCCACGCTTTCGAAATCCCGCCTGGCGAACTGGCGCGCCAACCACGTCGCATACATTTTTCAGTCGTTCAACCTGCTGCCGGTGCTGACCGCGCTCGAAAACGTGGAACTACCCATGACGCTGGCGCCGCTCACGGCCGCGGAGCGCCGCAAAAACGCGCTGACCGCGCTGCGCATCGTGGGCCTGGAAGACCGCGTGCACCACCGTCCAGACGAACTTTCGGGCGGGCAGGAGCAGCGCGTGGCCATCGCGCGGGCGCTGGCCAGCGATCCGGTGCTCTTGCTCGCGGACGAGCCGACCGGGGAACTGGACTCGGTCTCGGCCAACGAGATCATGAATCTGCTCGGCACGCTCAACCGCGAATTCGGCAAGACCATCGTGCTCGTGACGCACGATCCCAAGGTCGCCGCGCGCGCCAAGCGCCAACTGCATTTGGACAAGGGCCTGCTCGCGCTGGACCAGCGCCAATGAAGCTGCTCTGGCGCAACCTCCTGCGGCACAAGCTGCGCACGATCTTGACCGTGGTCGGGCTGGCGGTCGCGCTGTTTCTGTTCTGCTTTCTCGAGACGGTGCTGCAGGCCTTTCACGTCGGCGTGAACATGGCCGACGCGTCGCGGTTGATCGCGATGCACAAGGAATCGATCACGCTGACCATGCCGCAGTCCTACCGCACGCTGATCCAGCAGGTCGAAGGCATCAAGGGCGTCTCGTACATGACCTGGTTTGGCGGGCTGTTTTCGGAAAAGACCGGCGCCGGCGAACTCAACGAACAGTTCTTCGGGCAGTTCGCGGTCGACTTCGACACGTTCCTGCCGATCTATCCTGAAATCGAGATGAAGCCGGACGAATTCAAGGACCTGATGAAGGACCAGTCCGGCTGCGTGCTGGGCGACAAGATCGCGGCGCGGCTGGACAAGCACGTGGGCGACCGCATCCGCCTGCGCAGCACGATCTGGCCGCGGCCCGGCGAAAATGGCGAGTTCTGGGAATTCACCGTGCGCGCGATCTACACGAGTTCCTCCCCCAACTACGACCGCACGAATATGTTCTTCCACTACAAGTACCTCGACGAAGGCCGCCAGTTCGGCAAGGGCACGGTCGGGATCTTCACCATCGGCATCGACAACCCGAACCGGATCAAGGAAATCTCCGAGGCCGTCGATGAGCGCTTTAAAAACAGTCCGTACGAGACGCGCACGATGACGGAGAAGGCCTTCAACATGCAGTTCGTTTCGATGATGGGCAATCTGGAACTGCTGCTGCGCTCGGTGGGTTCGGCGGTGATCCTGACGATGCTGCTGATTTCGGCGAACACGATGATGATGAGCGGGCGCGAGCGCACGCGCGAAATCGGGATTCTGAAATCGATCGGCTTCAGCGACGGCTATCTGTTCCGGCTGCTGATCGGCGAAGCGCTGCTGATCGCGGGTCTGGGCGCGCTGATCGGCGTGGGCGGCAGTTGGGTGCTGGTGAACCACTTCCACTTCAATCCCAAGCCCGACTTTTTTCCGGTCTTCATCATGCCTTCGGCGGCGGCGTTCGTGGCGCTGCTGATCGCGGCGGTGACGGGATTCTTAAGCGGCCTCGTGCCGGCCTATAGCGCCGCGCGCATGGATGCGACGGAGGCGCTGCGCAGCGTTTGAGCATCCCGATTACCTACAGCCTGCGCAGCGTGGCGGTGCGCAAGGGTTCAGCGGCGATGGCCATAGGCGGCATCGCGCTGGTGGTGATCGTGTTTGCCACGCTATTGGCGCTGGGCCACGGCTTTGAGAAGGCCGTCGCGACATCGGGCAGCGAAGACAACCTGATCGTGCTGCGCAAAGGCGCCGACGCGGAACTGGGCAGCCAGGTTTTTCAGGACACCGGGCGCATCGTGCGCGAATTGCCGCTCGTGGCGCGCGATGAAAACAACGAACCGCTGTTCATGTTCGAGAGCGTGCTGATCCTGCTGCTTCAAAAAAATAATGGGGGCAGCGCGAACATTAATCTGCGCGGCACCGACCCCGATGCCTACCGCGTGCACCGCGAAGTCACGGTCAACGAAGGGCGCTGGTTCCGGCCCGGCACAAACGAAGCCATCGTCGGGCGCGCGCTGGGGCGGCGCATGGACAATCTCGCGGTCGGGCAGACCATCGTGGCCGGCAAACGCGAATGGAAGATCGTGGGCTTCTTCGACGCGCAGGGCAGCGGGCTGGAATCGGAGATCTGGGTCGACGTACACGTGCTGCAGGCCGCGTTCAACCGCGGCAACATTTACCAGTCGCTGCTTTTTCGCGTCAGCGGCGACCCGCAGGCGGCCAAGAAGACGCTCGAAGCGACCCTCGACGCCGACCCGCGGTTGCGTTCGATCCAGGTCTGGACGGAAAAAGAATACTACCGCAAGCAGTCGGAGCTAATGTCGTCGGTGATCACGACGCTGGGCACGATTCTCTCGATCATCATGTCAGTCGGCGCCATCGTCGGCGCGATGAACACGATGTACGCGGCGGTGGCGTACCGCAAACGCGAGATCGGCTGCCTGCTCTCGATGGGTTTCCCGCCGGAGTCGATCTGGCTCGCATTCATTTTCGAATCGCTGCTGTTGTCGCTGTGCGGCGCGGCGCTGGGCTGCGGGATTTCGCTGATGTTCGACGGCATCAAGACGGGCACGACGAACTGGGCCACATTCGCGGAAACGAGCTTCGAGTTCACGATGTCGTGGAAGATTTTGGCGGAATCGACGGGCTTGGCGCTGTTGCTGGGTTTTATCGGCGGCTTTTTGCCGGCGCTGCAGGCCGCGCGCATGAACGCGGTCGATGCGTTACGGCGGGCATAGCACAACACACTTGAAACAAATGCAACAAGATTGAAGGCTGGCTCAAAAAAAATCCGGCCTGAGAGCGCAACGTGTGGAGCGCCGCGCTCCCAGGCACGGGGCGAGCCGGGACGGGGATCGGCCCGGGCTCATTCCTTGAAGGCACATTAATTTTTTGGCGGCGCACTCATACCATGTATTTGGACTTCAAGAAATACTGAAAATGCGCGGAGAATCGCACGCAAGCAGCCCACCGAAAATCATACAACTCATTAATCAAATAAGGGTTGTGTTCTACCGGCTAAGTCCCCATGAAACAGGAACGGTTCTTTATTCTGCAATTCCACACGCTAATTCCCGTGCCAGTGCCGCGGGCAAAAGTCCCACATTTTCCAATTACTGCTAAACTTCGGGCAAAAAATTGCCGACTTAGGAATATGTTAGAAATTTAGGGTGATTCCTAAGTCCCAACTCCTTAAGCTTTTAGCTAGAGGGGTCGGGCGGGTGCGCAGGGGAGACAAGGAAATGAATTACACGCCCAAGCAGCTTCAAATTCTTCGCTTGATCCACGACTACCAGATCAAGCACGGGTACTCGCCGACGTACGCGGAGTTGGCGAAGGACCTGCACGTTTCAACGATCACCGTGTTCGAGCATTTGCAGGCGCTTGAACGCAAAGGTGCGATCCGCCGCCGGCGCCACGAAGCGCGCTCGGTGGAAATCGTCGAGCCGAACTTCCTGCGCGAGACCGCCACGCGTAAGGCGATCGCGATGCGCGGCAGTTTCCTGCCGGGCAAGGCGCTGGCCATGGCCGACAGCGGCGAAGAGATCCCGGCCGGCGAGTACTTCACGCTGACCGCGACGGCCTTCGCGCTGCGCATGAAGGGCGACGAGATGAAGGATGAGATGATCGCCGACGGCGACATGCTGATCTTCGAAGAGCGCACCAACCCCGTCGATGGCGAATGGGTGCTGGCCGAAATGGCCGACGGCATGGCGGCGCTCAAGCGCATGCGGCTGGAAGAAGGCAAGGCAGTGCTGAAGAGCGCGCACGGCGCGGTCGTCGCCGCCGATCAGGCGCGCATCAAGGGCGTCTTGAAGGGCGTCATCCGCCGCACGTAGTCTGCACTGACTTCAAAAAACTGAAACGGCCGGTAAGGCATACGCCCTACCGGCCGGTTTTATTTTTGAGGTGTTAGCGCCATTGGCAATTCGGTTCGATTACAGCGTGTTTCGAGACGCCCTCGCCGCGTTGACTTTGAGCGCGTGCAGCGTAACGTTACAGAACGAATTCGTTACAGGCAATCAAGGAGCCCAGAAACCGCCATGCCCACGTTTGCGCTGTCGCCCAAGCCGGTCAAGCCCGTCAAGTCCGCGTATCGCGTGATCAAAAGCCCCGCGATTCCCGTCCCGGAATCGGTCGCGCTGCTTGATTCTCTGCGCAAGAACGAGCCGCTTTCGATGACCGGCCAGCCCGCGATCCTGTGGGAATCGGCGCAAGGCTGCCTGGTGCGCGACCGCTGGGGCAACCAGTGGCTCGATTGGTCGTCGGGCGTGCTGGTCGCGAACTCGGGCCACGGGCGCAAGGAAATCTCCGACGCGATCGTCAAGCAGGCGCAGTCGCCGCTGCTGCACAATTATTGTTTCCCGAATCAGTCGCGTGCGGACTTGGTGAATTTCCTGAGCGAGCTGGCCCCCGCGCCGCTCAAGAAAGTTTTCCTGCTGACCACAGGCGCCGAAACGACCGAATGCGCGATCAAGCTTTGCAAGACGCACGGCGTTAAAGTCGGCGGCAAAAAGAAGGACGTGATGGTCAGCTTCCAGCACGCGTTCCACGGCCGCACGCTGGCCTCGCAGCTCGCCGGCGGCATCCCCTCCTTAAAGGAATGGATCACCCGCGAGAATCCCGACTTCGTGCAGGTCCCATTCCCGGGCGATTGGCGCCTCAAGCCCGAGCAGCGCACGTTTGAAGCTTTCGAAGCGGCGCTCAAGGCGAAAGGCCACGGTCCGGAAAACATCGCCGGCGTGATCGTCGAGACGTACCAGGGCGGCAGCGTCGCGTTCCTCCCGGTGGAATTCGCCAAGAAGCTGCGCGAGTGGACCACCAAGCATCAAGTCGTGCTCGTGTTTGACGAAGTACAGGCGGGCTTTGGGCGCTGCGGCACGATGTTCGGCTTCGAAGAGTATGGCGTGGTGCCCGATCTGGCCTGCTTCGGCAAGGGTCTCAGTTCCTCGCTGCCGATCTCGGCGCTGCTCGGCAAGGCCGAACTGATGGATCTGTACGGCCCCGGTGCGATGACCTCCACGCACAGCGGCAATCCGGTCTGCTCGGCGGCGGCGCTGGCCAACCTGAAATTGATCGTGGGCGAGAAGCTTGCGCAGAACGCGGCGGAGCGCGGCAAGGAATTGCTCGCGGGCCTGGAAAAAATTGTGGCGAAGCACAAGGACGTCGTCGGCGCGCTAAAGGCCAAGGGCCTGGTGGCCGGTGTGCACATCATCAAGAAGGGCTCGACCGATCCCGACGGCGACCTGGCTTTCCGCATCGTCGAACGCGCGGTCGAAAAGGGCCTGCTGATGTTCGGGCCGGTCGGCTTTGGCGGCGCGACGGTCAAGATCTGTCCGCCGCTGGTCATCACGAAGGAACAGCTCGCTGACGGACTCGTCGCGCTGGGCGAAGCCTTCGACGAGATCGTCGCGGAAGTCGCGGCGCAGGTCCCCGCCAGCGTGGCGAAGTAGGCCGCGACGGGGCCGGGCCATGCCGCTGATTTGCAGGCAACTGGCGGTGCCGCGGCGGATGAAGTATCCTTTGTAGAGAGTACGTCTCAATGGGGGGCGTAAAGGTTTCGACCGGATCGTGGAGACCAGTGGTCGCGCGCCGAGGTGGTTCGGAGGCCTCGTTAAACACCGGACACGTTTTAACTGCGAACTCTCACGAGTACGCACTCGCTGCCTAACGGAAGTTAGCTCCAGCGACGTGGAGCGGGGGGCCCCGCCTGTGGCGCCCCGATCTGCGCCACCAATACAGGCTGGCTTGAGAGGCTTCTGTCCGGAGCTTCTTAGGTGAGACCAATCGGGCTGGCTTCGGGGCGGACGTGTCGGGTCGTTGCTTCGAAGTGAGATCTAAAATCCGGCTACGCGCGTAGAAGCCCTGATTGAAGCATCCTGGGACGCGGGTTCGATTCCCGCCGCCTCCATATTCCACGATGTTTCATGTTTAGGACAGGGTACGGACAAGTCCGGTCCGTGCCCTATGAAGTCCGGACAAGTTGCCGAAACCAAACCTGTAACAATTGTCGAGGGCCGGACGGTGCGTTACTGCCAGAGCCAGTGGACGGCTTTCACGCGCAACGTCGAGCACGCCATCCTGGAGCACGTCAACCGCGTCAGCGAACACGCACTATAGGATATTGCGATCGGTCGTAAGCATTGATTCTTTTACGGGAGCGGCGAGGGCCGCAAGCGCGCATCGCTCTTGCATTCGTGCAAATTGGCCAATGTCGATCCGAGGGAATATCTCAAGGACATGCTCGTAGGCATGAGCAATCATCCGGCCAGCCGGATCTTAGAACGCACCTCGCTGCATTGGCAACGCGCACGCAACCTGCAACCCGTAACGTAATGCTTCCATCCCAAAACTTACTTTTGCCACCGTCACCCGTTACCCCATGTGCTTCGCCGGACGGACACACTTTGCTACTGGAATCGCCGCAGTGACGTGAAAGGTACATTTGGAAGGATGTTAAATTGGGTTTAAATGCATTTTGACTAAGAACGCATTACGGATGGTTAATTATCGCGAGAAATCGCACCTAATTTATCGTTGGCCCATAGTGCGTGCAATATTGACATTGTGGATGCTGTTTAACATCAATTCCCGTCTCGGATTTAAAGTGAAGCCGGTGCTTCATATCTCGTCTCTTCCATGCCATTAAAATCGTGCAGACTAATTCAGGAGAAAAAATGCGTTTTTTAAGCACGCTTCCTCTCGTGTGCGGCTTGCTGCTCATCAGATTCGTTGAACTTTCCGCCCAAGATGAGAATGATTCTAAATTCGTCAAGCCGCAACTGGTCGGCAAATACGACGACTTGCTCAAGCTAATTAAGAATTCAAAAGCTAAAATCGTTTTCCTAAATGTCTGGTCGATCGGCTGCAGTCCTTGCATGGCAGAGATGCCTGTTTTGGTTAATGCGGCTGGCGTTCAATACAAAGAGAACCCTGATGTCGCATTCATCGCGCTTTGTTTGGGCGATGAGAAAGCCAAACCCAAGGCCAACCTTGAGGTGTGCGAAAAAATCGTACAGAAGAAAGCCGTGCCGTACCCCACGTTGCTATGGGCTGGCAGCCTGGATGAACTCCGCAAGCATTTCGATATTCAAGCAACGCCATATAACGCGATTTTGACGACCGATGGGCAGTTGCTCGGAGAGCTCGAACTGCCTTCCGATCCTCAAAGAGCCGCGGCCGCGCTCACCGCGAGCATCGAAAAGGCATTGCTCAAGGCGGGCGGCGCCAAAGCGGATGCGGAGCATTCCAGCAAGTGAACCTCGGCCAGCCGGAAACTACGGCGCAGGACTGCCAGCGCTATTTTGCTGAGTTTCTGCAGGAAAAAATAAATCTGCCCCTTTTGCCGAATCTCTCGCGGCTGAGCGCGGTCTTCAGCATTCACTTAACCGCGCCGCTGGAAAAAGCCTGGACGCTGGAAATCCGCGAAGGTGCGCTGGTCTCGATTGCGCCGGGGACGCAAGGCGCGGCATGCGGCTTTGTCCTGAATCCTCAAACATTCCTGGAGATCGCCGCGGGCAGGCTGGGCCCGCAGATGGCATTTTTTCAGCGCCGCGTTGAGCTGTCGGGACGCATCGATCTGGGCCTGAAACTGGCCACCGTGCTTGCCGATTTCTTTACCCGATTCCCCTACCGTGTCGCGCATGCCTAGCTTGGAGCGTTGCATCGATTTCCTGGCACGCCACTGCAAGTTGCTGGCGGGGCTGGGCCTGTTGAGCGCAATCCTGCCGGCGTTATTTCTAGCGCGCTTGAGCATCGACAATTCCATTGAAGTCTGGCTCGCGCGAAACAATTCCGCCTTCGCCACATACCAGGAATTTCTGCAGCGCTACGGCTCCGACGAATTCATAGTCGTGGCGGTCGAAACCAACGCGCCCTTCAGCGAAGAGGCGCTACAGCGCCAAAGCGCGCTCGCGCAGCGCTTGCGCGCCATCGACGGCGTGGAGCGCGTTTGGGATCTGCCTTCGCTGGCCCATGCGTTATGGGGCTCGCGGGAGAATTGGCCCGATGCCGCGCGCCAGAATGCGTTCCTGAGGAACATGATCCTCGCGCCTGATGGTTCGAGCGTGGGCCTGTTCATCTGGCTAAAGAGCCTGCAGGGCGCAGAAAAGCGCCGTGCCTATGTCGCGCAGATCGAAGCCGCCGTCGCCGACTCCGCGGGACCGGATTTTCGACCGCATCTAGCCGGCGCGCCGCTTTTAAATGTGGCCCTGGACCGCGCATCAATGCGTGACTCGATGCTTTTCCTGCCGCTGGCAATCGGCGTGTGCATCGTGTTGCTGGCTCTGATGCTGCGCAACGTTTCTGGCGTCGTCGCGGCGATGTGCGCCGTGGGCGTCAGCGCGCTCTGGACGATGGGCTTAATGGGTATGTTGGGCCGTACACTGAACATCGTGACAGTGGTTATGCCCACGCTCCACTTTGTCGTGGGACTGGCCAACGGGATCCGCCTCACCTCGCGCTATTTTGACCACCTATCCAGCACACGCGACCAGATCGAAGCAGTGCGTCGGACGCTGCGCGAATGCCTGCTGCCTCTTTTGTTCATGGCGCTGACCACCGCGGTGGGCTTCGCCTCCCTGATAGGGTCAGAGTTGGAGCCGATCGCGGACCTGGGACTGTTCTCCGGAATCGGAATTCTGATCGCTTTCGTGTGCGCGATCATGATCGTGCCGGGCCTGTTGTGTCTGCTGCAAGGGACGACACTGCCGGCAACGCGCCCTCGGGCGCCGCATTGGAGCGGGCGTACCGGGCGCCTCATGGCGGGGAAACGCTGGATGGGGGTCGGCATTGCATTGGCCAGCCTGATGCTTTGCGCATTGACACTGCCGCGCATCCGCACCGAATCGAATGTGCTTAAATTTTTCCCCGCTGATTCGCAGATCGTGCGCGACTACGAATTCATCGGCGCCCACCTGACCGGCTTTTACACAATCGAGTTGGACGTACGCGGCAAGGAATCGAGCGGCTATGGCGTCAGTGACGGGTTCAAGCGCATCGACAGGCAGTTACAAGAGCAGCCGGGTGTCGTTCGAATCGACTACCTTGGCAAGGACGCGCAACTCGAAGCGCTGGCCAGCGACTCCGCGGATTCGCCGCTCGCGGGCCTGGCCGAGCGCTTTTACTGGGAAGGCGGCACGGATGCGGGCTTTCGGCTCTGCGTGCTGGTCAACACGATGGCGTCGAACGACTTTTATCCGCTGATTGCCAGCTTGAAGGCGAGCGCAGAAAAAAATCTGCCCAAGGACGTGCGCTGGAATGTCACCGGAGTTGTGTCCTTGCTTAACGATGCGCAGGCCGAGCTGGTGCGTACGCAGATCGGCAGCTTCAGCATGGCCTTCGGGATCGACATCTTGATGATCGGAGTGCTCTTCCTTTCCCTTCGCGCCGCGCTTGCTTCGATTCTCCCGAACCTCCTGCCGATCGGCTGCACCTTCGCATTCATGGCACTGCGCAGTGTGCCGCTCGATGCCGCCACGGTGATGACGGCGAGCGTGGCCATCGGGATCGCAGTGGACAACACCATCTTTTTCCTGGCACGCTTCCGCGCCGAACGCCGTTCCAGCCGCACGCAGGAGGATGCCGTGGAGGAAACCTTTCACCAGATCGGCAGCTCAGTCGTGTTCTCTTCGATTGTGGCCGCGGCGGGCTTTGCGATCCTCGGTTTTGCGGGCTTTCAGCCGATCGCCTATTTCGGGCTGCTGACGGCCGCAACCATGCTCACGTCGCTGGCGGGCGCGCTCTTTTTGACGCCGGCCTGCACTCTGGCCTGCAAATTTTCGGAGCGTGCATGAGCGCTGCCACGCAGGAACTCCAGTCCGCCGTGAACGCCCGCGTGCAGGCGGTCATTGCGTTGCATTTCGATCCGGAATTTGGGGCGCCATACTGGATCGAACACGCCGCGAAGCTGAATTTCGATCCGCGCCTGACCATTCGCAGCGCCGCGGATTTGCCGAAGCTGGGCCAGATGGATGGCGAGGCGCTGGCCAGGCTGCCGGTCGAAGCCTTTATTCCACGCCGCTTCCGTGCGCTGCTTGAACAACGCATCGTGGTGCAGACCGGCGGCACGCTCGGCACGCCCAAATTCGCCGTGCATCGCGAAGACGAATTCGAAGCGGCCTTCGTGAAGCCTTTTGTGGCTGCGGCGCGCCGGGTGAATTTCCCCGAGAAGTTGAGCTGGCTTTATCTCGGGCCGACGGGCCCGCATGTGATTGGCCGCGCCGCCCGAGCCTGCGCACGGGCGCTGGGTGCTCCGGAACCTTACTGTGTTGATTTCGATCCGCGCTGGGCAAAGAAATTACCCGACGCCTCGTTCGCGCGCCAACGGTACGTTGCGCACATCGAGGAGCAGGCGCTGCAAATCCTCAATACGCAAGAGGTCGGCGTGCTATTTGCCACGCCGCCTGTTCTGGAAAGCTTGGGCGGGAAAATTCACCAGGCAAGGCGCCTGTCGATCCGCGGAATTCATTTCGGCGGAATGCCGGTCTCGGACGCACTTCGCGCACGGCTCGCGGAAATTTTCCCCAACGCGATCCTGCTCTCCGGGTACGGCAATACGCTCTTTGGGGTCGCACCGGAATTGGAATACCAGGCTGGACGCGGGATCGATTATTTTCCGCACGGTCAACGCCTGCTTTACTGGGTCATTCAACCGGAACAGCAGCGGGCGCCGCAAGATTACGCCACCCTCGTTCCGTATGGCGAGCGCGGCCAGGTACTTGCGCATCGCCTGGATGAATTTCAGTTTATTCCCAACATGCTGGAACGTGACTCGGCGATCCGCGTCGCGCCGCCCACCACTTCGGCGGCCGACGGCTTTGTACTGGACGGTCTGCGTGATCCACAGCCGATTATCGCCGCAACCACACCGTCTGCGCTGGGGCTTTACTGATGAACACGCACTCGCTTGAGGAGCACGTGACGCTGCGCGGCGCCGGGCCGGCACTCTCCGGCATGCTGGCCTATCCGGCCCAAGGCCAGCCCCGTTTCGCGGCGCTGATTTGCGCGCCGCATCCAAACTTCGCCGGAAATATGGAGAACAACGTCGTTCGCGCACTGGCCACCACGCTGGCAGGCGAGGCACTCGTGCTGCGGTTCGACTACCGCGGCATCGGCAAGAGTGCCATTCGACTCGCGCCGGGGGTCTCGGTCTTTGATTATTGGTCCGAAGTGGAAGAAAATTCGGCCTACGAAGACCCCCTCGAAGATGTGCACGCGGCGGCGCTGTTTTTAAATTCGTGCGCTCCCGAATTGCCACTGGTGTTGTGTGGCTATTCGTTCGGCGCGCTATTGGCCTCCCTATATGGCATGCAATCCGAGTATACGCGCGCGCTGGCCGGGATTGCGCCGCCGTTCACGCGCTGCGCATTCGATTTTCTCGCAGACTGCGCCAAGCCATGCCTGCTTTTGAGCGGCACGCGTGATTTCGTATTCGAAGCCCGCGCCGCCGCGGCGCTGTCGGGCCGGAAGAATGCGCGCCCACGGGTGCATCTCCTGGACGGCGAAGACCATTTTTTCCGCGGCACTGAAATTGCCGCGGCGGAATTGATTCGAGATTTTTTCAACGAACAATTAGCCACCGGGGAAGGAGTCCGGGCATGAAAACTCGGGTACCGATCGGGCCGCAAGCGCTCATCGACAAGAAAAAGCGTTACCTGATTCCTTGCGTTTACCATTTCTACAAAAACCCTCCGCAGATGGTGCGCGGCGAAGGCGTGTACCTGATCGACTCGGAGGGCAAACGCTACCTGGATTTGTATTCGGGCGTCTCGGTCAACGCGTTGGGCCATTGCCATCCCGAGATTACTGCGGCCATCATCGAGCAGGCCGGCACGCTCCAACATACGACCACGATTTATCTCACCGAACCAATTGTAAATCTGGCCGAGGCGCTTGCCGAGGTGTTGCCAGCCGGAATTTCACGCAGCTTCTTCTGCGCGAGTGGTTCTGAGGCGAACGAGGGCGCGGCGCTGCTGGCTACTTTGCACACCGGACGCAGCGAATTTCTGGCCCTGCAACAGGGGCTGCACGGCCGCACCAAGCTGGGGATGAGCCTGACCGGGCTTTCTTTCTGGCGTACAGATCCCAATCCGGTCGGCGGGATTTCCCTGGTGCCGCCGCCGACCTGCAAACGCTGCCCCTTTGGGCAGACCTACGGCGCTTGCAAATTCGAATGCGTAGACGCGGTCGAAAAGACGATCCAGTCTTCCACCAGTGGCAAGCCCGCCGCAATGTTCGTTGAGCCCATTCAGGGGAACGGCGGCATTCAAGTGCCGCCTCCGGAATACTTCCCACGTTTGCGAGGCGTGCTCGATAAGTACGGCGTGCTTTTGATCGCCGATGAAGTGCAGACTGGTTTTGGGCGCACGGGAAAGGCCTTCGCCCTCGAACATTGGGGCATTACGCCAGACATCGTGACGGGTGGTAAGGCGCTGGGTGGCGGCACGCCGATTGGGTTTTTCGCCACAACCGACAAAATCGCCGCCAGCTATACGCGTCCCGGCGCGTCTACGTTTGGCGGCAATCCGGTGACTGCCGCTGCCGCATTGGCCTTTCTATGTGTTTTCAAACGCGAGAATTTACCTGCGCGCGCCGCCGAGATAGGCGAATTGCTCGGCGCAAACCTGCGGAATTTTCAGCGTAAATTCAGCTTTATCTCCGACGTCCGTGGAAAGGGCGCAATGTACGGAATGGAATTGGGCGCCCATGCCGGCAAAACGCCGGCCGAGTTTGCTGACGGCCTGCTCGAAGCTTTGAAGGACGCTGGCGTTCTGGTCGGAAAAACCGGACCTGAGCGTAACGTGCTCACGTTCATGCCGCCGCTGATCATTGCTCCTGCAATTCTTGCCGCAGCCATGCAGGTCCTGGAAAAGCTTTTGGAAAAGCTACAGGCGTGCTGATTTTGACGTGAAAATTGGGATGAATTCATTTCGTTCATGAATTGAGAAGGAGCAACGCATGAGCTTACATCGAACTAACACGGCGCGCATTGGTGCGCTCACCCTGGCGTTTATCGCAGTAGGATGCGGGGGCACTTTCGTGCGTTCGTTTGTGAATACACAAAAGGAAGTCGACATAAAAAGCGACACTTATGCAACGCCCGAAAAAGTGGTTGGCGGCACCGCTTTTGTTTACATGCCGCCATCCGGGGGCGCCTCCGGACCCGACGCCGAATTGTTAAACACCTACGCGCCAATTTTGGTACAGGGCCTCGATCCAAAAGCTAAATACCCAGAAGATTCTGATCAAATTGGTTCGCCTCGCATCAGGAAAAATGAGACGGGTGGATGCAGTGTGCGCATCGAGCCCGACCACCCCGTACTGTACGCAAGCGTCGAAAAGACGCGGGTGTTCGGGAAGGAACTGACGCAACTGGTCTATGTATTCTGGTTTCCACGGCATCCAGTTGGCATGGTTGAAAAGGGCGAGATCGACGGCGGCGTGCTGCGCGTGACGCTCGATGCGGGCAAGCGGCCTGCGATTTTCGAATACGTAATGGCCTGCGGCTGCTGGCATGGCGTCTTTGTGGAAGAACATGTCGAGCAATGGGCCGAAGAGGAGCATCCCGAGAAAGTTTCCGGAAAAAAGTGGTTTGTGGAAGCCAAGGTCGACAATGAAGACGATTGGCGCGTGCGCGATATAGTGCGCGGCGTCGGCGGAATGCACCGCCCCATAGTTTTCATCTCGGCGGGCGAGCACCGCTGCGTGGCACTGCAAACCGACCTGCTGGTTCAGAATTTGAAGCAGCTTTCTTCCAAAAATTACCGGCTGGCCGAATACGCCGAACTTGAGCGCTTGCCCATGGACGGCGGCGCGCAGGGCGAAACGGGCTCGATGTTCAACCAAGCAGGCCTGGTCTGGGGCGCCGAGCGCAAGGGCGAAGAGAAACTTTTTTCAACCATGGACCACGGAGGTTGGCCGCGCCGGCTCAACGCAATGAAAATTCACTGGGATGAGGAAGCCTGGAACAGCGACAGCCTGCTTGAAAAGTTCCTGCGCCTACCCAAAAAAGTGACGCTCGAAACCGCCACGCCCGCTCCGCGGCACTAATCCGACTCAGCCTCCAGGAGGAATAAAGTATGCCACAGGCCCCTCGAATCGAAGCGGCTCCGCATGACCGGGCCAATGTTGAACCGCAGATCCTGCGCGTCGCTTTCACGCCGGACCCGGACGATGCATTTGCCTGGTGGGCCATCGCCGAGCGCAAGCTTTCCATCGAAGGCGTGCTGCTGCAGGTGGAGACCCGGCACATTCAGGCGATCAACGAAGGCTGCATTGGCGGATATTGGGATATTGGCGCCGTTTCTTCCGCAGTCTGGCCGTTGATCGCGGACCAGTATTGGATTTTGTCTTCTGGAGCTTCCGTGGGCCGCGGTTACGGCCCGGCGCTGGCCGCGCTGCCGGAATTTAACCTTGCTGAAATTGCATCCGGCGCGTTGGTTGCGGTGCCGGGCGAACTGACGACGGGTTGCATGCTATTGAGACTCTTTCACCCTGGAGTCAAAACGGTGGCTCTGCCTTTTGATCAGATTGCGCGCGCCATTCTGAATGGCGATGTCGCCGCAGGCGTGCTGATTCACGAAGAACTCCTCAACTGGCGTGCCGCTGGGCTGGTACGCGTTGAATGCCTAGGCGAGCGCTGGCAGCGGGAGACCGGCCTGCCGATCCCTGTCGGTTTGAACGTGATTCACCGCCGGCTCGGGACGAGGCTGGCCGAAAAGATCAGCGCCTTGGTATGCGAAAGCATGCACTGTGCCAACCAGCACTCTGACGAAGCCAGCGCTTGGGCGCTGAAATATTCCCGTCAGGCCGAGGCAGGCATTGGAGAGCACTTCATCCGCATGTTCGCCAATGCAGATACGCTCTGTTTGGGCGAGGATTGTCGACGCGCGCTGGACATCCTTTATCGGCGCGCGCTGGAACACGGACTGATCAGGGCTCTGCCTGCAATCGAGATCATCTGATCAGGGTTGGTCGTCATCCTTGGGCCGATAATTGGCGTCATGCGCTTCGATCACACGCACGGCCAGATCATCTGAGACCTCGGGCTGCTTTAATTTAAGCACCAATTTTCCAAAGTAATTGTACGCCACTGTGCAAGTGCCGTCCTTGTCGAGGGTCGTGGGAAAGCTGCGTCCCATGGAATAATAAGGCGCGCGCATGCCGGGACCCGTTTTGTCATATTTGCGGAATTCGACGATATCGCCTTCATACGCATCGCCACTGGGCCGAATCTCGCCTGCCCAGTCGGTCTTTTCGGAGTTGTCCTTGTCTTTTCCTTTGAAGCAAAGCGCGATGTTGAGCACGTAAAATTTCTTGTCGGTCTTATTGTAAATTACGTAGCTGCTCTGCGCCGCAATCGTCATGGGGAAGACGTTTTCAGCATACACAGCTTTTTCCAATTCACGCTCGCCGATCAATTCCATGCCCTTGGCCGCTTCCGCTCGAACGCCGATCACGTACTCCTTGCCGCGAAGCTTCAGAATTTTTTCATTGCCCACCCAAGACGAGGCCTCAGCACAGAGCAGTGTGCCGCCGAATTGCAGGCTCGCAGTCAGCAGGAAGGCCAGGACATGGATGGTTCGCATGGAGAATTTTCGGAATGCTCCCAATTCAGGACGCTTGAGCGAAAATTCCCTTCGCTGATCGCCTCTATAATAGAATAACTGGCAGCCAACAAATGACTTAAGCCGTAGCGTGAACGCCCTTTCGGCGTCGATCAACAACGTGCCGACGAGCAGCCCCAGCACAACAACGGCGGCCAGCCTGAGAGTTGGTTATCAGGAAACCATCGGGAAAGTCTTGGCTGTCAGCGCATACCGACAGGCTTTTAATTTGGCTCTCTTGTTTCGGTGATGCATCGGAAATTTTGTATGCCGTATGGTACTTCAGCAACTACGTAATGCGGATACAGGAACTCAAAATCGCGCGGTGGACCACGAACGCGTCGAGTAAAAGCCGATTTGACTTGGCGGTAGAAGCGTCCCTCTTGCCGCCAAATTGCGCACGTGCAATTTATTTTGGGGAATCTACTTCATCAGAGTGTTACGCTCGCCGCGATTCATGTTGGGGAAAATAGACCCGGACGACGACCTGCGCAGTTACCTGCAAGTGCTCGCGTTCTGGGACTACGGCCTTGCACGCAACCACGATCTGCGCCCGAACGAAGTCACTCCCGACTTGAGCAGTGTCGGTGTCGGCGCGCGTTACAACCTGGGCACACACGTCTCACTGCGCTTTGACTATGGTTGGCGGCTGGAACGCGGCTTTGTTCGCAACGACGGCGGCCGCATGCACATCGGCGTAATAATTAGCTATTGAGTTTCACAGCGGGACGATTCATTTTCTTCTGCCACGCGCTCCACTAGCTTCAATGCGATCCCGTTCTGGAGAACACTGCCGACTGGCAGGCCGCGATACAGGTCGGATCGCCCTCGCGTTCTTTGAACGCGGTCTTGAAGAGGTGCGCGACCAGTTCGGTGTGCTTTGACGTCCGCAGGAACCACGCAGCGCGGTCGAGAAGCGCCACGCAGAAACCTGTTCGAAATGCTTTTAGCTGCGACGGTTGAGATTGTCCTGGTTATCGCGAACCTTTCGCGCTCCCGCTCCGTTTAATGCGTTGGCTCATCCCAAGCGGGGGAACGTACATGCTTCCTATTACAAAAGGCAGGGGCTTATTTTATGGCCTGTTGCTGGCCACCATCCTCGGCGGCATTGGATTCTCGGCTTGGTATTCGAGTTCGCGCCGGGCGATCTCGACCCCGATCGTGCAAACCATTCGAGGCAGCATGGGGATCTGGGACTCCCATTCGGGGACCTGGCGCGAGGCGGCGCCCGGCGAGGCTCTGGTCGACGGGGAAGCTTTGCGCGTCAGCGGAAGCGGTGAAGTGGAACTCGCGATCGGTTCGTCAGCTTTTGTTCTGGGGCCGGGATGTCAGGTGACACCGGTGCTGAAGAACGGCCAACTGGTCCAGTTCGAACTGGAACGCGGCGCGCTCAAGGCCCACTGGTCCGCGCAGGACGGCGCGGTGATGGTCGCAACTTCGGCTGGAAGCATCACGCTCCAGGACAGCGAACTTATCGTCGCCCTTGAAGGCGCGCATGTATTTGTCCGGGTGGAGCAAGGTTCGGCAAGCGCCACAAGGACGGATGGCTCCGTGCAGCGGTTGGACGCGGGGCAGGACTTCGATCTAACCGCCGGAAGGCCGGCCAAAGAGTCTGCGGGCATCGCGCGGCTGGCGTCGTTTGAGACGCCCCCGCCGCCGGAGCCCGCGCTATCCGGCGGCACCGGCCGGCTGATGCTGCGGGACGCCTCGGGCCACGAAGCCGATGCGCTGGAGGTCAGCGAGCTGCGCGTGCGCGCGCATATTCAAGGCCCGGTGGCGCTGACTGAAATCGAAGAGACGTTCTACAATCCCACGGACCGCAGAGCGGAAGGAACTTTTTACTTTCCGTTGCCGGCGGGCGCGAGCATCTGCCGCTTCGCAATGTACATCGATGATCAATTGGTCGAAGGCGAATTGGTCGAACGGGTGCGCGCACGGCAAATCTACGAGGACATTGTGCGACGCATGCAGGACCCGGCGTTGATGGAATGGCAGGAAGGCAACATATTCAAGACACGCATATTCCCGATCCCACCGCATGGCCCAAAGCGCATTCTGATCAGCTACATGCAGGTTCTGCCCGCCCGCGATTCCGAGCGCAGCTATGTTTTTCCGCTGCTGAGCAAGACCACGCAGGCGGGCCAGATTGGTAAATTCGAAGCGGACTTGGAACTGGAAGGCCTGGAGCCGGATAGCCGGGTGCGCCTGCCGGCTTATCCAGATGCACAGATCAACACCGAAGGCTCGCTGACCCGGGTGCAGTTGCGGCGCGAGGGCTTCCGGCCGGTCCAAGACCTCGCACTGCGCTTTACCCAGGCGCGCCACGGCGACCTGGAACTCATCACCGACCGCCGCGAAGGCGAAGACGGCTTCTTTCTGCTGTCCTACACGCACAGAAACACCATGGACTTGCCGCGCCCGCCCGAGACCTCGAAAGACCTTGTGGTGTTGTTCGATACCTCGCTTTCCCGGCGCGCGGACGATTATCGCGCGCAAGTGAAAGCCCTGCGCGCGGTCCTGCGCGAGCAAGGCCCGCACGACCGCTTCGCCGTGATTCCGTTCGACGTTACCGCGCGGCCGCCCAGCGATTTCGCCACGGGCACGGAAGCCGCGGAGGCCTGCTTGCAGCGTCTGGCTCAAACCACGCCGCTGGGCGCAACCGATTTCAGCGCGGCTTTGGAAGCTCTAAACGTATTCCTCGAGCAGCACGCGCATTCGAATGCCGAGGTGTTGTGCATTTCCGACGGGCTGGCCACGATGGGCGAGACGGCCCCGGACCGGCTAGCCGCGCGCGTTTTGCCACAGCTTCAAAAGCAGGGCACGCGCCTGCATGCGCTGGCCCTGGGCGGCCAGCACGACGGTCTGCTGTTGGGCGAATTGGCGCGGCAAAGCGGCGGCCTGTTCCGCGTGATCAATCCGGGCGATGAACTGGAACGCGAAGTCTTCCGGTTTGCGCTGGCCTTGCAGGCGCCGCTGCAACGCGCGCCGGAATTCGTATTCACTGGCGGGAACGTCAGCCTGCTCTACCCCAAGCAGCCCGGTACGCTGGCCGCGGGCGAAGAATTGATTCTCATGGGCCGCTATGCGCAGGCGGGCCGCTTGCAGGTGCAGGTCAAGCTGCCGGGCGATACGGAGCAGGAAGCCGATTTCGAGTTGCCCGAGACCGATAGCCGCAATGTTTTCATTCCACGGCTTTGGGCGCGCGAAAGACTCGAGCAACTGATGCTCGCGCCGCAAACTCCGGAGCTCGAAAGCCAAATCGCCGACCTCTCCCAGGAATTCACGCTGATCACGCCGTACACCTCTTTCCTGGTGCTGGAGAATGAAGCGCAGTACCGGAAATATGGCGTGAGCCGGCAGAAGCGGCGCCGCTATTGGGAAGAGATGGGCAAGCAGCGCACCGCCCCGCCCTCTACCCCAGTTCCATCGGCGGAGCAGTTGGTCGTTCCACCGAACGATGCCCAGCCAAGCACCGAGCCCTCTATTGCAGAGCAAAAAGCGAAGGCGGACCTGACCAAAGTGCTGCGGTTTGAAGGTTTGGACCCCCACGACAAAGCCGGACGGATCAGACGTCTGAATATTTTCCTGGCGGTCCATGCGCACTCTCAAGCCGCCGAAGAAGCCCGCGATGTTCTGGCCGGCTTGCGCCCGAGATTGCCGGAACGCGCGTCGCCGATCTTGGAAAACCTGGACCTTGGCCTGGCGGCCCAGCGCTATACCGACGGACGAGAGGTTTCCACGGCGCTCTCCATTCTTTGTCTGGAGACCTACTACCGCTATTTGCAAATGGACACGAATGAGCACACGCCCGCTTCGGTGGAACCGGCAGCACTGGAAGAGCGCCCCGTCGTGGTGGTTGCCGCGGTATCCAGCGCCGACGCGCCGGTTCAGACGCGTGACCTGGAAGTGCGTCCGGAAGCCGTCGCGCCCGCACCCATAACTGATGTTACGCCGGAGGATTTCGCGCTGCACAGCCGGCAGGATGAACTTGATCGGCACCTGGACAGCACCGGTCAGGATTTTCTCGATAATGCGGCACTCGAAGGCGAGGATCACTTCGAAACGCTTGAAATGGAAGCGGGAAGCGGATCCGGAAGTTTTGGCCAGCGCGGTGGCGGAGGCCGCCGCACCTTGATCGCGCGCCATGGCGGCAGTGTGGCCACCGAAAACTTGGTTGATCAGAGCCTCACTTGGCTGGCGCGGCATCAATTCCCCGATGGGCATTGGGGCGCCGCGGGCTACGAAGAAACGTCGCTGGCGCTGCTTTCTTTTCTTGGTGCAGGCCACACGGAAAAAGTCGGCAAATACAGGGAAGTGGTGGCCAAAGGACTGCGCTGGCTAATCGCCCAGCAATCGCCGGAAGGGCGCATTGGCAAGCGCGTATACGAACAGGCACTGGCCACGCTGGCTTTGAGCGAAGCCGCCGGTATGGGCCGCATTCCGAAGACGGTGGAAGCCGCCTACCACATTTTACAATACCTACTCGACATGCAGGAAAAAAAGGGGCAGGCGCGCCTGGGTTGGAGCGAATCTTCCGGACAGAGCGAGCCCTTTGATACGGCATGGGCGACCCTGGCCCTGCGCAGCGCAAAAATCGCCGGGCTGTACGTACCGCCACAGGCGCTTGAAGGCGCCGGTGAATACTTGGATTCAATCGTTGCGCCCAATGGCGCCGTCGGCGCCACGGGCCTGCCGCAAGCCAACGAAGTTCACCTCATGAATACCGCGGCGGCCCTGGCGGCACGCATCATGCTGGGCCGGACGCCTCCCGATGCCAAGACCATTGCCGCAGCCAATCTGCTGCACAACCTCGTGCGCGAATCCACCCAAATGACGCCGGATGGCCTGTTCATGCGCTATTTCGGGACGTTGGGTCAGTTCCATATGGGCGGCGATTTTTGGAAGAAATGGAACGATTGGCTCAAGCAGGATCGCCAGGCGGCCTACAACGCCACTGGGGCCGAGAACGGCTCATGGAATCCGGAAGGCATCTGGGTCCAAGGCCGCAAGCCGCTGGCTTCCACGCTCGACGCGGAGAAGGAAATCGCCGCCGCGCTCGCCGAAATTCACAAACACGATCCGAGCGGGCTTTCGCATCTGGCCGAAGCGCTTTCCGACGCACGGGAAGCCGATTTGGTCCGGAAGCACCTTGAAGCTGCGGAATCCGCGGACGCGCAGGTTCAGGCCCTCATGCGCTTGCGCCTAGGCATGCTGCTGGCGCAGCGGCAAAATTTCGAGAAAGCGTACGCGGAATTCCTCTCCTCCTACAAGGCCTCGGGTCAGGCGGAAAACATTCTGGTCCTGCTCGCCGGAGTCGCGGGTCAGGCCGGGCAAAGCCGCGAATTGCTGGAACTCATGCTGAAGGAGCACAACGCTGGCCTGGTCTCCGATCTGCGCGACCGGCTGCTGGGCACGTTGCTCTTTGATCCGCGCGCCAATCTGGAGGACCCGTCCGGTTTCGTGGCGGCGCGCCTTTCCGGCGAAGCGAGTCTGCATCCGCCGTTACTGGAAGTGCTGGGGCAGATGGCGCAGACGCGTCAAAACCACCCCGCGCAGGCCGCGTTCTTCCGCCTGGCTTACCAATATAGCGGCGAAGACGAACGCTATGCAGCCCCGCTAATCCAGGCCCTGCGCCAGAATGGGCAGGCCGCGGATGCGCTGGCCTTTTTGCTACGCGAGGCCAATACCGACGGCCGCGCCACCCATTGGCGCCTGCAAACCATGGCTGAATTGTGCTTTGAACCGGCGGCCAAAGCAGGCGCGCCGGTGGATTTGATTGCACAGGGCCTCGCCGCCCAGCCGGAAATTCGCCTGGCGCTCTTTGACTTGGCCGCGGCCCATGCCGAGACATTGTCTCAGCGTCCCCCGGAAACACAGCAGGGCGTCGAAGCCGGACCGGCGGCGTCGAACTTTCTGGAACAAGCATGCCAACTGTATGGAAAAGCGTATGTGGAAAGCGGGCGGCGCGAACGCTTCGCGCTCAAGTATGTGCATCTGCTCAAGTTGACCGGCAAACTGCAGGAGGCGCGGGAACTGCTCGTGCGTGAAGCGCGCAACGAAAACCGCGTGGGCGCCTGGCGCATGAAGGCCCTTGCCGAGATCGTGGCGCAAGAGGGCAATTTCAAGGAGGCCCCCGAAAATTTCGCCGATCAGGTCTTCCATGACCGGCCGCGCGCGCGTGTTGCGTTGAAGTGGGAATTCGCAGGCGTTGCCGAAGCATCCCGGGATTTTTCGCGCGCGCTGCGGCTATATGAGGACATCTATCTTTCCAGCGGCCGGCCCGAAGCGGCCCTGCAGCCCTATGTCACCGCGTTGATGGAGAACGGCGCGTTCGAAAAAGCCTCGGCGGAGCTCGAACGCTGCCTGCAAACGGGCTATCACGAACCGTGGATTTTCGAGACCCTGTTGCGCGCCTATCAGGCACAATCGCGTTCTGGTTCGGAAATTCTGCGCGCCGCCAGTTGCGAAGTGGAGTTGCTCCCCAGGGACGCCCAGCCCCGCATCAACTTGGCGGAGTATTTCGAAAGCCACGGCATGCAGGCAGAGGCTCTGGAGCAATGGCGGGAAGCCATCCGCTTCCGGCCAGAAGATGCCGCCTTCCATCGGCAGGCTGTGGAACGCGCCGTGAAGGGTGGAAATTTCGAATTCGCCCAGGGCTTGCTGATCGATATCCTGCAACGCTGGCCCAACGCTGGAAATGTCTGGGGAGCGGGAGACAAGGATCTCTCCGCTTTGCTCGAAGGCAATCCGAAGCTTTCCGAAGGTCCACAAGGTGTGGTTCTGAAGAAATTGATTCAGGACTTTAAACTTAAGGACTTGGTCGTGGTCATGTCCTGGGACACCAACGCCACGGACGTGGACCTGCACGTCACCGAGCCCAGCGGCGAAGAATCCGACTACACGCACAAGGATACTTTTGGTGGCGGGGGCTCACTCGACCACGACATCACCACCGGGTATGGGCCCGAAACCTATACGCTGCGCCGCGCCCGCCCCGGAACATACAAGGTCGAGGTGCTGTATTATTCTGGCGGGCCGCCCACGAACGTCACGGTAAAGATTATCCGCAACCAATTTTCCGCAAATGAGACCACTGAAACGCAGACTGTGAAATTAACTCAGCACAGCGAGCGCATCACCGTGGAAACCCTGCAAATCAAGCCCAAGGAAAAGTAAACCGCGCGCAAAACTTGTCGCCAAATGCGTGCGTATGGGAGTGTGACCTCGCCCGTTTAACCTGCGAAATTGGCGAAGCCCCGTGGCTAGCCCCAGCGTTCGCGCAGATGGCGCTCGAGCAGGCGAAAGGCGGGGCTTTCGTCGAGGCCGGGGCGATACAGAATTCCGAAGGGCAATGGCCCGGCGCGAAGCTTCGCGCTCATTTCGTAAACGGTGGTTTGCGGCATTCGCGGCAAATCCTCGGGCTGCGGCAGGCCTTTCTTGCCCGTAAATAGATAGGGCACAAACGCCGGCGCAATGCCGGCGCGCACGAGCGAACGAATGGTCTGCGCGAAGGAAACTTCCGCCGCGACCTTTAATTTCATCCCGAACCCACGGAAGAGCCGTTCAGCCAGAGCACGGCCGGGCGAGTGGGGCTCGTAGAGAATCAGCGGATGCCGTGCGACTTCTTCGGGTGTGGGTGTGCGATCCAGTTTGGCCAGCGCATGCCCGTTGGGAATCATGAGCGCGATGCCGATGCGGCCCAACGCGGACCAACGTAAGCCGGTGGGCACGCTGGGTAGATGCACAAGGCCCGCATCGATCGAACCCGCCGCGACGCGTTCGACGATGCCGCCAGTGGGTAGTTCTTCGACGCGCACGTGAAAATCCGTGCGTTCGATCCGCGCATTCAGGAGCGCGGGCGGGAGCGCTTCCATCGCCAGCAATTGATCGGCGCCGAGTACCAGCGGGGCGAACTCGGCCTGTTTCAGGCGCTCCGCCACGCGCGGCAAACCGTCGAAGAAAGGTGCGAGGAATTCATACAGCGCGCGGCCTTCGGGCGTCAGCACCGTGCGGCGCGGGCCGGCTTGCTGCACCAGCGCAACGCCCAGGTCTTCCTGCAGGCCTTTGACCTGCTGGTACACTGCGGGCTGGCCGATGGGATAGGGGAACGCTTGCGCGGCCTTGGTGTAGCTACCCGCGCGGGCCAGATAAAAGAAGCCTTCCAGTTGATGCAGACGCAGGTTCAACATGGCTCACCCTCTCATATCTATTGATTATAGTGATACTATAATAATAAACTATCGATAATTGGAATACATGGTTCTCCGTAAACTATGTCGGATGAATATCCCGACTCGGAGGGCCAACCCATGCTGGAACTCTTCCTTTTCACGCTTGGCGCGCTGTTGTTATTGGGATTTGTCACGGCGATCTGGCTGGTCATTAAATTCTTCAGCCTGATCTTCGGCTCAAAGGCCAGTCTGCCCGCGCCTGCCCCGCATCGATACAACTACCAGACATACCAGCCGCCCCCGCCGCCTCCGGCTCCGGTGCCAACCATGCCGCGGCATGGTCTGACTCGCGTGGAAGCCCTGGAATTGCTCGAGTCTGAGATTCGAAGAGCGCAGCGCGCGCAGGCGCTGAGCATGCAGGCGTGCACCGAATTATTTGAGTACATCGAGCGCCAGCGCGGGCGCCTGCCTAATCCCGGCTTCGTGGTGCCGTGGACGCCGGTCTCTACGCCCTTACCAGACCCCGTACCGCAGACCGTCGAACCGCACCTTGTCCCGATGGTTGAGTTTCAGGGCCCGCTGCCGGACGCCGTCAATCCAGAGCGCATGATTGAAATTCCGGTGGCGGAATTTTCCGACGCCCGGCCGCCACGTGATTCCGAACAGATCGGAATGCTTGTTGCCAAGCTGCATGCCGATGCGCAAGCGCCGGTGCCGCCTGAACCCGCGATCGTCCAGAGGGCCGAGACCGAGCTCGCGCCCACGCAACCCGCGCTTGAACCCGTCCGCGAGGAGGCGCGCGCGGGTGAAGTGTTGCGGGAACAGGCGGCACCGGTCGTGTCGGTAAAGTCGAACAGTGTGCCTACGTCCGACGAAATCATTCACGCCGCGCCGGTAACCCCGCAGCCGGAGTTGACTTTGCCCGTCGAGCCGGCCTTCTCGCTGCCCTCACCAACGCCTTCAACTCCACCCAATCCGCCTCCCGCGCCAACGCCCGCACCAAAGCGAACCCTCGCGGAGCGGCTCTTCACGCCCGAAAACGTGCGCATCCTGCAGAGCCTCGGAATCGGGATCATCTTCATCTCCGCCGTGGCCTTCGTGAAAATGAACATGTGGGAAGGTTCGTCGGCGTGGCAGCAAATGGGATTGCTGCTGGCGGGCACAGTGTTCTGTTCGGCGGTGGGGTACAGCTTGCGCCGCTTTACCTCGCTGCGCATCACCGGACTGGGCTTCCTGATTCTTGGCCAGCTCTCGATCGTGCTCGACACATACGCCGCGCTCGTGCACCAGGGACCGGGCAGCGCGCCCATTTACCCGTGGCCACCTTCCTCATTATGGTTCGTTTCGATGCTGCTCTTCACCGCGAGTTCGTGGTGGCAGGCGCGCAAACTTGACGAAGCACTCTTCTACGCGTTCACCTTTTTCGGCGGTCTGGCCGCGTATGGTTCGGCGGTGATCTTCAGCGGCATCACTGGTGACGCCGGCGAACGCTGGTGGATGTTGCCTGCCGCCTACGTGCCGGCACTGACAGCTTGTGGGATTTTTGCCGGGTGGAAGCGCAGCCGCGGCGAGCACTTTGCACTGGGGGCGTCGGGCTGGCGGCGCTGGACCTTGTGGTGGTGGATGGAGAGCGCCTGGAGCCTCGGGGCCGGCGTGCTCGCTTTCCTGGTGCCGATGGCGGCGATTTTTTCCGGGCGTGCGGAACTGGCCCAATTGCTAGGCTGGCATATTGTGGCGCTGCTGCTGCTGGCGAGTGGGATGCTTTTCGACAGCCATCGCCGCAATTCGAGCATCGGTGCGGGCCTCAGCGCGTCGCTCCTGCTCGCCATCGCTCCTCTATTTGCGTACGCGCAGGCCTGGCCATTAGAGGAGTACTGCGTAGCCCTGGCGTTGCCCGGAGCGCTTTTGGCGCTGGGTTCGCTTGCGATTCGGCGCTGGATTGATCAACGCGCTGAAAAAGTTTACGCACCCATCTCTGTTTATGGGCTTTGCGCCAGCACCGTAGGCGCGGTGTGGGCGCTGGGTGCCTGGGTCACAGGCCACTTGGGCGATGCTCAGGCGGCGTGGTGCGCGGCGGGCTTGGCTGCGGTGGGACTGGCCATCGCGCTGCTTGAAGGCGCGAGCTGGGCCGCGTGGCTGGGCACGCTTGGTGCAGCATTCCTGGCCAGCACGCTGACCCAAGCGGCCGGACTGCCCATGGAATGGTCCTCCGTGGCATGGCTAGGGCTGGCGCTTTGCATCCACTTGCCTTGGGCGTTGGCGGCGGGCCGGCATCCGGCGGCGAAAGCCGGCGCGCGCTCGGCGGATCTGCTCGCGTATAGCGCTGCCTTCACGCTCCTCGTCATGGCGTTCACCCAATGGAATCTATCACACAGCTTGCACCTGTCGGTATGTTGGGGCTCGGGGCTCTTTGCGCTGTACCTGGGCGCCAGCGCAGCGCTGAACCGTGGCGCGCGGGAAGTGCGCGCAGGGTTATGTGCCGCGGCACTCGCCCCATTTATGGCCAGCATTTTTTATCACATGGGACTGCCGCCGGAGAGTCTCCCGGTCTGGCTGGTCTTGCTCTCGATTGCAATTCAACTTGTGGGCCAGTTTGCCTGGGGCCGACAGCAGAAACTCGCGGACGCGATCTGCCTCGGCGCCTGCGCGAGCCTCCTGCATGGCGTGGCGCTCGCGCTCTGGCAGGCCGACCAGGGCCTGCGTGCCGCGGCTGCGATAAGCCTGGCTTTGGCGGCGATTTCGCTTGCCCTACAAGCCCTGCGCCTGCGGCGTCGCGAAAGCCTGCTTGAAGGCTGGGTCCTGGGCGCCGAGTGCCTGGCGCTGGGTGCGCTCGCGGGCGCGGGCTGGAATGCCGCGCACCTGCTTGACCTGCCCGGCGACCATTGGCCGCTGGTGCTCAGCTTCCTTGCGGCGGCCCTGCTGCTGGTGTCCATGCTGGCCGAAGCCTTGGACTTTGGCCCGCACAAGCAGCGCGCCGGCGCGCTGCCGCCGTTCCACTTCGCCGGTGGGTTGGCAGCGCTGGCGCTAAGCGTGGGCGCGGGCTTCGAACTGTTGGGTCTGCTGTTCGGCAAGCACGGCTGCTTCTTCGAGGCCACGCGGCACGCGCCGCTCGTATTGTCCTCGCTGTGGGCTGGCGCGCTGGCACCGCTTTTCATCGCCATGCGCGGTGATACTTCGAGCAAACGCCGCGAGCATAGCGCCTGGCTGGCTCATGCCGGTTTGATTACGGCGTTCGCACTGCTTGGGTTGGCGCTGTTCCAGACCCTGTTCGCAAAATTCTGGCTGGCCAACTGCCCTGCGGACCTGCGCGCGGCCTGCGCGCTGTTCTTTGGCGTGGCGCTTCTGGGCTCGAGCGCCTTGGGCTGGCTGAAGCGTCGGGCATTGGCACCTGTGACCGGCACGCTCGCGCTGTTCGGGTTGATCGGTTGCGCCTACGGCGCGTGGGCGCTGCCGCAGGAAAGCTTCGGTCTGGTGTGCGTGCTCACCGCGGGCGTGCTGAGCGCCGCCGGCGAATGGCTCCTGCGTAGGGGCGAGCCGCGCCAGGCCCAAGCACGCGCTTTCGCGACTCTCGCGCCGGCGTTTGTCTTGCTGGGCGTTGGGCAGCTCGCCTATGGCTTGGTCACTTGGGCGCCAGGCGCGCAGCAGGTTTACGGGCTGGTTGCATGGAGCCTCCTGGCGCTGGGGTGCGCGCGGAAATCCGGCAACCTAACCGGCAGGACCGCAGGCGTGGCCGCGTTCAGCGCCAGCGCCGCCGCAGTACTTGCCGGCTGTCACGCGCTGCGCTGCGCGGGACTTGGCTTTGCGGACTTCGGTCCGGGACTGGCGGGCGCCGCGCTGATCCTGCTGCCTTTGCGCGAAGCCGTTGCGCGGGCCGGCCAGGCGGAGGAACTCGACCGCCGCGCCCGAGCCGCGGGCCTGTTAAGCACCGCGCTCCTTTCGGCGGGGGCCGCACTCGCGCTGGCCTGCTGGGGCCAGGTGCTCGGACACCTGTGGACCTGGAGTGCAACGCTGCTGCTCGAAGCGGCCTTCACCGCGGCACTATCCGTGCTGGTGCGGCGCGAAAAGACGCGACCCGAAGGCGCAGCCTTGCTGGCGCTTGAGCTGTGCGCGTGGACGTTCCTATCGGCGGGCGTGTACAACGGAATTCACGCGGGAGATTGGCTCGAACTTGTCGGTCCGGTGCAATGCGAACTCTTTGCGGGGCTGGTGGTCCTGCTCGGTTTCGCGTGCGAAGCCCTCGCCGGCGCACTGATCCCGGTTGAACGCCGGACCCAGGCGCCGGTCGCCTTCCTGGAATCGCGACACCTGGCCGCAGCCGTAATCGCGCTGGGCGGCGTGGTGTGTGCGTTCGTCGCGAATCGCCCCTTTGAGCTGCCCGCGCTGCAGGCCACGTGGGGCGCGCTTTTTTCGGCGGGGCTGCTCGCCGCCTACGCCAGCATGGCCGAGTGGAGCGCGACCGAGTCCACGCGCCGCAGGGGCCGCTCCGGCGCGGCGCTGGCGGCGTACGTGGTCCTGATTCCGGCGGGCTACCTGTGTCTTCTGAAGGCGCATTCCACCGGCAGCGACTGGGGCGCGCTCTGGTTCCTGGCGCTCGCGCCGTTCCAACTGCTCGCGGCGCATGCCCTGAACCGCGAACAATACGCGGCGCAATCCGCGCTGGCACGCTGGGGCGCGGCGCTGGTCAGCCTGGGTTCGGTTGTCCTGGCATTCGCCGGCAACCATGCGCGGATGGCGGAAGTCCCCTGTGCCACCTTCGCCGCGCTGACGCTGCTCGCATTGCTCGCGCGCCTGTTTAGCAAGGGCCCCGAGCGCCGCGCGTTTGCGCTGGCCGCGCTGGTGGCCACCGCGGGCGCGGGCTTTTTCGGCATGCGCGCACTAATGGGCGACCTGGCCTACGGCGTGGCGGAGCCGAGTGTCTGGGAGTGGCCGGGCATGGCCGCGCTGGGCCTGAGTCTGGTGGTTATCGGCGGACTGAGCAAATGGGAGCCCGACGCAAAGGGCCGCAGCCTGGCCGGAATATTTGGCGTGGGACTCGCGGCGCTTGCGTTGTCGGCCACGCTGGGAGAATTGGGCGCACATGGACCGCGGGCGCACTACCTGCACCTGGAAAACGTGGTCCGTCTGGAAGCCTTCGTAACCGCGTTGCTGATCGCTTCCGCGACCTGTATCGCCGCGCGGCGCTGGCTGAACTTCGGAGCGGGCGAGTACCTCGCGCCAATCTTTGCGCTGTGCGGGTACGGGCTCTTCATCTGGACCATGCACCCGCAGGCTTGGGAATGGTACAGCATGCCCGCGGCGGTGCTGCTCTTCGTCTGGGCGCGCAGCAAGGCCGATGAACTGGAAAAACTGGGGCCGGCCGGACCGGCGCACTCGGAGGTGAGCCTGCTGTTGGCGCTGGCTTCTGCTGCCGCGCTGGTGCCGTCCTTCGCACAGGCGCTGGCCTATTCGCCGGAGGCGCTCCTGCACTATCTGGTGCTGGTGCTGGCCGGCCTGGTGCTGGTGGGTGGCGCGATGCTTACCCGCCGCAAGATTCCGCTGCTCGGCGGCAGCGCAGCAGTGCTGCTGGGCACGCTGGTCAAGGCCGTGCAGTGGGCCGCGCACCGGGAAGTGATCTTCCCCGTGCTGGGTCTGTTCATCGGCTTCGCGGTGCTGGCCGTGGGCTGCCTCTTTGAATCGCGCATGAACCGCGCAATCCGGGAGACGGTCGACCGCGTGCGCGCCGAAGCGCGCATGTTCTGGGTATCGTGGGAATAACGCCCGCGCCGCGGCACAAGCTGACCAAATAAAGGGGCGTTGCCTAGTGCCCGCGCAGCGCGTCGAGTTCCTTGGCTTTGTCCGACTTCAGCGCGGTCAGCTTCTGCGCGGCTTTTTCCGCGGGGTTCTCGAGCCTCTCGGCCAGGGCCAGCGCGCCGGCGTGGAAGACCGCTTCCGCGTCTTCACCGCAGACCTGCAGGCCCAGGTTCACGAAGTCCGCGTTGGAAAGGTCCTTCCAGTTCAGCGGCATTGTGTTGCCTTCGATCGTAACTTTCACGCCCTTGGCATCGGCGCTCTCAAACGGCACTTCCTGGTAGCTGCCCATGATGTGCAGGAAGACGCGCGTATTTTTCTTGGCCGCGTCGGTCTGCAGCGCTTTGGTGATGGCTTCGCGGTGCGGCGCGCCGTCGACTTTTGGTGCAGGCGCCGCTTGCGGCGTGCCGCTCGGCGCGCCCCCATTCGTGGGCGTCGAAGCCGTCGTCGGCGCCGAACCCGCCGGAACGAATTCCGCCTTCAGCCCATAGACGATCGGCGGCGTGCCGGACTGCTGGGCACCCAGGTCCGGCGGACCGTTAATGCCTTCGCAGAAGTTGGGGATGCTCTCGCCCTTCTTAATGCCCGGGCTTTCGGCGGATTGCTGGAAGTTCCCGGTCTTGGTCTCCAGATTGAAGCCCGCGTCCGCGACGTATTTTGGAATACCTTTGATACCGCGCTTCTCTTGGTCCGCCGGGTAGCGCCCCGAAAGCAGATCGAAGTCAAAATCGTTGTCGGCGCTGTTCTTGTCGGTGGAGATGGAATGCGTGTCGGTCGGACGCGACTGGAAGATGTTGTTGCGGCTGACGCAATGTTTGATGATGCGGGACTCGCCGCCCAGCGCGTTGGCGCCTTCGTTGTTCGGCTGGAAGATCGTGTTGTTGAACACGTACATGTGCCCGGTCATCCACTTCTCGCTGTCGGCAAAACCCATCTTCATGAAGCCGCCGTGCGTCAGGTTCCATTCGCTTCCGGGCGGGCTGTAGGAGCGCCCCCCGACGTTGCGCCAGATGTATAGCGGGCCAATGGAGGTCGCCGCGTTGGCGATGATCATCATCGTGTTTTCGATGTAGTTGTCCCAGATGCGCACGTTCTGGCCGCTGCCTTCGGCTTCGATGCCATCGTCCCAGCAGTTGGCGACATAGTTGCCGTAGACGTCGCTGTCCGCGCCGGGCCAGCCGCGGTAACTGGCGTTGTCGCCCGCGCCCATCACATCGTTGAAGTAATGGTCCTTGTCCGACCAGCATTCGTTGTAGCGGAAGACGTGGTTGCCTTCGGAATTCCAGAAGACGATCGTCTGTGGACCGCCGGGATGCTTGGTTTTGGCATGTTCTTCGGCCCAACTATTCGTGTTCCAGGAAGGATTGTGCATCTTGCAGCGCTGGATCACGACCGCGCGCAGTTCCTTCTTGTTGCTGAAAACCGCGCCCTGGCAGTCGAAGCCGAAGCCCTTCTCTTCTTCAGTGCCCCATTTGCTGATGTCGCAATCTTCGATCACGATGTGCTGCCCGGCCATCAGGCGAATCCCGTGCTGCTTCACATTCTTGATCGTGTAGCCGCGCAGAATCACGTAACTGGCATCGACGGAAATGCCCAGATCGGTCTTATTGCCACAATCAATCGTGCAGCCTGTGCCGTCGTAAAGGATGTAGCCTTCGGGCGTGCCGGATTTATTGATCGTCAGCGTCGCGGCGCCGCTCGCGCCCTTCACGGTCGAAGCGATCGGGAACTTCTCGCTCCAGGTCGTTGCCTTTAAGGAAGTGTGCTGGTCGGTGCCTTCGAGTGTGAGCGTCACTTCGTACGCGGTCGCGGGCTTCAGGTTGACCAAACTGCCGCGGTAGTCGGCTTTGCATTCCGGCGACTTGACCGGGTTGTAGCGCATCGGCAAACCTTCGCGCCATGCGGACTGGCCGACTTCGCGAAACTTCACCAGGACCTTCTTGGCCAACTCGCCTTTTTCAGGCGACCAGTACAGGCTCATACAATGAAAGGTGGAGATACTGGACGCGGGCGCTTTGGAAGTTGCGGCCAGTTCATCTTCGGCCCGCAGCAGCACACTGGCGGCGAGTAAAAATCCAACGCACAGCGCAGCCGTCGGGACCTTAATGCGGCTCATCGCAACGCCCCCCATTGCTCGGATTTTGGAACTTATCTTCGTTCAAGGGAGAGGGCCTGAAAGTGAAAATTCCTCTGCTTATACCGCGCGAAAAGTGAGAAATCGGCGAGGCCGTCGGATTGCCTAACTGTAATTCTGGCGGAAGGTTGTGTTCGAAGTACACCGCAGATGGGCAAGCGTGACCGGCATAAATACTTGCGCCTGAATTCGGGCCGCTTCACCATCTCGGCCGGAATTCAGGCGCTTTGCGGCGTTGTTCGCGTTACCAGGCCTGGCCGTAGTAATCCTCGTAGGCATAGTAGGTCATGTTGCGGCTGCCTGAGAACGTCTGG
>Ga0265314_10000845_pt1 | contig 36266 bp, 24 predicted proteins | sample 4126metaG_FD_203106 | JGI IMG/M metagenome (GOLD analysis project Ga0265314, IMG submission 203106) | Rhizosphere microbial communities from Carex aquatilis grown in University of Washington, Seatle, WA, United States - 4-1-26 metaG | ecosystem: Host-associated > Plants > Roots > Rhizosphere >...
GCAGGTCTTCGAGTTCCGCCGCAATGTCGCCGTATTGCAAGGCGTAAAACGCGACATCCTTGTGGCGCAGCACAGACGCCCACTGCGGCAGGGGAATCGACCGCACGAATTGCCGCGAGCGCAGCGTGCCGCCGCGCCAGGCGATCCCCACCCGCAACGACGCGTTTGCATCAAGCCGCGTTCGCCAGTAGCCCACACGCGGCGCGGCGGCCGTGAGATATCCAGACTGCGCAGGGAAAGCGGATGCCGCACGCCGGAAATGGTGCGGCAGCGATCCAATCGCCACCTGAAAATCGATCCGCGGCATTGCATTCAACCATCTCTTATCTTCGTTCTTGCCGGCACCGTGAACGTGCGCCTCGGGAAACGATCGCTGGAATAACGCCGCAAGCCGCGTATTGCATTCGATCACGCAGTGCGCGGCCAGCGGCAGCACGTCTTTTACGCAGGATGCGAACATGATTTCGTCGCCAAGCCCCTGTTCGGCATAAATAAGCAGGCGCTTGCCCGCGAGAGGTTCGCCCTGCCACGATGGGTAGGGAAAATTACGCGCAACCTGGCCGCCGCTGCGGAAACGCTGCTCATATGCGGTCCAACCGCGCAGGTAATCGCCTTTCATCAGCAGCGCGTAACTGCGGTTAACTACGGCGTCGGAAAAGCCCGGCTCGATGACCAGCACCTCATCGTAAGCTTTGATCGCTTCGTCAAACTGCCCGAGGTCGCGCAGCGCGTGCGCGACGCAGGCGCGCGTTTCGATAATTTGCGGATCAATGGCCAACGCGCGCTTGAAACAAGCCAGCGCCTCCTCAGCGTGCCCCGTTTCCAACAGCATCAGGCCCAGATTGTGCCGCGCCTGCACCATGTCCGGACGCAGGGCGAGCGCGGCATCAAAGCTTGCACGGGATTCAACATAATACCCGGCCTTGTACAACGCGTAGCCGAGACGGCTTTGCGCGTCTTCAGACCGGGGCTCGCAAGCGACAGCGCTGCGATAGCAATCGATCGCAGCGATCCAATCGTCACCGGCCTTCAGTAGATTACCCAGCGCAAGCCACGCCGCGCAGTTGGCGGGATCGAGTGCCGTCGCCTGCCGGCAGGCTGCAACGGCAGCCTCCTCGCGGCCGAGTTTGGCGAGCGCGGAACCCAACTCCAGCCAGCCCGCCACGGAATCCGGCGCGAAATGAACCGCGAGCTGAAAATAGTCGGTGGCGTCTTCGAAACGCTGCTGGTCGCGATACGTCAGGCCGAGTTCGAGATGGGCCGCCGCGAAATCATGCTCGAGTTCGAGCGCGCGCAGCAAGCAGCGCTCGGCGGCGGCGTATTGCGCGCGTTGCCGCAATTGCGCGCCCTGACGCTGAAGTCCGGCCGCGGTCTCAGTGGTGGATTCACGCATCGGACGGCTCGATCAGGTAATTGACTGCGTGCACATTATCGAACTGACGCCTAATGCCATACCGATGTTCGCGCAGCCACTCGCTGAACCGCGGGATCTGCGACCTGAACACTTCGATCATCATTTTCGGCCGCGATTCCGCGATGACACGCGCCGCGCCGGCGAGAACCTCGAGTTCCATTCCTTCGACATCGACTTTGATGAAATCGACTTTACTCTTGATCAAGTCATCAAGGGGCGCAGATTTCACCGCGCCGGCAGCCGCACGCACGAGCCGCGTTGCGCCGCGATTCGCGGCGGCCTCGCACACGAGGTCGTAGTTGGCGGCCGACGCTGCCGCACCGATGCCGAGCCGGGAAAGATCGGCGGCAGTCACGGCATTCGCTTCGAGATTTCGCCGCAGCAAGGCGGCGACTTCTGGATTGGGCTCCAGCACGATTATGCTGCGCGGCCGCATGAAGCGCGAATAGTACACGACGTGATTGCCGACATACGCGCCCACCTCGACGATTGCGGCGCCGGGACCCACCCATTCCTCCACAAAAGCGAGTTCCGGCAGTTCGAAAAACCTTCCCTTCAGAAAATTACCGTGGATCAGGTCGAACGGATTAACCATGCAGAAGCGGAAACTTTCGCCGCGATACGTGAATTCGGCGCGGAAATCGAGTTCGGCGCATTTGTCGCATATGACGCGTTCGACCGCTGCGCGCCGTTCGATTTCAGTCGACTCTTCTGCTGCGGTGGCCCGCGCGGCACGGCGCTGGTAATAAAACGGCCGCGCAACCTTGACGCACCGGTACTTCGACCACAAACGCAGGAAATAGTCGAACTCCGCGGCCGCGCCCCGCGCCGGATCGAACGGGGTCGCCATTGCGACGGCGGTTTTCACGAAATGCCCGATCTGCAGGGTGTTAAACGGGGCGTTTGCCAGTACATCGTCGATTCGCGTTATCTCCAGCAACTGTCCCGGGCGCAGCACACCGCGCGATTCGTCATCGTCGAGTTCATGAATTGCACCCCAGATGGCGTCATAGCCTTGCAGACTGGCGGCCACGTTCGCAAAAGCACCGATGTCCAGCACATCCTTGGCATCCAGAAAGAATATCCATTCAGCACCCGCCCGGTGCGCGAGTTCGACGCCCCGATTGCGCGCTACCGATGGTCCCAGTTTGCGGAGCCCGTCATCGATCTTGATGAAATCAACTTCCGCGAACTGCCCGCGCGCGGCAGCGGTCGCCATCCTGACCGAATCCTCGGCGTCCAGAGCGTAGAGTTCGTCGCCAGGACCGACCGGCGTAATCACCGCGCACCTCACGGCGCACTCAAGCGACACCCCGCGCAGGTGCAAAAAAATGCGATAGCTGCATCAGTAAATCATACTCGATGCGCCTAAGCATCGCGCGACCGCGACGACTATGCGCGGCAAACGGCTGCGTTCTCATCAGCGACCGGCAACGCGTCCCGGATTGCAATAGGCTGCCGCAATAATCCGCGCCGCATCATCTTCAGAACGCGTGGTCGCCCACCAGTTGACGTAGCCATTCCCCGCAGCGGGTTCCAGCCGCCCGACGGCGACAACGTTGCCGCCTTCCTCGTCGATCGCATAAAACCGGTAGCCGCGGCAGCGCAGTTCATCGTCCAGTTTTTCACATTCGGCACGCATTCGCGCAATCAGGAGATCCGGGGTCGCGGCCCCCAGGGTTTCCGCCATGTCCGCGACAATTTCGCCGGCGATGCCTCCCGCATCTATCCTGACCAATCCCGGCGCGATTCCGCCTTGCGTCTTGAGAAAACCGTAGACGCTCTCGCGGCAGCCCATCAGCTGTCCATCATCGACCGGTGCGCCGCTAACCGGCAGAGCGTCGCCGCGCGCCATTACGCGCGGCTTTATCTCCGCATCTGCACCGGCCACGGCGACCCTCAGCGCGCGGACATTGCGCGCGTCGTTCACCGCAAGGTTCATTTCCAGGCGCGAGAAGTTCGATGCAAGCCCTTCGAAACACGCGATGTCGGCGCCGGGTGCGGCGCGCGCTGCCAGCAGTCCGAAGTAGCCCGTATAAGCGCCGATATCGAGTATGAAGCGCATATCCGTGGCAAGCACCCGCCACAGTCGCGTCGACGCCGGCAGGTAGTCGCCGGTCCAGCCGACGCTCATGGCCACGCGATCGTCATTGTTGCTGAACAGTACGAATCCGTCGCCCACGCCACCGGTCACGTCGACGAATCCCCGGTACGGGAGGCTCCGCGACATTGACTCCAGCCTGTCCGGGTCCGCCTCGTCGCGTGCGCGACTGAATGCCTGCGCTTCCTCGCTGCACCGGTTGACAGCCGCAATAGCGCGCGTCGAATAGCGCTCAAGGCCATTCTCCTTCAGTCCGGCCGACAATCGTGCGCTCGCCGCGACGCGCCACTGGTCGGCGGTCGCGGCGCGCGGACCGGACGAATGCTGATCGCTGCGGTTCACGGACAGCACTTCGGTAATTTTCGTGCAGCGATACTTTTGCCATGCCCTGATGTAATAGTCGAAGTCTTCGCCGGCGTCCATTGCTTCATCGAATGAAAGATCGACGGCAACCCGGGTCCGCACGAAATGGCCCATCAACAAAGTCATGAACGGGTCCAGCAGCAGCAATTCGTCGACCGAGCGCAAAGTAAGCGCCTGCGGAAAGCGGATGTGGTGCTCCGCTGTATCCGGCGGCTTGATCGCCATCAAACCCCACACCGCATCAAACTTATCCGCATACCCGGAAAATATGGAAAATGCGCGCGGCGTCATCAGGTCGTCGGCGTCGAGAAAAAATATCCAGTCGGCCCCGGCATCGCGAGCGGCGCGCGTCCCCATGTTGCGCGCTTTGCTGCGCCCGAAGGCACCGCGGCCGTCGTCGACGAAATGAAATTCGAGCCGCGAAAAAGGTCCCCGATTCTCGCGCCAGGCCGCTTCGATCGAAGCCCTGCACTCGCGAGCGCGCTCCGCATGTCCCGGCCCGACCGGGGTGACGGCCGCGCACTTGAGTTTTGACTGGCCGAACCAGCTTTTGAGATTGAGCATGGCGATTTATTATTTCGTATTGAACCCGCTTGCCACCTGTCTCACCACGCTCGCCCAATCGCCCGGCGCGCTTTGCCGGCACAACGTAACAGACGGATACCATGGACATTCAGTTTCCGTGCGCAGCCAACGCCAGTCGGCATTGCGCGCAAGCATGATCGAGGTAGTGCAGCCAAGCGCGCCGGCGAGGTGAGCCACGGAATTATCCACCGTGATGACGCAGTCCAATGACTGCAAAAGCGCCGCCATTTCTTCCACATCGGCCAATGCGTCTGGAAAGTTCAACATCCTTGCGCCGGACTTCGCCGTCATTTCCTCGAGCGCGGTACCCGCATCGCGCTGGAGGTTGACGAAGGTCGCGTTTGGGAGCGCGAACAGCGGCGCCAATTCCTGCAGCGGAACCGACCGCAAATCTCCGCGCGTACTACGACTTCCACCGCGCCACGCAAAACCGATTTTGCATCCTGCAGACGAGCCCGCCAGCCGAGCGCGCCATTGCGCAACGCGATCCGGGGCGGCCTTAAGATAACCAGCACGTGACGGAAACTCGGCCCTGGTCCGGCGCAGCAGCCGCGGCAGGCTGCCGATCGCGCACCGCGCTTCGATCTGCGGATAGTCCGCGAGCCAGCGGCGATCGCCGTCACGTGCTGCCCCGTGTACTTTCGCGGCGGGAAACGAGCGGGCGAACAATCCGGCGAGCCGCACATCGCACTCGATGACGCAGTTGATTCCGCGAGCCAGCACATCCGGGACGCATGAGGCGAACATGATTTCATCACCGAGGCCCTGTTCGGCGAAAACGAGCAGCGACGCGCCGGCGCGCAGTTCCTCACCGCGCCAGACCGGAAATGGAAACGCGCGCTCAGCCGTGCCGCGTCCGCGCGCGTTGCGCATTTCGTAATCCTCCCAGCCGCGCTCGTAATCTCCGTTGGCTAACAACGCAAGTCCGCGGTTCCAGCGATACTCATTTACCGCCGGAGACGCAACGATAAGTTGCTCATAATGGGCCAGCGCAGCGTCGACCCGGCCCTGCTCTTCCAAAGCAAGGCCGAGATTGGCTTGCGCTTCGACGCTCGACGGTTCGAGCGCGAGCGCGCGGTCGATATACCGCTGGGCTGTCTGCGGATCGCCGACCGAGTTTAAATACATCAAACCCAGATTCGCACAGGCGGCAAAATTTGCGGGCTCCAGTTCAAGCCCACGCTCGTACGCGGCGATGGCGCCCGGCAAGTCCCCGCACCGGCTGTGCAGCAGCGCCGATTCGAACTGAATTTCCGCATTCTGTGGCGAGGCCCGTGCCGCGTTTAAAATTTTAGCCAGCGCAGCGGGCGCGTCCCCCGATTCGCGCAGCATGCGGGCCAAACCGAGCAGCGCCGCGGCGCAATCCGGCGCATGCGCAACGGCAAGCTGGTAACAATCGAACGCGTCGGCGCGTTCATCGAGCGCAAGGTGCTCCTGCGCCTGCTCGGTCAGAGTTTGCGCGTCGTCGGGAACCAGTCCGGTTGCCAGTTCAAAATCCACGAGCGCTGCGCGATGTTGGCCTTGAGCGCGCAATGCCCGCGCACGCTGAACATAAGCCTGCGCAAAGTCCGGGCGTGCCGCGAGTGCCGCGGTGGCACACGCTTCGGACGCACGCGGATCGTTGTGCAAATACGCCAATCCCGCCTTGAGGCATGCAGATTCCGCCGGATCTTGTGCGCGGGATGCATCCGCCATGAACGACTCGAGCGCTTCGCGCCTGGCTGCGGCGATCAATTTCCAGCCTCGGGTAAACCACGCGGTGGGCGCGTATACCGCGTGCGACGCGACGGCGGCGAGGCCAGCACGAGTCTCCCCGCGTCCCGCCAGCGACAAGCACCAATCACGGATTGATCTTCTCGGCATGCCGCGGTATCAAAGCGTGCGCCGGCGGCCGCCTAGCAAGCGGAACGCCGCCGGATCATGGGCGCTGGTCCACGCGCAGCATCGCCTGCAACTCGGTGCGCCAGGCTTGCGCATATTCGCAGTCCCGAAATTCGTCGAAATACGGGCCGCCCAGCGTGAAGTGCACGAGCGCCGCGGTCGGGTTCGGCTCCTCGTAGCCGACGAGGTGGTTCCAGCGTGCCGGTATCTGCCCTATCAGGTCGTCGTTCGCGAGCCACTTGAACTGGTGCAGCTCGAGACCGGACGCGGTGTTCACATAATCCGGCGTCAGCGCGCGGCATTTGGCGTTATTGAACAGCATCACGCTCGACCAGTTTTTTTTCTGATACGGGGTTTGCGGTTGATCGAGAAATTTTTTGGCTTCCTTGGGCACGTGGTCGTGCTTGACCACCATGACGGCATAGCGCTCATCGCGCAGCGCATAAAGCCGCGCGATGTCGTCGAGCACCAGCATGTCGCAGTCCGTGAAAATCGACCAGCCTGCATAGGCCGACAGGTACGGCGTCAGAAACCGCGAAAACGAAAAATCGGTCGATTGCAGCGGATGCCGTTCGCGCGTGAGGATGCCTTGGAGCTCGCTCAGCATAAGCGGCGTAATCGACACCGGCGCCGACGCCCGCGCATGGATGCTGTGGGCGAGCACGCTGAACGCGACCGCCTCGCGCGGATCGTAGCCGATGAAAACTTTGATCATTGGGTATTACCTTGTATGTAAACCGCCGGCCTGCGGACCGTGACCGCTTTTTACGACAATACGCGAGATCGGGCCATGTCGCCCAGGCACTGCGCCACGTTCTCGATCACCGCGTCCCACTCGTTGAATGCGGCTTGCCGAAACACGCGCACCGAAGGATACCAAGGCATCTCCTCCCCAGCAATTCCGTAGCGCCATTCCGGACTGTACGGCGCCATGACCCATACGGGCCGGCCGAGCGCGCCACCCAGGTGGATGACCGCCGTACACACGCTGATGACGAGATCCAGCGCCGCCACCAGCGCCGCCGTTTGCTCGTAATCCGTGCGCGCTTCCTGCCAGCTATGCACGCGCACTGCATTCTTCTCATGCAGTGCTTTAATTTCGTCGCCGCAATCGGTGTACTGCAAGTCTACAAAGTGGACATTTTGCGCATGCAGTATCGGCAGCCATCGCGCCAGCGGCAGCGAGCGCACGAGTCGCCGCGACTTTTGCGTGCCGCCCTGCCAGGAAATGCCCACCTTGAGACCGGGGCCAAGTACCGCAAGGCGCGCGCGCCAGCCGGCGATCAATTGCGCATCCGCCGCCAAATAACCGCGGTGCCGTGGAAACTCGGCGCGCGTGCGCCGGAAGTGCACCGGCAGGCTGCCGATCGGGCATTGCAAATCGATGCCTGCGTTCCACACGTTATCGGGCAGCGAGCGGTCCGGCCTCACCGCATAGACCTCTGCCTGCGGAAACGAGCGGCGAAACAGCGTTTCAAGCTTGGGCAAGCACTCGACCACGCACTGCGCGCCGGCGGCCACCGCGTCCGGAATACACGACGCGAACATGATCTCGTCGCCCAGGCCCTGCTCCGAGTAAACAAGCAGCTTTTTGCCGGCGAGCGGATCGCCGGTCCAATGCGTAACGTCCACTGGGCGGCGCGGCCAATCAGGTTCCTGCATCCGCAATTCGTAGTCGGGCCAGCCGCGCGCATAGTCGCCGCGGGCCAGGTGCGTCATCGCGAGGTTGAAGCGCGCGCCGGTGAAATCGGGGCGCAATGCGAGTGCCCGCGCAAATTCCTGCGCCGCCTCCCCGGCGCGACAGCCGTCGACCAGCAACGCATTTCCCAGGTGCAGATGAGCTTCCGGCGCCTCGGGCAGCAACTCGACAGCGCGGCGATACGCCGCAATCGCCGGCTCGAAGCGGCCGAGTTCGCGCAATGCGTGGCCGAGATTGACTTGCGCATCCGCGTGAGCAGGCGCCAATTCTATCGCGCGCCTGCAGGCGACCAGCGCATCCTCATGCCGGCCAAGCTCTCGCAAAACGCCGCTGAGCGCCACGTGAAGCTCCGCGAGGTCGGGGCGCAATTCGATTGCCTGCCGGAACGCAACTGCCGCCGCATCGAGCCGGCCGAGCTTGCGCAGGGCATGACCGAGCCCAATATTCGCCGGTAGCAGACCCTCATCCAGTTCGAGAGTTCGCTGATAGTGTTCCGCCGCGCGCGCCATGTCCCCGCGTGCGGCAAACGCCTCTGCGAGATGACATCGCACCTCGGCCGAAGCCGGTTCAACTTCGGCCGCCCGCTGCAACACCTCGATTGCTTCATCGAAGTTTCCGCGCGACCTTGCGGCGTTACCGACCAGATGCAGGACGTCGACATTGTCGGGTTTACCCGACAGAAGTTCGCGATAAATTTGTTCGGCGTCAGCGGGCCGGCCGCTTCTTTCCAGAGTGAGCGCCGCCCTGATCTGATCCATGTCCCGGCTCGTCAGGGCCTGGCTGCGCGCCCGTTTTGGTCGCAGCCGGTTCAGCAAATCATCAATCAGCTGGCCCAGCATTGCACACTCACGGTCTCAATTTTGGACCCACGGTCAGAGGGTACTGAAAGTAGCGTCATTGATGCGCGTTACGCTGAGGTTATCCGCGCGTCAGCGTGCGGTGCGCATTGGTCCGCCATTTCACGCAAGGATAGCGCCACACTGCCGACGACCGCGTCCCAGTCGCCGTACGCAGGCTGGCGGAATACCCGCACCGACGGATACCAGGGCATGCCCTCGCCGGCGATCCCGTAGCGCCACTCGGGACTGAACGGCGCCATCACCCACACCGGCCGGCCCAGCGCGCCGCCGAGATGGATGATCGCGGTGCATACGCTGATCACGAGATCGAGCGCGCTCACGAGCGCAGCGGTCTCCTCGTAGTCGGTCCGCATTTCTTCCCAGCTGTGCACCTCGATTCCCGTCGACACGCGCAATGCCGCGAGCTCGGCGCTGAAGTCCGTGTATTGCAGATCGATGAAATGCGCGTTCTTTGCCTGCAATATCGGCTGCCATTGCGCAAGCGGCAGAGAGCGCACGGGCCGCCGCGATTTGTGCGTGCCGCCCTGCCATGAAATGCCGACCTTGAGGCCCGGGCTCAGCGCGGCGAGCCGCTCGCGCCACGCCGCGATCCGCGACGGGTCCGCCCGCAAATAACCGTGATGACGGGGAAAATCCGCACGTGTGCGCCGGAAGTGCAACGGCAGGCTGCCGATCGGAACCTGCATATCGATGGGCGCACTTTGCACGCTAGACGGCAGCGATCGATCGGGCGTCGTTGCGTATACGGTGGTTTGGGGAAACGAGCGCCGGAATATTTTCTCGAGCTTGGGCGAACACTCGATCACGGTATGCGCGCCCGCGGCCGCCACATCCGGTATGCATGACGCGAACATGATCTCGTCGCCCAAGCCCTGCTCCGCATAGACCAGCAATGTCTTGCCGGTCAATTCACCGCCATCCCAGCGGGAAAATTCGACAGGGCGCCGCGGCAGGTCCGCGCTCTGCGTTCGCAGTTCGTAGTCGGGCCAGCCGCGCGCGAAATCATGCCGCAACAGATAAGCGAGCGAGCGATGCCAGATGGCGAGCGTGAAATCCGGCTTGAGCGCGATTGCCGCGTCGTATTTTTCGATCGCCTCGTCGAGGCGCCCGAGGTCCTGCAATACGATGCCGAAATTATTGAGAAATTCGGCATCGCCGGAGTCGACTGCACGGGCCTTGTCGTAATATTCCAAGGCCTCCTGCGGCCGGTGCGTCTTTTGCAGCACGAGCCCTATGCACTTCAGTGCTTCGAAATGCCGTGGCGAGCGCGCGAGGACGCCCTGCAGCAATGCATGGACCTCGGCATAGCGCTCGAACTCGATATACGACAGCGTCAGGTTCTTCAGCAGATCAGGGATTTCGGGCGCCAACTCGTACGCGCGTTCGAATTGCTCGAATGCCCGCTCGCGGGCGCCGTCAACCTGCAGGATCAGGCCCAGATTGAAATGGGCGACTGCGTTGTCGGGATCCAGGCGCAAGGCCCGCTCATAGCATGCGGTTGCGGCCGCGCGCTCACCGAGCATGAGAAAAACGTTGCCGCGGGCCGCGTGCGCCCCTGCGCTCTCGGGCTTCAATGCCAGCGCACTGTCCAAATGAGTTCCCGCCGCGCGGAAATCGCCGCGCTCGCCCAGCAACGCGCCGAGCAAATAATGCGCGTCGGCATTGCCCGCCTCGAATTTCAGTGCGGCGCGGTAATTTCGTTCTGCGCCCGTCACGTCGCCCGCCTGCTGCAACTGGTATCCGCTCCGCAAAAGTTCGACGGCGGACACGCTGGGCGTCCGCGAAAATAGGCGCGAGATTAAATTGGTGAGGATCACGTTCTAAGCAGCTGGCACGAGCTTTGCGAGCATATTACAGCAACCACTCTGCTATTGACGCCGTAATCGCCCGCGTCTGATAATCTAACCTATTATTTCATAAAGCAAACTCTTTATTCCCGTCGTGTGCCGGTCGCGCATCGGGAAGGCCGTCTGCAGGCACAATTTACCCATGAACGTCTTCAGCATTTTGTTGTGGCCTTGGCGCAATTTTCGGCGCGGTGCCGGCGTTCGAACTGCCGCGCCGCAGGCGCCGCAGCTTTCGCTTGAGCAGTACGAGAGGCTCATACCTCATCAAACTGTCTGTGACGGCGACATCGAAGTGATTTACGCTACGCCCACGGTGTTCACGAAATGGCGCGTCGATTCGTTGTTCAGCAAAGAGCCGGACACCATCGAATGGATCCGCGGTTTTCAGCCGGGAGAGGTTTTCGTAGACGTCGGCGCCAACGTGGGTATGTACACCATCTGGGCCGCCAAAACGCGCAAAGTGCGGACTTTCGCATTCGAGCCGGAATCGCAAAACTACGCACTGCTCTGCCGCAACATCGCCATGAATGATCTGATGGAAGATGTCGTGGCTTACTGCCTTGCGCTGAGCGACTCGGCCGGCTATTCCCTGCTGCATCTGAGCCAATTCAAGCTCGGCGGCTCGTGTCATACCTTCGGTGAAAAAGTCGATCACCAGCTCGAGCATCGCGACACCAGGTTGTCGCAAGGCTGCATATCGACCACGCTCGATTCGCTGGTCGCGGACGGCGTGCTGCCTGCGCCGAATCACATCAAAATCGATGTCGACGGCCTCGAGCACAAAGTGCTGGCAGGCGGCCGCAGCGTGCTTGGCGACCCCCGTTTGAAGTCGGTGCTGATCGAGATCAATACCAATCTCGCGCAACACCGCAAAATAATCGCCGATATGGAAGCGCTGGGCTTCCGCTTCTCCGAACGGCAGGTGGCGCAGGCGCAGCGCAACGAAGGCACGTTCAAAGGTGTCGGGAATTATGTCTTCTACCGTTGAAGAACACGTGCTGTACCAGATTGCGAATGCGCCGATGCGCGTCTACCCCTACGCGCATATTTACGTCGAAAGCGTTTTCCCCGCCGATTTTTACGCGGCCTTGCGCGCCAACTGGCCGGATGACTCGTCGCTGGTCTGTCTCGCGGACACCGGGCGCGTCACCAAAGGCGCGTACCGCGAGCGTTTTGTCATGCCGCTCAAGCCGGCCGAAATCAATAAACTCGCCCCGGATCGCCGCGCCTTCTGGAATGAAGTGGCGGCCTGGCTCATTACGCAGCGGTTTATGACGGCAATGATAGGCAAGTTCGAACCGTATGTTAAAGCGCGGTTTGGGGACGATTTATATAAGTGCGGTTTCGGCGCCGATTCGCTGCTCGTTCGCGATCTGACCCATTTCAACATGGGGCCTCATACGGATGCCCCGCACCGCCTGCTTTCGATGCTGTTTTATTGCCCCGCCGATGATTCGCTGAAGCATCTTGGAACGTCGCTCTATGTGCCGCGCGATCCGGATTTCACGTGCCCGGGCGGGCCGCATCATCCGCACAACCTGTTCCACAAAGTCCAGACGATGGAATACAAACCGAACACGCTCTTCGCTTTTATCAAGAACGACCACTCGTTCCATGGCGTCGAGCCGATTGACGATCAAAACGTACTCCGCGATATACTGCTCTATGATATTCGCGTGTACCCGCCGAAAGCTGAAGAAGTTGCCGGGGAGCGTACCGGCGGCAGTTGGGTTAAGCGCCTTTTTGGCGGCGGCCGAAAAAAAGCAAAGTCACCATAACTGGAGCACGATCATGGCATTATTCGGTTCGGTTTCGAGCAAGGACGTAGACGCTTTTGCCACCAGCCTGGCGCAGGATCTGGCGAAGCGCTATCCGCCGGCGCTCGACAAAGGCAACGAACGGAAAATTTCGCAGAAACGGCTGACCAGCATACTCGAGGACACCTTCGAACGAGCGATCGAATTCCGGCGGCAGCACAAGCTGGGCGTCTACAAGAAGGCGCGCCTGGGCAATACCTTCCGCTGGGAATTGCAGGAGATGGGCTACAGCGAGAAGTTCGTCGAGGTTGCGACCGAGGGCCTCATCGTGTACATCACGCGAAACTGATCCGACGAATCGGGCCGAAGCGCCGCGCGCAAATGCGGCGCCGGCAGCTCACGCGGATGGCGGCGGCACGTAACCCGGGACCTGGGCGAGGTCGACATCGTCGATCTGGTGCCGGTCCATGCACTGCTCCGCGTACGTAAGATAAACCTTTTCCCACATGAACACGTCGAACAGGTCGGGATCGATGTGGCCGCCCAGCTTGAACTTGCCCAGGATGGACAGCGACTCCGACAGGGTCTTGCCCTTTTTGTAGGGCCGGTCCTTGGCGGTCAACGCCTCGAAGATGTCGGCGATGCCCATGCAGCGGGCCTGGATCGACATCTGCTCGCGCGTGAGCCCGCGCGGATAACCTTTGCCGTCCATGCGCTCGTGGTGGCCCCCCGCGTATTCGGGCACGTTCTTCAAATGCTTCGGCCACGGGAGCGCTTCCAGCATCTGGATGGTGACGTCGATATGATGATTGATAATCTGGCGTTCGGCTGCAGTCAGCGTGCCTGCGCGTATGGTCAGATTCTCGACCTCATCGGCGGTGAGAAAGTCGGCTTCATTGCCTTCGATGTCGCGCCAATGATATTGGGCCGATATCTGCTTAACCCGTTCCAGGTCCTCGGGTTTCATTGCTTCGCCGCCGATGTTGCTAAAGCGCAGAAACTCGCGGTCCTCCTCAATGCGGCGCATCTGTAATTCAAATTCCCGCGCGGCCGCGTGTGCCGCTTGTGTGTCATTTTTCTCCTGCGCTTCGAGCCTCGCCTTGAGGCAGGCGATCTCGGCATCGCGCTTGACCACCTCGAAACGCGTGTCCACAAGGTTGATGCGATCGAATATCGTGTGCAGTTTGGTTGCTTTGTCGACGACATGCACGGGGGTCGTCACCTTGCCACAATCGTGCAGCAGGCCAGCTATCTTCAATTCATAGCGGTCCTTGTCGTTCATATTGAAGTTCTTCAGCGGACCGACCGCGCAGTTGTTGACCGCTTCGGCCAGCATCATGGTCAACGTGGGCACGCGCGCGCAGTGGCCGGCGGTGTAGGGCGACTTGTCGTCGATCGCCGCGTTGATCAGGTTGATGAAAGACTCGAACAGGTTTTCCAGGTGGTTGATCAGCAGCCGGTTGGTCAGCGCGATCGCCGCCTGCGACGCCAGCGATTCGGCGAGTTGCTGGTCCTCGGACGAGAAAGGGCACACGGCGCCGTCCGTGCCCTTGGCGTTCAGCAGTTGCAGCACGCCGATGATCTCGTTCTCGTGGTTCTTCATCGGCACCGTCAGGAACGACTGCGAGCGGTAGCCGGTTTTCTTGTCGAAGTTCTTGGTGCCGGAAAAATCGAATCCTTCCTCGATGTAGGCGTCCGCGATATTCACCGACGTATCGTGGTGAAACGCATACGCGACCACCATGGTATTCACCGGCTGGCCGTCGGGCTGGAACAGATTGATTGGCGGGAATGGAATCTCGGCGCCGGTCGTGCCGCCCAGGGCGATATTGAGCGTGTCGTTGCGCATGATCTCGAACTTCAACGTGCGTTGCTCTTCCATCACGCGATATAGCGTGCCGCCGTCCGCATTGGTGATTTTTTTGGCCGCCAGCAGGATCGCCTCAAGCAACCGGTTGATATCGGTTTCCTTGGATAGCGCGACCCCGACTTGGTTGAGCTGCTCGAGACGCTCGAACAGATTGGCGGAGTCCGGTGGGCGATGCATCTGGTTCATCGGTTTACTTGATACACACTGCGCGCACCTGCGCGATATCGGTCATCCCCAGCAAAACTTTTTCCATGCCGTCCTGCTTCAGGGTGCGCATGCCTTCCTCAAGCGCGGTGGCAAACAACTCTGCCACCCGTGCGTGCTCCTGAATGAGTTTCTTTACGGGATCGGTGCCGATCAAAAGCTCGTGCAGACCGACCCGGCCTTTATAACCGCTACCACCGCACGTCTCGCAGCCGACTGCCTTGTGAAACTGGATCTCGCCTTTTTCGTTGCCGAAGTCCTTGGTCCAATCCTGGATCAACTTTTCACGCTGGCCCTTGGCATCCTTCTTCCATGATTCGGTATTCATCAGTTCGCCGGCATACTCGTCGACAAACAGCTTGAGTTCCTCGGCCGACGGCACGTATGGCTTCTTGCACTTGCCGCACAGGCGCTTGGCCAGACGCTGCGCCAGAATACCGAGCAGCGCATCGGCGAAGTTGAACGGATCCATGCCCATGTCGAGCAGGCGGATAATCGACTCCGGCGCCGAATTGGTGTGCAAGGTGGCAAACACCAGGTGGCCCGTGAGCGACGCTTCGATGCCGGTGCCGACCGTTTCCTTGTCGCGCATCTCACCGACCATGATGATGTCAGGGTCGGCGCGCAAAAACGCTTTCATCGCGATTGCAAACGTCAATCCGGCCTTGGGATTCATCTGCACCTGCCGCAAGCCGCGCTGCGTAATTTCAACCGGGTCTTCGGCGGTCCAGATCTTGGTCTCCGGCGTATTGAGGTAGCCGAGGACCGAGTGCAGCGTCGTGGTCTTGCCCGAACCGGTCGGGCCGCACACGAAAAACAGACCGTAGGGTTTCTCGATTGCCTCTTTACACTTGACCAGGTTGTACTTGGACAACCCGAGCTTATCCAGCGGAATCGGCTCGCCGGCGGCGAGTATCCGCATTACGATGTCCTCGACCCCGCCAGCGGACGGGATGGTCGCCACCCGCAGTTCAATGTCGAGCGGGCCGAACTTCTTGAATTTGATCTTGCCATCCTGCGGCTTGCGCCGCTCGGAAATATCGAGATCGCACATGATCTTCAGGCGCGCCGCGATCGCGTTGCGGTAGGCGGCCGGCACCGAGATGTAATTCATGAGCGAACCGTCTTTGCGGAAGCGGACCTCCGTCTTGCCCTTGCCGGGATAGGGCTCGATGTGAATATCGGAGGCCCCCTGCTTGTAAGCGTCGACTATGATCTTGTTGACGAGCTTGACGACTTCGTTATCCGACGCCGCCGATGCGACGTCTTCGTTGTTGTCCTCGAGCGACTCGTCGTCTTCGAGCCCCGACAGCAGGTCGCCGATATCGGTGCCGTCGTCCACGTTGCCCACGCCCGCCGACGCGCCACCACCGCCGAAGAAAAGGTCGAGTGTAGCGACGAATTCACGCGCACAGCATACGCGGTAGACGATTTTGCTTTTCGGGTAGACATTGTTGACGACCTTCGAGCCGCGGATTTTTTCCGGGTCGGTCGTCAATATCATGATGCCTTCCTTCGATTCGTCGATCGGCACCCACAGGCTGCTTTCGACAAATTCGCGACTCATGTTCTTCATGAGGTCCATCGGCTTGACACGATCGGCCTTGTGCGGCTCGTACGGCACGTCGAAATAAGCCGCGAGCGCCTCGCCGATCGCGCTCAACTTGACCTGGAACTCGTCGATCAGCACGGTTTCGACGTCGAGATTCTTGCGCCGCGCCGAGCGGGTGGCGAGCTCCAGTTCCTCCGCCGAAATTACCGCGTTTGAAACCAGATGATCGTACTTGCCTTTAACGCCCGCCACCGGTTTCTGCCGCTGACGCGCCGCAATGGCGAGCGTTTCCGCCACATGGACCGCGCCTTCCTCCATCACCGGCGGGAACGGCTGCCCGCTCTTGGAGTTGATCAGCTGGATCACCCCGATCAATTCCTTGTTCTGCGCATCGATGACCGGCGCCACCAGCATCTGCTTTGTCCGGTAGCCGGTTTTTACGTCGACCTGTTTCAGGAAATTGAGCTGCGGGCTGTACGCCTTCAATTCCTTGTCGTCGTATACGTCACGGATATTGATCATCTTCTTGTGAACCGCGACAAAGCCGGCAATGCTTTGCTCGGCGATCGGCAGCTTCAGGTCCTTGAACGAATTGAGCCCCGTCTTGACCTTAGACACTATGGAGGTCTTGTCCTCGCTGACCAGGTAAATCGTAAGCCGATCGGCATTAAACAGCCCGCAAATGTCCTGGCTCAACTCGAGCATGATCTCGTCCAGGTTGCTGGTCGCGTGTATGCGGTTCGTGACGGCCTGCAGGGCCTTGGAGAAATTAAGCTTCTCCGCCAGATTGTCCGGCGCCACCGGTTTGTTTTCGAGTACGGTACTCATGGCGGTTCAATCCTTCATCTAGCACTCATACCACGTCCGATCCAGAGCCCGGCAGCAGGCCGGGCCACCATTCATAGCTCGAAAATCTGGTTGTTTTCCAGCATGCGCGGCGCATGCGTCCCGCAGCACTCCGCGATTTCCTGCATCGTAAGTTCGACCTCGCCCGGTTTCAAGTGCGTAATATAGACATCCGCCTTGCGCTTGAGTTTCGCCAGCTCGTCCGCGAGCATGCTCGGGCACAAATGCTTGGATGCGATCGCGAGCTCGCGCTCGCGGTTGCAAAACGCCGTTTCGATAATCAGATAACGCAAATTCTCGATTTTGTTGACTTCCATCCACAACGGGTCATTGGTCGTCGTATCCCCCGTAAAGACGAGGCTCGCGCGACCGGAGTCGAGGCGATAGCCGATCGCCGGCACGACATGATTGGCGGGCAACGGGGTCAGCTTGCGCCCGTTAAGTTCGACCGTTTTGCCCAGCGCCACCGCTTCATACCGTAAAAAGGGCTTCTGCGCGTCGGGGATCTGGGTAAAGTCCGGCCACAACTTCCAGTTGAACAGGTGCTGGCGCAGGATTTCAATGGTCGGTTCGATAGCATGCACGGTGATCGGCTTGTCGCGCATCCAGCCGACCGAATCGACCATGAATGGAATCGACGTCACATGGTCCAGATGCGAATGCGTGAGGAATACGTGATCGATGCGGGATAACTCGTCGATACTGAGGTCGCCGACGCCGGTCCCGGCATCGATCAGTATGTCGTGATCCAGCAGCATCGATGTGGTGCGCAAGTCGCCGCCGATGCCGCCGCTGCAGCCGAGTATCCGGAGCTTCATCGATGCCATTGTTTATTTCGTCTTGAACGTAAACGCACCATCCCAGCCTTTGCCGGGCGGATTCGCGCGCAAGTATGAAATCCTTTCCACGAAAGTCTGACTGTAGAGATGATTGCTGGGCACCTGCTTTTGCAAATTGAACAACTGGAGTTCCGCCTGGTCCCAGTCCTGTGCGCGATAAAGCCGCAAAAATTGCGTGTAAAGCTTGATTTCCTCGAGTCGCGCCTTGTCCACCTTGCCCTGCATGCCGAACGGCTCGAATATCGCCACCGCTTCGTCCTTGCCTTTCACACGGACGCGGTCGAGTTCGCGGAACACGACATCCGGCACCGCGTTCTTGGTGCCCTCGCCTACTATGATATCAGCGCCATACTCCTTTGTGATGCCTTCGAGGCGCGACGCGAGATTCACCGCATCTCCCATTACGGTATAGGCGGTGCGCAGCTTGGATCCCATGTTGCCGACGCTCATGCGGCCTGTGTTCAAACCGACGCCGATGCGGATTTCCGGCCATCCGCGCGCCTGGAATTCGGGCTTCAGTTTTTTAAGTACTTCGTGCATTTCGAGGCCCGCGAGTATGCCGTTGCGGGCATGTGCCGGATCGGCGAGCGGGGCGCCCCAGAACGCCATGATGCAATCGCCCATGAATTTATCGACGGTGCCGCGGTGTTTGTAGATGACTTCGGTCAGCGGCGTCAGGAACTCGTTCATCAACTGCGACAGTTGCTTCGGATCCAGTCCCTCGGAGATGGTGGTAAAGCCGCGCACGTCGGTAAAGAGCACCGTCATCTCACGCGATTCACCCTCCATCGAAAAGCTCTCAGGGTTGCGCGCCATTTCGTCGACGAGCTCCGGTGGCACGTATTGACCGAAGAGTCCCGTGATCTGGCGCTTCCCGCGCGTCTCCACGAAATAGCCGTACGTCATGTTGAGCGCAAACAGCAGCGAGACCAGCATCAATCCCGACGCCAGCGGCAATACCAGATTGCCGACGTGAAACACCAAGAGGTTCGCGAACAGCACCACGATAAGCACCGCGAGCGTCACGAGCAGGGATTTGAGCGGATTCAGCAAAGGCAGCAACAACGCCATTGCGAGCCCTGCGATCAGCAACGATATGAACTCGGCCCCGATCACGTAAGGCGGTTTTTGCTTGATGTTGCGATCAAGCATGCCGGAGATCATGTTGGCATGCACCTCGACGCCGGGATAGACCTCTTCGACGGGCGTCGCGCGCAAGTCGAGCAGGCCGGGCGCGGACGTGCCGACGAGCACGATCTTGCCTTGCAATTGCGCGGGGTCGACCCGCTCGTTCAGGACGTCGACGGCTGAAATATAGTTGAAACTGCCGTGTTTGCCGCGGTAGGGAATGAGTGCCGTGACCATTTCGTCGACCGGGATGCGCAGCGGCCCCAATTCCAGCCATTCGAGGCCCGAATAATTGCGCGACCAGATCTTTTCCGACGGATAGCCGGGCACTATGTTCTGCCCACCCAGTATCATGCGCACGATTGCCAGCGAGAGCGGTTCATAATACGCGCCGTCGAATTCGGCGAGCATCGGGACGCGGCGTAGTATGCCGTCGGGATCCGGATCCAGGCTGAAGTGCCCGGCGCTCGCGGCGTTCTTCTGTAGTTCCATCAAATTCGATGTGTAGCCGGGGAAAGTGGCAAAACTGATGTTCTTCCCGGCAAACGTTCCGGTCGGCAAAACCGGTGCCGGCAAAACGCCTTTCTTGCCGCTTTCGCCTTCGAACCGCGTAAACGCATAGCCCAGTACGACCGGACGGTTGCGCATGTGTGCCGCGAATATTTCGTCGTACTCGAGTTGCGGCTGCAATTGTTTCAATGTGGACTGAAACCCGGCGACGTCCTTCAGCTCTTTTTGCGCGAGCTGCTGCAGGACCTTCAAGCCCGAACTCTCGTCGCGCTCGGCGAACACAATGTCGAATCCGACGATTGCAATCTTGTAATGGTCGAACAGCTTGTCGAGCAAGGTAGCGAGCCGGTCGCGCGGCCACGGCCACCTGCCCTCGCCGCCTTTTTCCTTCTCGGCGAGGCTTTTTTCGTCGATATCAAGGATAACGATGCGCGGATCGACCGTGCGCGGCATGGTCAATGCGAGCCGCGTGTCGTACACAATCGCTTCGAGCCGGTCAACCAGCGGCAAGTGGTAATACTTGGCGGCGTGGCCGAGAAACGCCAGCAACAAGGCCAGCCCCAAACCGATGCGAACGATATTCTTTTTCAAACCACCTCCCGTGCCAACGCTCGCCTCGAAACGTAAACAACGCGGCCGCTTCCCGATCCGGCAAGACCTTGGTCCGCCCTTTTCATCGACAGGCCGGCGCAATTGTCGATAGACGCCAGCGGCCGGATCATGAGTCAATCACGAATATGACTGAGGCATCAGTCGCGGCGTGCTGGCAACGCCCGGTCGGTATGCATGTTCGCTAGCCGTTCTTGAAAAAGAACTCCATTTTCACCCCGGCCAGTTCGATCACGTCATGGTCGTTGAGTTGATGCGCCTGCGCATCAAGCGCCTTGCCATTGATGACCGGGAAATTCGCGCCTTCGACGTGCGTAATGAAGTAGCCATGCGGCCGGCGCGTAATCACCGCGACTTGCACGCCCGGCTTTCCCAACGTCGTCAGGTTCTTGGTCAATTCAAGTTCCTTGCCAGCCGACGGACCGGTCAGTATCTGAACCGCCGCAAGTTTTTCCGGCTGCTTGGGAGCCGCCGGCGCGGGTGCGGGCGGGGGCTGGCTTTGCGTGGTCGTCTGCGTTGCCGTGGGGCTGACCTGCGTGTCGCCGAATCCCCCGCCGCCCGGGCCTCCCGCGGGCATCTTGCCCATCGGCGCCCGCAGCACCATGGTTTTCTCAAAATCCGCCACCGACGCGGCGCCGGTCGGCGCTTCGCTCACGAATTTCAGCTTGTACTTGCCGATTTCGATGACGTCGTTGGTTTGCAAAATGTGCTTTTTGACCGGGTTTCCGTTGACCAGGGTGCCATTGGTGCTTCCCAGGTCCTCGAGGAACGAATCGTTCAGAATGGTCACAATCAGCGCGTGCTCGCCGCTGACCGCCAGATTGTCGATCTGAATGTCGTTGTGCGCTTTACGGCCGATAGTGAAGCGTTCCTTGTCGAGCGGAACCTCCCGAATCACCGCGTTATCCAAACTCATGATCAACTTCGCCATGGCAGTATCCCTGTAACCTTATTATCTAAACCAAGCCTTGAACTTGGCAAACCACCCCGTGGGCACCGCAAAATCATCCAGTATCCGCACCAGGATTACTGAAATATTGTCGCGCCCGCCGCTGTCGTTGGCGAGCTGCACGAGCTGCTTTGCCGCGAGCGGCAGATTCGATTGCAGCGTGCTCAACGTCGAATGGATGTCTTCGTCCTGGACCATGTCGCTCAAGCCGTCCGAGCAAAGCAGGTAAATATCGCCGGGTTCGACATTATAAGTGTGAATTTCGGTTTCAACCTCCGGGTCGATACCGACCGCGCGGGTGACGAGATTCTTGTTCTGCGAGTAGCGCGCCTGCTCCTTCGTGATCATGCCGCTGTCGATCTGTTCCTGCAGCAGCGAATGGTCGCGCGTCACCTGCTCGAAGACGTCCTTGCGCAGCCGGTAGAGCCGCGAATCGCCGATGTGGCCCACCGTCATTCGATTGTCGAAAAACAGCGCCACCACCAGCGTGGTGCCCATGCCGGAGTATTGGGGCTGGCTTTTGGCGGTCTGGTAAATAGCGGCATTCGCCTTGGCGGAATTCTCGCGTACGAATTTTTCGGCGAGTGTCTCGCCGGAACCGTCGATCGCATGCGGCTCGTTATTGTCGAGCGCCTGCTTCATTTCGGTCGTCAGCATCGCCACCGCAATACCGCTGGCGACTTCGCCCGCGTTGTAGCCGCCCATGCCGTCGGCGAGTATCGCCAGACCGATTTCAGCGTCGGCGCCTATGCTGTCTTCGTTATGCGAGCGCACCATGCCCGGATCGGTCGCGGTCGCAATTTCGAGTGCGGTGCCCAGATTGGCTGTCATGATCGCTATAGTCCGATGTCGACTACGTCGGACTTGCCTGCGGCGTCGCCGCCACCCGCGGCCATACATGCCCTGATGGCCTGCGCGAATTCTTCACCGGTTTGAAAACGATCTTCAGGCTGCTTGGCGAGCGCCTTGTTGATGATCTCGACCAGGCATGCCGGCAGGGTCGGATTGTGCGTGAGAATATCGACGTGGGGCTCATTGGCGATCTTGAACATCAATTGCGCCATCGAATCGCCCTGGAACGGCAAGTGGCCGCAACTCATCTGATACAGCGTCACGCCGAGCGAGAACAGGTCGGAACTGCCCTGGATCTTCTTGCCCGAAAGCTGCTCGGGCGACATGTAGCTCGGCGTGCCCAGCACCATGCCGGTCTTCGTCTTGGAAGAATCGGTGATGCGCGCAATGCCGAAGTCGGTGACCTTGACCGTATCGCTCTCGAGTTCGTACATGATGTTGGCGGGCTTGATATCGCGGTGCACGACATTGTTGCCGTGCGCGTAAGACAGCGCTTCGGAAACGCGCGCAATGATGCTCATGACCTTCGGCAGCGGCAGCAGGTTATCGGGCTTGATGAACGGCGTCAGGTCCTTGCCCTTCAGAAATTCCATCGCGATATACGCGAGATCGTGCTCTTCGCCGGCATCGAATATCGTTACGATGTTCGGATGATTCAGGCGGCCCGCAGTCTCAGCTTCGCGGAAGAACCGGTCCTTCACGTCCTGCAATTCGTCGGCGTCGAACTCCTGCGACAGCGCCATCGTTTTGATCGCGACCACGCGGCCGATTTTCGGATCCTTGCCGAGATAAACGACGCCCATCGCGCCTTTACCAAGCTCTTTCTCGACCTGATAGCGACCGAGCATCGGTTTCTCGACGCCGCCGCCCGGCAGGATCACCGTGCCTCCAGGATGGCCGCCGGTGCCGCCGAGGATCAGCGTTTCCGACATCGCTTTGGCGCGCCCAACCCGGTCGGCGATATCCTTGAACTTCGGATTTTTCTCCGCGATATATTTGAATGCGTTTTCAGCCTTGTTGAATTGGCGCTTGCGCTCGTAGTCAAGCGCAAGATTGTAGATAAGGTCAAGGACCGAATCGTCAGGCGGCAGCTTGCGGAAATAGTCGAACGCCGTGTCGAGCTGGCCCTGTCCCTGGTAGCCCAGGCCGAGCATGCGATGACTTTGCGCGAGATCGACGTCCGACCGCGCCTTGCTCCGCTCGGTAACGAGGAAACGCTTGGTGGTAAGCGCGAGATGGCCGACCAAAAGCAAGGTCACGGCCGCCATTAGCTGAATCCACAATAGTTGAGTCCCCATCAGCACGAAATGCGCAACCAGCAGCACAACGAACAAGGACGCAGTGCAAATCGCCCCCATGCCGGCCTTGAGCCGCGGGAGCAACCCGATCAAGTAAGCCGCGACAAGTAAGAACACGAGCTTTTCGACCCAGAAGCCCCACGTCGGCGCGACGAAAAAATCTTCCTTCATGATGCTCGACACCGAATGCGCCAAAGTTTCTACGGGCGCCATGCGCGGCGCGATCGGGGTGATTTGCGAAATGCCGAGCCCGGTCGCGGTGGCGCCGATCAGGACTATCTTGTCCTGGTACTTCGAGGCCGGAATCTTGCCCGAATACACGTCGAAGAATGAATCGATCGGGAACGCGCGCTTGTCGCCGGAGTCGTTGTAGAAAAACGTGTACATCCGCAATTCCGGATCGGTGCGCACGCGCAGCTTGCCGATACGCACGTCCTCGCCCGGTTTCGCCTGGATGTCGGCAACTTGCAGGTTCAGATATTTTGCTACCAGCATCAGCGAGAGCGACGGAAAAAACCGATCGTAATAGCGCACGATCAAGGGCTCAGTGCGCGTGGCACCATCGACGTCCTGCTGAGCGTTAAGGTGGCCAATGCCCACGGCACTCGAGGCGAGTTCAGCTATCGGGTAGGCAGGATTGATTCCAGACGGCGGAAAAACTTCCGCATCCTTGTCTTTCATCGCGATGCTGTTTTTGAGAATGTTTTCGGGCAGTGGTTTGTCGGGATTGCCCTGGGGCTCGAATGGGAATTGTTGAAACACCATCGGCAACAGCACGTTGTTCGACTTTTTGAAACTCTCGGCAAGCCGCTGATCGGTATTTAGCGCGCCGGCCGCCTCGGTCAGCAAAGCCTCGAGCTTTTCCGCGTCGGGATCGTGCGACCCTTTGAACCGCGTCGCTGCATACGCTTCGTTCAGCTTGTTGATGTAAGCGAGTCCCGCATCGACTTGGGGCTCGAAGAAAAAAGCGGTATAGCCGATGGTTTTCGCCTTGGCGTTCGCCAGGATATCGGTCATCTTCGCGTGCACGTCGCGTGGCCACGGCCAGCGCCCGATGTTCGCGATGCTTTGGTCGTCGATTGCGATGATAGCGATGCGGTCGGAAGGCGTGCGCGACGCAGACCGGACTCCCAAGTCATAAGCCTTACGTTCGAGGCTCTGGATAAGGTCGCCACCAGACGCAATCAACAGGACCAGCGTAACCACCAGTCCGAGAAACCAATCCGACTTCCAAAAAGTCAAATTTTTCATCCCTGCACCTTGCTTTTATATTTTTATTCTAATGGGTTAACGCCGGAGACTGAATTATTTTACGGTATTTGCCGACAAGTATATGATTTTTTTCATAAGTGCGCCAGAATCCCCAACGAAGGCTAAAAAATCACGCCCACGAACCATTACATTTTGCTTGCCTTAAGCGTAGTTACGCAAGCAATGCTCGTACCGGTGCCTTTTCAACGGCGAATTGGCACGTTAGTAAGCACTAGCAACCACTGGCTTTAAGGGCTTTAGGCAAAAAAAGCCGCTTCGCAGCGGCTTTTTCTCATGGCCCAAAAAACGAGCAAGTCAGTTGCCGAGAAGACTCCCCGCGGTCAGCCCCCCCGTCTGCGCCGCCTCGGCGCCAGATAGTTTTTTGCCATCCTCGAACCGCGCCTTCAACACTTCGACCATGCCGCCTTGCGCGGTTACTTTGAAACTTTGCGCGGATATGTCGGTGACTTCGCCGATTTTGCCCGCGACGTCGGCAAAGCGCCGAAATACGATTTTGCGCGCGTCAAATATTTGCAACTTTTTGCCGTTGTGCGTCGTCCATGCGCCGGGCGCGGGATTACAGCCGCGGATCAGGTTGAACACGTGGTCGATCGGTTTTGCCCAGTCTATTTTGGCTTCGGCGATGCGGCACCAGCCTTCGTAACTCGCCTGCGACTCGTCCTGCACGACCTCCTTGTGCTTGCCGGCAACGACCAGGTCGGCCGCTTCCAGCATCGCGCTGACGCCCAACGGGAACAGACGGTCGAAATAGATGGTCCCGAGAGTATCGTCCGCACTGACCGGCGTCTTCTTCTGCAGGATGACCGCGCCTTCATCAAGGCCATCCGACGGACGAAATATGGTCAACCCCGTCTCGATTTCGCCTTTGATGATCGGCCAGTTGATCGAGCTCGGGCCGCGGTACTTGGGCAGCAGCGAAGGATGATATTGAATGGTGCCGTGGCGCGGTATTGATACGAGTTCCTGCGGCGCGAACTGCAGCACGAAAGCCATGATGCCGATATCCGCGCCCGCATCTTTCATTGCCTGGATCGCCTCAGGCGCGCGCAGCGATTTAAACTGGTGGACTTTCACGCCGCGCTCTTGCGCCGCAACGCGCAGCGCGTCGGCACGCGCGCCTTCCTTCTCCGGCGCGCAAAATACGGCCGCGACCTGGTCGCCGCGCGCGAGAAATGCCTCGAGTACCGCTTTACCAAAATCTTGCTGCCCAATAATTGCCACCTTCATAATTTTCTCCGCAGCAAGATTTCAGTGGAGGCTCACATTCGCGTCAGCGAATGTTATGTCGAAGCTAAAATCCCCCACCCAAATTATTGCAATTTTCATTTTCGTTTCTCCGCAGCAAGATTTCAGTGGAGGCTCACATTCGCGTCAGCGAATGTTATGTCGAAGCTAAAATCTTGCCGCCCAATAATCGCGATTATCATACCGCTCTTCTACTTTTTCTTCGGCGGCATCGAAAACGCGCCCGCCTCTTTCTTCGCCGCAATGTCGGCGTCGCTCAAGCCGAGCACCTCTTTAAGTATCTCGTCAGTGTGCTCGCCCAGCATCGGCGAGCGTTTGACCACCGCGGGAGATGCCGACAACTTGATCGGCATACCGACGTTGTACCACTTGCCGCGCTGCGGATGGTCGAGCTCGACATACATCTCGCGCCCGCGCACGTGCTCGTCGTTGGCCAGGTCCTCGGTCGACATGATCGGCCCGCACGGCACATCGAGCGGGTTGAGGATCGCCATGAATTCGCGCTTGGTATAGTTGGCGGCGAATTTCTCGATCAGCGCCCACATGTCGCCCTGATGCTTGCGACGGTCGCCGATCTTGGCAAAACGCGGGTCGGCCGCCAGATCGGGCATGCCGAGGTCGGGGCCGATGCGTTTTGCAAGGCCGTCCCATACCGCCTCCTGCACCACGACGTAAATGTAATCGTCGGCGCCGCCCGGCTTGCACTTGATCGCATTGCCGAGCTGGCCGCCACCGGAGTCGTTGCCCGCGCGCGGGGTCGCCTTCAAACCCGCGGTCGGCCGCGAATACTCGGACAGTTCCTGGCGCGACAGCCGCTGGTGGTCGCGCCACTTGACGCGGCACAGGTTCATCACGGCATCCATCATCGCGACTTCGACGTATTGGCCCTGGCCGGTGCGATCACGCTGATGCAGCGCCGCCAGCAAGCCGATCGCCAGATGCAGACCGGTACCGGAATCGCCGATCTGCGCGCCGGTGACGAAGGGCGGACCTTCCGGCGTGCCGGTCGTGCTCATGGCACCGCCCATCGCTTGAGCGACGTTCTCATACGCCTTGAAATCGGAGTACGGCCCCGAAGAGCCGAAGCCCTTGATCGATCCCATCACAATGCGCGGATTGATCTCGTGAATTTTTTCCCAGGTAAAACCGAACCGATCGAGCACACCGGGCCCGAAGTTTTCCATGATGATGTCGCATTTTTTCAGCAGCTCGACGAAAACCTGCTTGCCCTCGGGGTTCTTCATATTCACCGTGATCGAACGCTTGTTGCTGTTCAGCATGGTGAAATAAAGGCTGTCGGCGTTGGGCACGTCGCGCAACTGGCCGCGCGTCGCGTCGCCCGACGGATTCTCGAACTTGATGACGTCCGCGCCCATCCACGCCAGCAATTGCGAGCATGTCGGCCCCGCCTGCACGTGCGTCATGTCGAGTATGCGTATTCCCTTCAGTGCTTCCATTCTGATCTCCAAAAATTCTGCGGCACGTGAAAGGCCACCTGCCCTTAACTCAACTCTGCTGTTTGCTTATTTCTTTTTTGCGGCTTGCGGATTCAGGCTCGTGATACGTCCGCTTTCGGTGCCGGCAGCTTCGTCGATGACGGCATTGATGAGCGTCGGCTTCTTCGAACGGATCGCTTCTTCCATGGCTTTGCGCAATTCGGCCGGGGTCGTCGCGTGCACGCCCACGCCGCCGAAGGCCTCCATCAGCTTGTCGTAGCGCGCGCCCTTGACGAACACGGTGGGCGCAACATCGGCGCCACCGGTCGGATTGACGTCGGTACCGCCGTAGACGCCGTTGTTGTTGAAGATCACTACGCAGACCGGCAGGTTGTAGCGGCAGATGGTCTCGACTTCCATGCCGGAGAAGCCGAACGCGCTGTCACCCTCGACTGCGATCACCGGCTGGCCGCTGACCACGGCCGCCGCGACGGCAAAGCCCATGCCAATGCCCATGATGCCCCAGGTGCCGACGTCCAGGCGCTTGCGCGGCTTGTACATGTCGACGATGCTGCGCGTGAAATCCAGCGCGTTGGCGCCTTCGTTGACCAGGATCGCATCCGGGTTGGCCTTGATGATGTCGCGCACCACGTTCAGCGCGCTGTGAAAATTCATCGGCACGGGATCCCTCGCCAGCGTTTCCGCCATCTTGGCGATGTTCTTGTTCTTGCGCTCGGCGATCGCAGCGGTCCACTCGGCCGGCGGCTTCACCCAGTTCGAACCGATACCGGCAAGCAGCGCCGACACGCAGGAACCGATGTCGCCAACCAGCGGCGCATCGATACGCACGTTGCTGTCCGCCTCCTGCGGTGAGATGTCGATCTGGATGAACTTCTGGCCGCCCCAGTCCTTGTGGCCCTTGCCGCCCCAGGTCTTGCCCTTGCCATGCGAGAGCAGCCAGTTCAGACGGGCACCGACGATCAGCACCACGTCAGCCGCCGGCAGCACATAAGAGCGGGCGGCGGACGCCGACTGCTCGTGGGTGTCGGGCAGCAGGCCCTTGGCCATCGACATCGGTAAATAGGGAATGCCGGTCTTCTCGACCAGCGCGCGAATGTCTGAGTCGGCCTGCGCGTAGGCAGCGCCCTTGCCGAGCAGGATGAGCGGACGCTTGGCGCTCTTGAGCAGATCGAGTGCGCGTTGCACTGCGTCCCGGGCCGGGATCTGGCGCGGCGCCGGATCGACCACCTTGATCAGCGATTTCTTGCCGGCTTGCGCATCCATGCTCTGCGCGAACAGCTTGGCCGGCAGGTCGAGATAGACGCCACCCGGGCGGCCGGAGACGGCGGCACGGATGGCGCGCGCGACGCCGACACCGATGTCCTCGGCATGCAGCACGCGGAAGGCGGCCTTGCACAGCGGCTTGGCAATCGCCAGCTGGTCCATCTCTTCGTAATCGCCCTGCTGCAGGTCGACGATCTCGCGCTCACTCGAGCCGCTGATCAGGATCATCGGAAAACAATTGGTGGTCGCGTTGGTCAGCGCGGTCAGCCCGTTGAGAAAGCCGGGCGCGGACACCGTCAGGCAAATGCCGGGTTTCTGCGTCATGAAGCCGGCGATCGCCGCAGCGTTGCCGGCGTTCTGCTCGTGGCGAAACGAAATCACGCGCATGCCTGCGGCCTGCGCCTTGCGGGCAAAATCGGTGATCGGGATGCCGGGCAGACCGAAGATCGTGTCGATGCCGTTGAGTTTGAAGGCATCGATGACCAGGTGAAAGCCGTCGGTCACTTCTTGTCCGGTGGCAATTCCCTTGTCTTTGCTGTCGGTGACCGTGTCCATCGAAATCTCCTTGGTGGATGGCTGTTGCTGCACTCGAAAATTATGTTTTTCTGAGGGGTTTCAAATATATGCAGTCGCCGACTTGACAGCCTTGACCACGGTCAACTTTTGCGGTTTTGGTATACTCCGGCGCACGTCGGCAATCACGCTGCGGCTCACAAGCCATCGTCGCGCCCCGTCCTATGACCGCCCTTGCCCGCCATCCCGAAGCCAAAATCGTGCGCCTGCAGTTGCGCCAGAACCTCGTGCTGCGCGCGATGACGCGCGAGCAGTGGAGCGAACTCGAGCCTCTGCTCGTCATCACCGACTACACGAAAGGCGCGCTGCTCGAAAACCAGGGCGACTCGTCGATGCAACAGTATTTCATACTCGACGGGATACTGAAGCGGGTTGTGTCGACGCCGGCCGGCAAGGAAATGATCCTGCGCTTCGCGGCCGAAACGGAAATCGACACGAGCTACGCGGCGTGGCGGCTCAAGACCCCGATCCCGTACTCGATCCGCGCCGTCACGCGGGTGCGCACAGCGCGACTGTCGATGGAAGAATGGGTCTCGTTCATCGACCGGCATCCGGCGGTGAAAAACGGGTTCGAATTCGAAGTGATGAAATTGATGAGCGAAGTGATGGCGCATACGATCACACTGCATTTGCTCGACGCTCCCGGCCGCGTCGCGCGCTTCATGCGCAAGCACGCGGCACTGGTCGAGCGCCTGCCGAAGAAAGAACTCGCGGCCTATCTCAACCTGTCGCCGGAAACGCTTTCCCGCCTCAAAAAACGCGGCAAAATCTGAAGCCGCGCGCCGGCTAGGACCAAAGCCCTAGTTCGATAGTCCGTCGTTTCCCGCCGACACGGCGGTCACGATTTTCATCCCAATTCCGTTGGCGCCTGCCGGCGGCGCGCTGCTGCGCGCTGAACTATCGCCATAAAGCTTATGACTTCGAGCGTATTGGGTTTCCCGTCGCCTGCCCCGAAAATGATCTCACGCAACTGACCGCATGTATCCGACGGCGATTGTTGCGACAGACTTTTGAACCGCAGCGTAAACGGGAGGGGATATGGAACAAGTCGGCCGCTGTGTTTTAACCGATCCATCTCTGGCCAGCAAAGCCGCCGCCATCGGCAGCATGCTTTGGTACATCGCGCAGCGCGTGCTCGTGATACTGGCACTGCTTGCATTCACATACGGACTGCTCGCCGCGGAGGTGGAACTTTCCAAGCTGGAACAGTTCACCGCCCCGCCGCACGCTACTCCCCTGCAGCAGATACGCGATCATTGGTAGTTCGTTGCTTACGCAGCGGTTTCAATACCAACAACGCGAGTGCGGCCGCCAGCGCGTTCATGCCCGCCGCGCAATAGAAGGTCGCGTGCCAATTCGCGGTCGGCAACAACGATGCACTAAATGACATAACCACCAGAGCAGCCGCGCCTTTGGCCGTATAAAGAAGGCCCGCATGCGTTGCCGCGCGCCGGGCGCCAAACGTATCGGCACACGCGGCGGGAAACAAACTGTAAATTTCACCCCAACCGAAGAAAATCAAACCGGTCAGCAGCACAAACGCAAGCGGATCACGCCCGAACATCCCGAGCGCGACGATTGCGGCAGCCTCGATGCCGAACGCGATAGCCATGGTGAATTCGCGTCCGAGACGGTCGGACACCCAGCCGAAGAACGGCCGCGCGAGACCGCTGAACACGCGATCGATAGCGAGCGCGAAGGCCAGCGCCGGTAGCGTAAGGTCGAGAATCGATACCGGACGATTGGCGACAGTGTATTCCTTGGAGATCGGCGCCAATTGCGCGATGGCCATCAACCCGGCTGCCGCCACCAGAAAGAACATCAAGTACATGACCCAGAAAGCGGGCACGCGCAAAACCTCCAGCGGACCATAGTTGCGCGGGATAGGCAACGCATAGCGGTCGCGCGTAAAAACTTCATGTTCCGGTGCCTGCGTGAAAAACGCGGACGCCAGCAACACAATGAACCCCTGGCCCAGGCCAAAATACAAGAATGCAATTTCGTAGCCCTGCGCCTGTATGACTGCATGGATCGGCAGCACCGTAGCCGCCGAAGCCGTGCCGAAGGCCGCCGCCGTCAGGCCGACCGCCAGCCCGCGCCGGTCGGGAAACCATTTGAGCGCGTTGCCGACGCAAGCGCCGTATACCGCGCCGGCGCCCGCGCCACCGATTGCCGCGTTAACATAAAAAGCAACCAATGACCCGGCATATGCATTCAGGCCCCATGAAACCGCCACGAGTATGCCGCCAATCATCGCTACGGGCCGGGCGCCGAACCGGTCGCTGAAATAGCCGGCGATCGGCATAAAACAGGTTGTCGCGAAAATAAAAATCGTGAAAGCGAACTGGATCCCCGCGCGCCCCCACTGATATTTCGCATCGATGGGATACACAAACAGCGACCACCCATACTGCAGATTGGCGACCATCACCATGCAGATGATGCCAAGCGCGAGTTGCAGCCAGCGGTGGCCGGGGCTTCGTGCGGAGCGTTGTGGATACTGTTCCATCGCCACTATCCTCGATCATGAAACTTCCGAAGAATGGCACAAGACGCGCCGCGCGAAAACCGCTGCCACTCGTCGATACGGCAATATTGCATTCCCGACGGCATCCGGAAACGCATCATATCTACGCCTGCCTGGACGACAATGATCCTGCGCTTTGCCGCCGAAGCCGCAATTGACGCCCGCTCGACATTTGAAAACGCCGGATTCGGACGTTATCGGTGCGGTTACGCACGTACATGCACCCCGGTTGTCGATCGAAGAACGTGGGCATTCATCGATCGGCGCCTGCAACCCCGCCGCGACTCAAGCGGTGCGGGAAAAAGCTATTGGAAACTGGGAAACTACGCTTCCCCGGCAATTCTTTTTCTGATGATAGGCCTGAGGACGAATAGGGCCAGGACTGCCGCCGTCATGTCGAACGCGGCTGCAATGTAGTAGGGCACCGAAAAAGAGCCGGCATAAGCAGCGGCCACTGCAGCCGCACCCCACCCGGCCATGATGGAAGCCAGCCCTTTGGCAGTGTACAGAATGCCGTAGTTGCCCGAAGCGTTTTTCGGGCCGAAGACGTCTCCCGTTATGGCCGAGAACAATGCGTATATTTCACCCCAGGCAAGGAAAACAAAGGGCATCAGGATCATGAACGCAATCGCGTTTCCCGAGATCTGCGTCATCAGGAAAATGAGCACACCTTCAAGCGCAAACGCAAACGCCATCGTGTACTCGCGACCGAACCTGTCTGAAACCGAGCCCCACATGATTCTGGCGAACGCATTGGTCACCCCCGCCAGGGTCGCAACGAACGGAACAATGGCGATACCCATGACTTTCGCGTCGAACACGTTGAGGGACTTCGCGATCTGCGACATGTTGCCGGTCGTCATCAGCCCGCCGGTGCAGACCATGAGAAACATGGCGTACATGATGTAAAACTCCTTCTGCGACATCATCTGCGTCGCGGAGAATTCTTTCCGCGTTTGCACGACCGCCTTGGGCTGCACCCAATCTTTGGGCAACCAGCCTTGGGGAGGGTGATGCAGAATCATCGCCATCACGATAGCGACAACGCCTTGACCAATGCCCCACGCGGTCATGGCGCCAGCCCAGCCCATGGACGCAATGCTGCCGCTGATCGGGATGAGCGTAAGCGCTGAGCCGCCGCCGAATCCCGCGGCAGTCAGGCCGGCCGCCAATCCCCTCTTGTCGGGAAACCACTTGACCGCATTGGCAACCGTCGCGATATAGATAATGCCCGCGCCGGTACCGGCAAGCACCCCATAGTAGATGTACAAGTGAAAAACGGATGTCGCGAACAGACCACCGAGCGTCCATCCCAGGAAGATCAGCACGGACCCGATGAGCATGAGATTGCGGATACCGAATTTGTCGATGAAGTATCCGGCGACCGGTACCGGCCAGGTTTCAAACAGAATGAACAGGGTATAAATCAGGGCAATTTCGGAATAGGGTACAGTCGCGAACTGCTGCTTCAACCCGGGGGTAAAAAGCGTGAAGGCATACTGAAAGTTCGATATGACGACCATTGCCGTGACACCGGCAGCCAATTGAACCCACCGGTTACCGACGATCGGACCGTACGTTTGCTGCGCAAGATCTAACTGAGCAGCGCTCTCGGTTGACATATAGCTCCCTCCTCGAAATATTTTTTTGTGCCCGGCGTCACCGGCGCGGTTTTCCGACCGCGCGAAGCGCATTAGGCATCTACATCGTTTGCAAGTGTGACGCTGCCCCGAACGTCCGCGCTTGACCGCGGTCAAGAAACTTAATAATTGCGGCGAATTGTGCCAGAGCGTGTCCGCATATTACTGCGAACGGGAACCAAAAACGCTGGCGCGAATTGAACACCCCGTATTCCAAGAATTATCCGACCAGTTGAATCACGTACGTGCTTCCGGGAGCCAACATGGCTTTCGGCGCGCTCCATCATGGGCGGGTTCAACTGGCGACCAGAACCGATAACACCCCCGCGGACTGCAGCCGCGCGAGGGTTACTTTACGAGCAACACGGGCACTTCGACCAGGTGGAGAATCTTGGATGCGGCCGATCCCATCAGCATATTAGCCGCGGCGCTCATGCCGCGCGTGCCCATCGTGACCTGGTCAAGTTGCTTGTCCTTGACGAAATGGGCAACGACATCAGCCGTCTCACCGACCGCCACGTGATGGGCATACTTGATCCCCGCCGCATCGAGCAGTTTGCGCGCCCCGGCAAGTGCTTTTGCGCCTTCTTCCTGATGGAGCTGTTCCGCCTGCTCGTGCACGCCGCGCACGGTGCCGGGAAACGGATGTTGCACGTTCACCAAATGAATTTCGGGCGGCTCTCTGTAGACCCCCGCCCGGCGGATCAACAGTTCAACCGCGCGCAGGCAATTATCCGAACCGTCAACCGGCACCAGTACTTTAAGCATCGTATGTCCTCCTGCTTGAGCGGCCGCACCGGCCACCTTGGCTTCCGCTTCTGCCTCCGAACCTCCCGCCCTCGCCACCATGATTTTGCCGGCGAGTATGACAACTGCGGCACCGGCAATCTGGGCCCAGCTGATGCCGCCCACCAGAGGAAGGTGAAATTCCACCCACGCCATGTTGGCGGTTATCCAGTCGATCACGCTCGGATCCGTGACCAGCATTTCGCCCGCGACCCAGCCGAGCAGCGCAGCGCCCGCGGTGATGATGACCGGGAAACGGTCCATCAACTTTAATAGCACCGTGCTGCCGAAAATGATCAGCGGAATGCTGATTGCCAGGCCCAGCACGACCAGCACGTCGTTGCCTTTGGCAGCAGCCGCGACGCCGATCACGTTATCCAGACTCATGACGAGATCGGCTATCAGGATCGTGCGGATTGCGACCAGCACGTTATTGCTGCTTTCGATGCCGTCGTCGCCGCCGTCTTCCGGCACGAGCAACTGAATCGCAACCCAGAACAGAAGCAGTCCGCCGACGATCTTGAGATAAGGCAGTTTCAGCATCTCGACCGCGACGATGGTCAGGATCACGCGCATGATGATGGCGGCGACCGACCCCCAGATGATCGCCTGCTTCTGCTGGTGCGCGGGCAGCGAGCGCGCGGCGAGCGCAATCACTACGGCGTTGTCACCGGAGAGCAGAATGTTGACGACGATAATCTGGCCAAGCCCGATCCAGAACAGGGGATTGGATAAGTATTCAACCATGCGTGCGGCTCCTCGAATTGCCTGTTATTTGCATTCGCGCCTGAGATTTTTCGCGCGAGAGGTCGAAACTATACACGCGACCGACGCATGCGTCACGGGGCGGGGACCGCCGCCGGCGCCCCACCCGTGTGCATAGCGAAAAATCTGGAACTAGAACAAGCCTACGACCTTGCCATCGTCGGTGAGATCGATTTTCTCCGCCGAGGGCACCTTCGGCAGGCCCGGCATCGTCATGATATCGCCGCACACCATGACGACGAATTCCGCCCCGGCCGCAAGCCTCACTTCGCGCACGTTGATGATGTGGCCGGTCGGCGCGCCGCGCACTTTGGCGTCGGTGGAAAAAGACGATTGGGTCTTGGCCACGCACACCGGATAGTGGCCGTAGCCGTCTTCCTGCAATTTCTGGATCTGGCCGCGCACTTTCGCGTCGGCGGTGACTTCCTTCGCGCCGTAGATCTTGGTCGCAATCTTGTTGACCTTCTCCCACAGCGTGTCCTTGTCTTCGTACACGTATTTCATCGGCGTCGGCTTGGTCTCGATCAATTCCACCACCTTGCGCGCGACATCCGCGGCGCCGGCGCCGCCTTCCGCCCAATGCCGCGCGACCAGCACGGTCGCGCCGAGCGCCTCGACTTTTTTCTTCAGCAGGTCGACTTCGGCCTGGGTGTCGAACGTGAAGTGGTTGATCGACACGACGCACGGCAAACCATAGTTCACCGTCACGTTGTGCACATGGCGTTCGAGATTCGCGATGCCCTTCTCGAGTGCCGGCAGGTTTTCCTTGTTCAATTCCTTGAGATCGGCGCCGCCGTGATACTTCAGCGCGCGCACCGTCGCGACGAGCACGACCGCCGAGGGCCGCAAACCGGATTTGCGGCACTTGATGTCGATGAATTTCTCGGCACCCAGATCGGCGCCGAAGCCGGCTTCGGTCACCACGTAATCGGCGAGCTTCAATGCGGTCTTGGTGGCGATCACCGAATTGCAGCCGTGCGCGATATTCGCGAACGGGCCGCCGTGCACGAACGCCGGGTTGTTTTCCAGCGTCTGCACGAGGTTCGGCTGCAACGCGTCTTTGAGCAGCACGGTCATCGCGCCGTGCACATTGAGGTCGCGCGCGTGCACCGGCTTCAAGTCGCGCGTGTACGCAACTACGATATTGCCGAGCCGCGTTTTCAGATCCTTCAGGGAATTCGACAGGCAGAATATCGCCATGACTTCGGACGCGACGACGATGTCGAACCCGTCCTGGCGCGGGTAGCCGTTGCTGGGACCGCCGAGACCGACGGTGATGTCGCGCAGCGCGCGATCGTTCATGTCCATCACGCGCCGCCATGCAATGCGCCGCACGTCGATGCCCAGGGCATTGCCGTGATGAATGTGGTTGTCCATCGCAGCGGCCAGCAGGTTGTTGGCGAGCGCAATCGCGTTGAAGTCGCCGGTGAAATGCAGGTTGATGTCTTCCATCGGCACGATTTGCGCGTAACCGCCGCCCGCCGCACCGCCTTTGACGCCGAACACCGGCCCGAGCGAAGGCTCGCGCAGACAGATCAGCGCTTTTTTCCCGATCTTGTTCAGCGCGTCTCCCA
>Ga0265314_10000846_pt1 | contig 36250 bp, 25 predicted proteins | sample 4126metaG_FD_203106 | JGI IMG/M metagenome (GOLD analysis project Ga0265314, IMG submission 203106) | Rhizosphere microbial communities from Carex aquatilis grown in University of Washington, Seatle, WA, United States - 4-1-26 metaG | ecosystem: Host-associated > Plants > Roots > Rhizosphere >...
CTGTTTTAGTTAGACAATGTAGCTTCTATTAATTTCTGGAGCCTTCGATTCAGCCGGCTCCGGCTTGTATTCCAAATACTCGATTTCAACTTTGGTTATGACACCCCCGACAACCGAGAGAATTTTTGTTTTTTGGCGGCATGTTGTGTGTTGATTTTTATCGGGATATGGGACTTCCAACCCATCATGAGTGTAGCTGGATTTCATGCTATAGGTCCTCTCGGAGGACTCCAAAATCACGGTGCCTTCTTTCATGGGTAGGGAATGGAATGTGAAGGCCGGATGTTCTGGCTCTCCAGCCAAGCAGACGACTGATATCCATGCCAAAAGTAACAAATAGAGGAGATGAGACATTTTTCCACCCGGGTAAGCCACGGTCAATCTGTTGGTTTGTAGGTGATAATAGCTGATAGGAAGAGTGTTGCCAACTTTTTCGCCTGTCTTGGAATGGACCTCGGGCACGAGTTGCCTACTAATTGTCCCAGCGCAGCGAGGTAACGGGCTATTTCCCCGGTCTTCGATTCGGAGGGGTTCCTGCTGGAATTTTGCGTGTGGCGGATATAAACGCGGGGGACTTCAACCCTTCGTGAAAGGAATGCCGCCATGCTGACCGTCGAAGGCTGCCGCAGCCGCCAGAAACGTCTCCTCGAGGTGCTCCAGAAACAGGGGCTCGATGGCGCGCTGATCACGAACCGCGAACACGTGTATTACTTCACCGCGTATCGAACTCACTTTAATCAGACGCCCGCTGCCTTTTTAGAAGCCTCGGGCAAGCTGACCCTGATCGGCTTCAAGATGGCGGACTCGGGGCTGGCGTGCGACGCGAAGGTCGATTATCCGGCGAAGGCAACGTCGACGATGGCCATGGACCAGGCCAACCGCTGCGGCGAGACGCTGGCGAAGGTCCTGCCGAAGGGCAAGAAGCTAGGCGTGGACCTGGACGGCCCCGGTGCGATGGGCCGGGCGGCGGGCCCGGAAGCCACGGACATCACGCGTGCGGTTCAGCATCTGCGCAAGCGCAAGGACCCGGACGAACTGGCGATCCTGCGACGCGCGATTGCGGTGACGCACGCTATGTACACGTATGCCAAGAACAACATCAAGCCCGGCCTGGACGAAATGGAATTCTTCGCCGAGATTCGCGCTGCGGCGACGCGCGCGGCGAACCAGGACTGCGAGCGCTTCGGCAACGATTACCGCTGCAACGCGCGCGGCGGCTCGGCGCGGCGCCGGCCGATGCAGGCGGGCGAACTTTATATTCTCGACGCGGGCCCGAGCCTGGACGGCTACCACGCGGACAACTGCCGCACGTTTGCGGTGGACCGCAAAGGCACTGACGTGCAGCACAAGGCCTGCCGCAAGATCATCGAATGCCTGGGCTACATGGAAACGCGCATCCGACCCGGTGTGACGGGCAAGCAGATGTTTGAAGACGCGAAGGCGTTCCTGAAGGACGCGGGGCATTCCGGGTTGGTGCACCATCTCGGCCACGGCATCGGCCTGCAGCCGCACGAGTCGCCCGAGCTGAACCCGGATTATTCGGCGGTGCTCGAAGTCGGCGACGTCTTCACGATGGAGCCGGGGCTGTACTCGGATGAACTGAACGCGGGCATCCGCCTCGAGCAGGACTATGTGATCACGGAGAACGGCTGGGAGCGCCTGACATCGTTCCCGCTCGATCTTGCGTAATCCATTTAATTGGTCTTGCGTCCGATCTGCGTGAAGACCTTCTTGAAAAACGCATACGCGGCCTTGCGCGTGTGCTCCGGCATGCTGTGCGGACCGTCGAATTCGTAGTACACAAAATTCTTCTCGGCGTTGAGCAGCTTGTACACATGGCGGATGTCGCGCGCGGCCTCGCGCATCCCGTCTACGGGGAAGCAGTTGTCGTGCGTCGCGCCAATAAAGAGGAAGGGGCGCGGCGCGATCAGCGCGCAGACGTCCTGTTGTTCGGCGAGCGTCAAGAGCGCCGGCGGAAAATAATAAATGCTGTGGCTGTCGAAGAAGCTCCCGTACGAGCCGCCATACCATTCGGTCACGTAGTTGTCGAGGCTAGCATAGGTGCAGATCCCGCAAACCGGTGCCGTCGCGCAGATGCGCGGCTCGACGGCGGTCAGCATCCACGAATGCGTGCCGCCCTGCGAGACGCCCATCGTCGCCACGCGCGCCTTGTCCACGCAAGCCTGTTCGAAGACCCAGTTCGTTGCGCAACGCAAATCGTGCAGGCCCTGCGGGAGAATCGCGCGCCCTTCGGCGATGCCGGGGTGGAAGGGATAGAGTGCGGCGCGCGCGTCGATCACACACGCGTTCCAGCCTTGCGCGACGATTTCGTAGGCATACTCGCGCTCGACCTTGGCCACGTCGCTGCCCGACCCCGGCAAGTGCAGCACCGTCGGGCGCGGCTGCGTGAGCCCGCGCGGCAGTAGCATGACCACGTTAGACCATGTGTGCGCGCCGGTCTGGAGGTGGTATTCGGTCCGCGAATAAGCGGGCAGTTCGGTGCGGCTGATTTCGAGGACGTGTAGTGGCTCGGCGCTTTCTGGAATTCCTATAGCGCCCGGATATTCGCGACGCAATTTCACGGCTGCGGAACGCCAAGCTTTATCCGACGTGAAGCGCCAGGTGGCGAAGCGTCGGGAAGGTAATTCGGCGCGCAATACTGCGTCCGTGGGCTTGAGCTGCGCGCATTTTTCGCGCGCGCCGAGCCATTCGATGGCCTCGTTGGCTTGCGCTGCCGGGAAGACCGTGCATGCATTTGATGCACCAGAGCGGCGGTAGCGTGCGGCGGCGGACTTGGCGAGCGTGTTGACGTCCGCGGGTTCGGCGGCACCGCGTAGCGCGGGGTTCTTCACGAATACCAGTGGCTTGGGCGCGCAGAGCGCGGTGATTTCCGGCAGGTCCGTCAATTGATGTGCGCCGCCGATCAGCAATTGTTGCGGCTCCTGCGCGCCGCCCCAGGCGAGCGGGCTTTCCGCGAGCACGCCCGCGACGCGTCCGTCGAGCGCGCCCAGGAACAGCGCGGTAAGCGCGCCGAAGCCACTACCCGCGACGAACGCGCGCGGCGCTGGGCGGTCGAACATATTGAGCAGCGCGCCAAGCGCCTGCGCGGCTTCAAAGGCGACTTCGCCCAGCGCGCTCGCGCCTTCGACGATGCGTTTTTTGTTGTGCGTGGAGCTGAGGCGTTCCAAGCCCGGCAGGCGCGGAATGCCGACGGTGAAGCCCTGCGCGGCGAACTTCAGGCCCCACTCGCGCGCTGCGGCTTCGGGGCTTTGCGCGCCGGTCAGGCCGATCCCCGCATCGGGAATGAGCAGGACGGTCGGGCGCGGCTTGGGCCAGTGGTGCGGGCGCAGCACGAGCAATTCAAATTCCGACTGGTCCCACGATGCGCCGCTCAGGCGATACCAGAGCAAGCGCAGCGAAACTGCGGCTTCGGGGATCGAGGCTTGCGCGTCGGTCACGTAGGTCGAACGGTCGAAGCAACGTTCCGGCGCAGGCGCATTGCGGACGACGCGCAGGCCCATCGCGGCAGCCAGGCGCTCGGTGACTTCCTTCTTATGTGCGTTCCATCGCGGCACCGGCGCCGAATCGGCCAGCGTTTGGCGCGCCTTGCGGCGTTCCTTTAAGAGGCGCTCATAAGCGGCCCGAAGCTGATGGTTCGCGAGTTCCAGGCGCGCGTAGTGCGGATAACCGGTCGCATCGGGTGGCGTACCCCGGTTGGGAAAGCGGACGGGTGCGGGCTTCGCGGAGCGAGGCATCGGATCTCCCTTATTTTGTTGGCTGGATAGGTGAAAGCATGACGCGCGGATGGCAGGCGTCCAGATCGATTCGCGGGGTTGACACCTAAAATGGCGTGCGGCGATCTTACTTCACGGGGCGGATGGTGATTTCGCCGGTCGCGCGCAGCTCAAGCACGTAGACCATGTTTTTCGCTGGCCGGATATACGGGGCGTCGCCGTGGATCGCGCGGACGCCTTTCTCTTTGGCGAGCTTGGGGTCGTTGGAATATTCCCAAAAGCGCTCCCAGAGATCGCGTTCGAATTCGGTGGGCGCTTCCTTGGCCGCATAAATGTCGGGCTGCGAGCCGCGTTCGTCGAGCGGCAGGCCTTCTTCCGGACGCTGGCTGTTCGTGAATGCACGGCGGAACAAAAGCAGCGCCTTGCCGCGCAGCGCATCACCTTTTTCGACATACTCGTCTTCGAATTTGATCGCAAGGCAATCGAAATAGACTTCCTTGCCGGTGAGGATCAGATCCTTCTCTTTCGCGATGGGGTTGCCTTCATTGTCGATCTCGACGAAACGCAATTTGGTACGCGGGCCGTCGGGCGTTTCTTCCTGGTCGAGGACCAGAATGCGCGCGCGGCGTTCGGTGTACTTCAGGCGTGCGACGAAGGTTTCGAGTTCTTTTTTCTGCTTCTCCAATTCCTGGATCTTTAAGTCTTTTTCCCGCTGTGGCGCAAAGAACGCGCGGTCGGAGATGTAAACGCCAGCGGCGCCGGCGCCGACCACGCACAAAGCCGAGAGGAAAAAGCGCCAGGGAAACGGGCGCGTCGGTGTGGGCGGGGGAGGGGCGGACGGGGCCGTGGCCACGGTTAAGGCTCCTTCTAGGCAATATTATAGTCGGCTATCGCGGCACGGCACTTGATCTTTACGCCGAATACGCGATTACGGGCGCCGATGAAAGCGCTTCTTCCCATCGTGGTGGCGGGTACGCCCGCCGCACGCAAGGCCGTGGCCCGGCTCTCGGGCCGGCTGGCGGCAATGGAGCGCGCCGACAATGCGGAATTCCGCGCGCGCGCCAAGGCGATTTTTGGCCGCGCGCTCTCGCCTGAAGAAACCGTCGCGCAAATCCTGGCCGACGTGCGCGCGAAGGGTGACCGCGCGCTCTTCGACTACCAGCGCCGCATCGACGGCGTGAAGCTTACCCCCAAGTCACTGAAAGTTTCGAGGGCGGAAATTTCCGCGGGCTTCAAACGCACCTCAAAAGAAGTGCGTCGCGCGCTCGAAATCGCCGCCTTGCGCATCGCCGATTACCAGACGCGCTTGCTGCCCAAGGATTTTGAACTTTCTTCCGGACGCGGTCCGAAAGGCGTGCGCACAGGGTTGATGTGGACGCCTTTGCGGCGCGCGGGGCTGTACATTCCGGGCGGGCGCAACGCGTTTCCCTCTTCCGTGCTGATGAATGCGGTGCCGGCGCAGGTCGCAGGCGTTAAGGAAATTGCGTTGGCGACGCCCTGTTCGCGCGATGGTGCGCTGAGCGATGGCGTATTGGCGGCCTGCGAGGTCCTGGGCCTGCGCGAGATTTATCGCATGGGCGGCGCGCAGGCGATTGGCGCTTTGGCGTACGGCACCAAGCTCGTCCCGAAGGTGCAGAAGATCGCAGGCCCGGGCAACGTGTTCGTGATGCTGGCCAAACGCGCGGTCTTCGGCGTGGTCGATATCGATATGCTGGCCGGCCCCAGCGAAGTGCTCGTGCTGGCTGACGATTTGGCGCGCGCGGACTGGATCGCGGCGGACTTGCTTGCGCAGGCCGAGCACGATCCGCTGTCCTCCTGCGTGGTGGTGACGACGTCGGAAAAGCTGGCCGAAGCAGTGTGCATGGAACTCGCCAAGCAGCTCGAGACACTTCCGCGCAAGAAGCTCGCAACGGCTGCGTTGCGCGATTGGGGTCTGATCCTGGTGGCGCACGGCCTCGACGAGGCCCTCGAGGCGTGCAACGAACTCGCGCCAGAGCATCTCGAAATTCACGCGCGCAATCCGGAGCGCCTGGCCCAGCGTCTTTCGACCGCAGGCGCTCTGTTTTTGGGGCCGTATGCGACGGAGCCGCTCGGCGATTACCTCGCGGGACCTAGCCACACGTTGCCGACGGGCGGCACGGCCGCGGCGTTCAGCGGCGTGAGCGTGTACACGTTCCTACGCCGTACGAGCCTGATTTCCGCGGATGCTGGGGGTCTTGCGGCGCTCGCCGAACCCACCGAGACCCTGGCGCGCGCGGAATCCCTCGAAGCGCACCGCCGTGCGGTGGAAATCCGAAGGAAATAGCCGTCGCGTCTCTCAAAAATTAGCGCCTGTAATGCCGTGTTTGCGCCTTTGCAGAACGGACGCGGCTGCCTAAACTCCCTGCACCACATTGAGCACAAGCTTGGGAGCTTTCAGGCACATGAGCGCCATCGCCGAACAGATCGACATTTCTCCTTCCACCGTCGCCCGCGAACTGCGCAAAGTCATGCGCGGCGAGGTGCGCGACGACCCATACGCCCGCACACTCTACGCGACCGACGCATCGATTTACGAGATCGAGCCCTTGTGCGCGGCATTTCCGCTCGATGAAGACGACGTGCGCGCCGCGGTCTGGTTTGCGCGCAAGTATGGCGTGCCGATCATTGGGCGCGGTGCGGGCAGCGGACTGACGGGCGAGAGCCTGGGGCGCGGGATCATTCTCGATTTCAACGTTCACATGGCGCGCATCATCGAACTCGATAAGCACCGCACGACGGTCTGCGTCGAGCCCGGCGTGGTGCTGGACAGCTTAAACCGCGCGCTAAAGCCGCACGGCTACCGCATCGGTCCGGATCCTTCGAGCAGCAACCGCGCGACGGTTGGCGGTGCGATCGCGAACAACGCCTGCGGGGCGCGCTCCATTAAGTATGGTGCGATGCGAAAGCACATCGCCAGCGTGCGCGTGGTGCTATCCGACGGGACCGTGACGAATCTGCGCGCCGTGCCGTTGAACGGACCCGACCATGAACGCAAGAAGGGCGAGCAGGGTCTGGCCGGCAAGATCTGGCGCGAATTGCCGCTGCTGATCGAGAAGCACGCCGCGGCCATCGAAGCCGCAAGCAAGAAAGTGCGCTCCGAACGCAACCGCTGCGGCTATCTGCTCGACGGCGTGATTAAGGACGGCATCTTCGATCCGGTCCGGTTGATCGCGGCGAGCGAAGGCACGCTTGGCGTGCTCAGCGAAGCCGTCCTGCGCGTCGTGCCGCTGCAGGCGGCGGTCGGCGTGGCCTGCGTGACCTTTAATACGATTGTCGAAGCCGCACGCGCGATCCCCGCGATCCGTGAATGCAATGTGGTGGCCTGCGAGCTCTTCGACCGCGAGATCCTGCGCCTGGGCCGCGAAGCGAAACCCGAAAACGCGGGCCTGCTCCCAGACGCCGGCGCGATGCTCGTGATCGAAGTGGAAGGCGAAGACCGCGGCGACGTCGAAAACAAGCTCATGGGTTTGCACGAACGCTTGCAAAAGGGCGTCGTACACCAATCTTTCCGGCGCCTGCCCGAGCCCGGCGAGCAGCAGAAGCTTTGGGAGACGCGCAAGGCCGCGACGCCGCTGCTCTTCCGTCGCCACGATTCCCTGCAGCCGCTCTCGATCGTTGAAGACGCCGCGTTGCCGGTGGACCGTCTCGCCGAATACTTTGAAAAGATGATCAAAATTTTCGAGAAGCACAAGCTCGAGTTCACCTGCTACGGCCATGCGGGCCACGGCGAGGTGCACTTCAAGCCGCTGATGAATCTAAAGACCAAGGAACACGTAGACCTGATGGAAAAGGTCGCGGCCGATTGCCACGCGCTGGTCTGGTCGTGCGAAGGCACGATCTCCGGCGAGCACGGGGAAGGCTTGGCGCGCGCGCAGTGGATCGAGAAGCAGGCCGGCCCGGAACTCTATGCGGCGTTTAAGGAAGTGAAGGAACTCTTCGACCCGGTGGGCGTCCTCAATCCGAACAAGAAGATCACCGCCGATAAGAACCTGATGTCCAAAAACCTGCGCTTTGGCATGCAGTACCGCTTCAGCGAAGGTGCGCGCCCGCGGCCGAACCCGATCAATCCGACACAGGCCGCGAACTACCGCATGTTCAAGGCGCAGACGAATACCTACAAGGGGGCAACGGTCGAAGCGATTGCCGACAACCCGGCCGACGTGCATCGCCACGGACTGGCGATGCTTAACTGGACCGAAGGCGAGATGGCCCACGAAGCCGAGAAGTGCAACGGAAACGGGCATTGCCGCAGCACGGGCAACGAAGTCGATATGTGCCCGCGCTTTAAATACAACCGCGTCGAAGACGCCTCGCCGCGCGCGAAAGCCAACATCCTGCGGCGCATGATGAGCGGTCGCCAGCGCGACGGCTCGTTCTGGAATCCGCAGATCATTGAGACGATGGATTACTGCTTCAACTGCAAACTCTGCGTCGACGATTGTCCGTCGGCGGTCAACATTCCCAAACTCTCGACGGAAGCCAAGGCGCGCTACCATCAGGGCCGCACCCTGCCGCTGTCCAAGTGGGTCTTCACGAAGTCGGAATTCTTCAGCAAGCTGGGCCGCGCGTTTGCGCCGGTAGCGAACGCGGTCAACGAGTTGGGCGTGACGCGCTGGCTGGCAGAAAAAGTCTTCAGCATTGACCGCCGCCGCCCGCTGCCGCGCTTCAAGTCGTTGAACTTCAAACTGCGCGCGCCGGGGTCGGTGGACGGCTCGCGGCCCAAAGTCGTCCTCTATCTGGACCTGTATGCGAAGTACAACGCGCCGGAGATCGGGCAGGCCGCGATCGACGTGCTCGAACACCAGGGCTTTGAAGTCATCATCCCCGAAGCGCCCTGGACCAACATGCCCGCGTTGATGCACGGTGAAGTCGTCGAAGCGCGCGAGACAATCCGCAAGGTCAGCGCGGCGCTCGCGCCTTATGCGTTCCAGGGCATTCCGATTCTGGTAACGGAACCCACCGCGACGCTATGCCTGACGAAAGAATTCCTCGATTACCTGGATACTCCGGAAGTGCGCGCCGTGGCGCGGCATGCGCGGGACATCTTCGATTTCCTGGGCGAGATCGATAAGGACGGCAAGCTGCGCGCGGACTTCCATTCGATGGATCTGTCAGTCGGCTACCACCAGCCCTGTCACCACAAGGCGCTCAAGATCGGCCAGCCCGGCATGGAGTTCCTGAAGAAGATCCCCGGCGTGAAGGTCGAGTTCATCGACCAGGGCTGCTGCGGAATCGCCGGAACCTTTGGCATGACGAAGAAGAACTACGACGAGTCGATGTGGATCGGCAAGGGGCTCTTTAAGGAGCTTTCGAAGACCACACTGCAGTTTGGCGCGAGCGAATGTTCAACCTGCCAGATGCAGATGGAGCACGGGACCGGCAAGACGACGGTGCATCCGATTCAGATCGTGGCCGCGGCCTACGGGTTTGCAATCGCGCAGCCGAAGGAATTTGGTTCGGCGATGCGGCTCGATTCACCTGTCGAACCCGCGCATGCGCACGCCGATGACCACGCCCACGCCGGCGCGCATTAATTTGAATGGAAGGCGCTGGAGTTAGTGGACGTCGAGCGTCTTTTCCAGCACCTTGTGGTAGCCCTCTAGGTTGGGCTTCAGTTCCGGATGGTCCTTCTCGAGGCGCTCGAGCGCCGCTTTCAGTTCATCCATGCGCTTTAACTGAAGCAGCGACTGCAAACGCATCTTCCATTGATCCTGCGTCAAATTGCCGACCAGCTTTTCGCAGCGTTCCAGTAATTCCACCACGATCGAAAACTTGGCCGATTCGAACGCAATCGGCGCATATAGTTGAATGATTTGAGGATTGTAAGGGGCCTCAGCATACGCCTTTTGAAATTTACCCGCGCTGCGTTCCAGACAGGCGATGGCTTGTGCGCGATCGTTGTGCGCCAGGCATTGCTTGCATTCGACGTGGTCCGCGAAGCCGCTCAGAAATTGGATCATAAAATGCTGGGGCATTTCCCGGACCCAGTGATCGAGCACCGGCTTGATCTCTTCCCACTTCCCGGCCTGGTATCCAATAATCGCTAGGTTGGCGAAGACGGAGGGGAATTTGCGCGTATTCAAAAGCTGGACGCGCACGCTTTCGTAAGCGGTCTTGATGTCGCCGGCTTTGTACGCGAGCACGGCGCGCAAGTAGGCGGAGAGCGCCACGTTGGCCTTTAAGGATTCAGCCATTTTTAAATCCGCTTCCGCGCCCGCCCGGTTGCCGACGTCCAATAAATAGCGCCCGCGGCTGATGTAGCGGTTGCCGTTGCGCGGCTCAAGCGCCACGGCTTGGTCCATTAGGCGGTGCTGTTCTAATTTCTCTTCGGCGGTGGAAGTATAAAAGGTGGCGGCCAAGTGCACGTAAATCTCGGCTTGGTTCGGGTCGAGCTCGATTGCCTTGCGTAGGTAGGCCTGGGCTTCGGCATAACAGGCCTTGGGCTCGTCCTGGCCGTTGCCTCCAATCGTGCTCAGCACATAGCCCAACGCGAACTGAGTTTCCCAAAGGTGCGGCGCCTGCGCCACGACCGCCCGCGCGAAGGGCAGCGCTTCCTTGGCCTGCATGTCATGGCAGAGCCGGAAAATCTTCCCGACGACGCAAAGCGGATCCTTGGCGCCGGCATCTTCGGCGCGCTTGAAGGCATCGTAAGCCTGCTCGTAGCAGCCCGCGCCGTCATAGGCAAAGCCCGCGGCGACAATCGCCTGCAGGTGTGGGTGACCGGTAAACTTGCGGGCCAGGTCGTCGGCTTTTAGGAACGCGGCGGCGGCGGGTTCTGGCTGGCCGTCGCGCCGCAGCGCTTCGCCCAGGGCAAACTGCGCTTCGGTAAATTCCGGATCGATGTTTAAGGCTTTTTGCAACTGCGCCACCGCCTGTTCGGGAACTTGTCCGCGCAACAGCAGGTCCATCGCTTCTGCATACGGGACAAAAGCGTCGAGGCGCTTGCGGGCTTTTTCCGCGTTGAGCGCTTCGCTTTTCTGTTTCTCAAGATCCGCTTTCTTGGCTTTGATGCCTTCGGAGATCGCCAGGTCCTTGGCTTTCTGTTCGTCTTGTTCGGCATCCAGCGCGTGCTGGCGCTCTGTGGCGGCGGTACGTTCGTGCTGCGCCACCAGGACTGCGGAAACAGTCACTACGATCAGGAGCAGCGCGGCTACGACCGTGCCCACCGTTGCGGCGGTGCGGTGGCGCTTGAGTGAGCGTCGGAATTTCATCAGCGCGGTGTCGGGGTAGGCCGCGACTTCTTCGCCGGCCTGGAATGCGCGTAAGTCGCGCAAAAGTTCGCGCGTGTGCTTGTAGCGGTCGGATGGATTTTTAAGCAGGCACTTTTCCGTGATCGCGCAAAGCGCCGGGGCCGTGTCGCGGCCGGCCCGCGTGCGACGGACCGGCGTGAACTTCCCCAGCGCTGCGTTGGAGACCACGGCTTCCAAGGTCTGGCCCTGAATCGGCGCCTGGCCGGTGAGCAGGCAATACAGAATGCCGCCCAAACTGAAGATGTCGGAGCGTTCGTCAATCGATTCGCCGCGGGCCTGTTCAGGCGACATGTATTTGGGCGTGCCCACCGTGTGGCCGTCGAGGGTCAGTTCCGCGCCCAGGTCCTGCCGAATCGAGGCCACAGGAAGGCCCTTGTCGGAGGATTTATCGCGGCCCTTGTTGTCCTGAATGCGCTTGGCCAGGCCCCAATCGAGGACCCAGACTTCGCCGTGCTCGCCGACCATCACGTTGGCGGGCTTGAGGTCGCGGTGCACGATCCCGCGGGAGTGCGCGAAGCCCACCGTTTCGCAGACGCGTTCGAAGATGCCGAGCAGGCGGCGCAGAGGGAACTCACGGCGCGTTTCACGGTCGTTGGCATGCACCGCATTGAAGATGTTGTCGAGCGTGCGGCCTTCGACAACTTTCATGCTGAAGAACTCGCGGCCCTTGCCTTCATTGCCCAGCAGGTACACGGGCGCGATGCCGGGATGTTCGAGCTGGCCGGTGATCTGGGCTTCTTCGATGAAGCGCAGGCGCTGCTTTTCGTCGCGCAAATCCGGGCGCAGCCGTTTCACGGCCACGTCGCGTTTCAGGGCTTCGTCGCGTGCGCGTAAAACCTGGCCCATGCCGCCACGGCCGAGTTCTTCGATCAGCTTGTACGGACCCAGCGCGCCGGGCACGAGAGGCGCTTCCGACTCGGGTTCGACAGGAGCGTTTTCTTCGTGTGCCTGTGGCGGCGGCGTTTTGGGGATAGGTGTCTTAGGGGCTGCGCGCGGGGTGCGCGCCGGCCGGTCCGGCATTGAATCGTCCGAAGGGATATTCATCAGACCCCTAGGCTTTTGGCTGCCAGGAACACGGAGGCGATTCGGCGTCTCTTTGTGTCCGGAAGTTGAAAACGACATTTTAAGGTGGCGCTCCCGGTGAAGGGTTGCCACGTTAGACGGGTGAAATTGGGACTTAGCGATTCCAAAAGCATAAAAATTTATGCACCCGTGCAGAACCAAAACGGCCATTCATTCGAAATCCTGGTACAGGATGATATACTGTATTCGGCTTTTAGCCAATTTTAGCGGAGTCGATCCTTGTCCAGCGTAGCCCCACCTTCGTCCTCGGATCCAGCCGCCCTCGGCGCGCACATCAACAAGGTCTGGGGCAAGAGCACCAAGGACGGCGCCAACCCGATCCATACGATTCACAACCTGCCCGAAGTCGCCGAAGACGAATACCAGCAGTTGTGCAACGCGCTGGCCACCAGAAGCGGACCCAAATCGAGTGAAGGCCAGGCTGCCGAAGCCGACCAGCCGCGCTTTATCCCAGACAGCTCGACCCAGATGCCGATGATCACGCGCCGCGATGGCCTGGCGGCGCACGATTACTTCAACTTCGGCAAGACGCTGGGCAAGGGCGGCATGGGCGTGGTCCTGAGTGCCTCCCAGGAATCGCTTTCCCGCAGCGTCGCGATCAAAGTGTTGAAGGAAGACGATTCGTATTCTTCTTCGCAAAAAGCGGCCTTCATCCGCGAAGCGCTGATCACCGGCGCATTGACGCACCCCAATATCGTGCCCTTATACCTGCTCGGCCGCGACGGGCAGGGGCGCCTGTTCATGGTTATGAAGCAGGTCGAAGGGCGCTCGTGGGGCAAGATGATGCGCACGGCCATGCCTGAAAAGGAAGGCCAGTCGTTCGCGCGCTTCCCGCAGGGCGACCTGACGCTGCATCTCGAAATTTTTCTGAAGGTCTGCGACGCCGTGGCCTTCGCGCATTCCAACATGATCGTGCACCGCGACCTCAAGCCCGAGAACGTGATGGTCGGGGACTACGGCGAAGTGACGGTCATGGACTGGGGCCTGGCGCTGGATGTTTCCGGTCGCGGGCGCTTCGGCACGCCGACCGAACAGGCCAGCGCGGTGGCCGGGACGCCGGCCTACATGGCGCCGGAAATGGCGCAGGGCGATCTGCTGCGTATCTCCACCGCCACCGACGTATACCTGATGGGCGCAATTCTTTATGAGATCGTCACCGGCCGACCGCCGCATTTGGGCCGCACGATTTACGACGTCCTGATGCACGCCGGCGGCGGCAAGGTCGATCCGGTCAAACCGCGCGACGGGCTGCCCCGCGGCGTCAATGAGCTTGAACGCATTCTGCGCAAAGCCATGAACCTGGAACCTGGCGCGCGATACGAAAATATCGCCGCGCTGCAGGCCGATATCCGCGCCTTCCTGGCCGGGCAGTCGGACCGCAACGAAAGCGAAGCCCTGGCCAACGAAGCCCGCGAGAGCCTGACCGCACTGGCGCAGGCGACCGTGGACCTGCGCGTGACCTCGCCGTTTTATCCGCGTTGCGCCGAGATCGTGAACAAGGCCCAGCAAGCGCTGACCTTGTGGGGTCATAACCCGCGCGCCATGCGCGTGCGGCAGGAAGCCATCGCGCTGTACGCCGACCTGGCGCTGCGTAACCGCGACTGGGGTCTGGCCGAATCGCTGCTGCGCGACTTGAAGCTCTCCGGTGCCGGCGGGGGGCCGCTGGCCCAGAGCCTCGAAAACCGCCTGCGCCAGTATCGCGGCACGATGCAGCGCAGCGATTACCTGTTGCGGCGCTCGGCGAAGTTGACCGGCGTAGCGGTTGCCGCGCTGCTGGTTTTTGTGGGCGTGTGCGTATTTCTTTATATGCAACTGCGCCGCGTGGAAACCGCGAACGAAGAACAGGCGCGCCAGTTGGGCACGGAACAGGAACAATTGCGCAACCTTCGGGATGCGATGCAGGTACAGCGCAAGGAAGTGCCTCGCTCGCAAGTGCCCGAAAAACCGATCCGGCCGACGGTTACGCCCAACGCCGAAGGCGCGAATTTTGTGGACCTCAACGGCGCTTGGGTGCCGCCCAACCGGCTGGACGACCGCCAGGTTAAATTACTGGGCGCGCAACCCGGCCCAGATGAATTATTTCTGCTCTGGGACGACCAGGCCCGCATCTGGACCTACCTTGGAACCGGCGGCGCGGCACCCGAAGCCACGCCCATTCAACTCCCGCTTGAGCGCGGCGTCGTCAGCCTGCGCCGCTTTGGAAATGCGCTGGCCTGGTCCGACCTCCAGAATGGCGCGCATGTCATGCGCCTGAGCGACCGAAACGTGCTGGACCTCCCCACCGTCCGCGATGCCGTTCGCGCGCTCGCGCTTTGGGAACAAGGCGATGACTTGCTCGTTGCACGCTGCGTCGGGAAAAAGGTGCAGGTCTTCAACGGCAAAGGGGAGCGTGGCGCGGAGTTCACGCTGGCCGCCGATTCCATGGAAGCCGCCTACAACGACAAGGGAGAACTGGCGGTCCTCACGCGCACTGGGATTGAATTTTTGGGCAAGGAGCAGCGCGCCGAAAAGTTCGAGGGGGATGAAATCGCCCAGGGTGCGCTGCAGCCGAATTTCAAGCAGGGCGTGCTGGTCATGGAAGGCCGTCCGCGCGATGTGCTCTACCTGAGCTGGCCTGGAGATAAGGCGAGTTTGCAGGGCCTGTATTCATTCCCCCAGGGGAACGTAACATGTTGCGCCTGCGCGCCTCGCGATGGGTTGATCGCGGCCGGCAGTTCGCAGGGCGAAGTCGTCGTATTGGATGCGCACGCGCCCATCTCCGGCCGCATGCACAGCTACGGCCAGCCCTTTAAAGGCGCGGTGCGCAACCTGGCGTTTTCGCTTGGTGGCGAGCGGCTGATGGCGATCGATGAAAACGGTGCGGCGCACGTTTGGGATATTTCGCGGCCTCAGCGAGAGCGCTAAGCGACCCGATATTGCGACTCTGTAATTTCTGATATATTGAAGCCCGCCTTCGACAAATCGTCTCTAAATAAAGTCGTGTTGCCGGCCAACACGCTGCATTTAACGAGGATTGCTTCCATGATCGAAACCCCCAAAAAAGACCGCACGTTGATCTGGGGAATCCTGCTTGGCGTGATCGTCGGAGTTGTAGTCTCTAAGGGCATGGAAATGCTCCGGCCCGCCGCCGCGGACGGGGAAAAGGAAGGCCTGAAGCGCCTGTCCGAGCAGGCCGAAATCTTCCGCGAAGCCACCAAGCAGATCGGGCCGTCTGTCGTTGCGATCATGACCTTCAAACGCGTCAAGCAAGTTGAAGGCTACACCTTGGAGCGCGAGCGCGACGCATTTGGGATGTGGCGCTATTACCGCCGCCCCAAGATGACCGAAGGGCTCAAGCTCTCTTCCGTGGGCTCGGGCTTCCTGTTCGACAAAGAAAACGGCTACATCATGACCAACAACCATGTCGTGGATGGCGGCGAGGAGTTCACCATCCGCCTCAGCGACAAGCGCGAGTTGCAGGCGAAGCTGGTCGGCGCCGATCCACAGACCGACGTGGCCGTGCTGAAAGTCGAGGCCAAGGACCTGCCCGCCGCCGAGCTGGGCGATTCGGACAAGGTCGAAGTCGGCGACTTCGTGCTCGCCGCGGGAAACCCGTTCGGGTTCCTCGAACAGACCATCACCGCCGGCATCATTTCAGCGAAGGGCCGCAAGGGCTTGGGCCTGAGTGCGTATGAAGACTTCCTGCAGACGGACGCCGCGATCAACCAGGGCAACTCCGGCGGCCCGCTGGTCGATCTCAACGGCCGCGTGATCGGCGTCAATACCGCGATCTACAGCCAATCGGGCGGCTACCAGGGCATTGGCTTTGCCATCCCAATCAATCAGGCGAAAAAGGTGGCCGAGAAGCTGATCAAGGACAAGGAAGTCGTGCGCGGCTGGATTGGCGTGGAATTTGAAGAGCTCAGCGCGAACGCGGCCAAGAAGTTGAACATTGATGGCGTGGGGCTGGCCGTGCGCGGGCTCTACCGGCCCGGTCCGGCATTTGATGCGGGCCTGCAACTCGACGACGTGATCGTGCGCGTGAACGGGAAAGAGATCAAGAGTTCCGCCGAAGTCCGCGACCTGATCGCCGATCTGGTCCCAGGCGACAAGATGGACATGAAGTTCCTGCGCAAAGGTACCGAGATGAACAGGGAAGTCTTGCTCGGCCGCCAGCCCAAGGATTGGGGCTTAAATAAGGAGCAGTAACAGCGCCCTCCGCTTTGCGCACAGGTGCGTCGGCCCTGCACCTGTGCTTCGTCATTTTTGCTTTCCATATAACCCTGCCCGTTGTGCACCGCGCTGTCTAAAGAGTCCATTCATATCCATAAAGCTTTTGTGTGTAATACTTAGAAAGAATACAGCCGCGTCATGAATAAAATTAGTATGTGTACGTTCTAATTGCATAGACGGAGACAATGACGTCTCCGCGAACAGGAAAAAAGGAGTAGGCCCATGCGTACACTCGGCACATTCACCTTCACCGCGCTGCTCCTTGGCGCTCTGGCGTTGGGCTCGGCGAGCTCGGCATCCGCGGAAGACCGCGATAAGGCGCCCCTCTTCGACAGCTTCAACCTGCGAACTGATCACGGGAACTTCCAACTGACCCTGAACCAGAATCGCACCTTCACGCTCGTGGCGCCGAACGGGGCCAGCACCTACGGCCAGTTCATCCCTTCGGACCGCGACTTCTCCTTGCAGGACGGCAGCTCTTACCGCCAGTTCACGTACTGGTTCAACGGGGCGAACGTGGTGATCCAGCCCACACGCGCCGATCATCCGGGTGCGCCGTCGGTTCTCGGTACGCTCCCGCCGTTCGGCTGCGAAAACAGCGTGGCCCTGGAACGCAACTGTGCTCCGGTCCCCGTGACCTATGCCGCGCCGGTTTGTGAAGCTCCGATCGTGGTCGCGCCGCCGGTGGTCTACACGCGCCCGATCTACGAACGCCCGATCGTGCTCGCGCCCCGCTTCGAAGGTCGCTTCGACGGCCGCCGCAACGAGGGCTTCCGCAACGATGGGTTCCGCAATGACCGCGGCTTCTCGCAGAACAACACCCGCGTGATCGTCCCGAACAACAGCCGCGTGGTCGCACCGAGCAACAACCGCGTGGTGGTCGAGACCGGCAACGCGCATCATCGCACGGAAGTGGTCCAGAACGGCACGAAGGTCATCATCCCCAACAACGGCGGCACGAAGGTCATCGTCCCTTCGCACCGCTGAAGAGTGAACCCCCGACGACGCGCACTGTGCGCCTCGTCGCTGGCCCCGCGGGCATGGGAACCCCCTTGGTTCCATGCCTGCGGTAATTTTAGGGGGCTGGAATTATTCCTTCAGGTCGACGCGCGAAATGGTTTTATGCGCCGGATCCAAAACGATTTCGCCAAAACACGTCCGCCCGCCAAAACCGACTTCCACCAGCAGCTTGAAAGAAGTTTTAGTGCGGTTTTTCGGCACGAGTGCCGAGAGCGCGCCGTCCGGCAGTACGGTCGTCTTCAGGGGCTCGGAGCCGCTGGTGGTCGCGACTTCCAGGCGCCGCACTTCGAGTTTCTCGCCTGCGGCCAGGTCGGTGAAGCGCAGCTTGATCGTCGTCACCATGCCTTCGTCGGAGTAATCCTCCAGCGCAACGAGCTCCCTGTGCGGCGGTGGGGGAGCTGGCGCGTAAAGTTTGTATATCGATACGAGCATTACCCCCACGCACATCAGCGCGAGAATCGGAAGGAACAGGCTGGGGCCGTCCTGGCGCACGCGCGGAGACGTGGGGCCAGCGGTCTCGGCTGAATCGGCCTGCGGTGCAGCGGAAGCCGTCGGCGTCGCGGCGTCGGGGGACTTTTCCGAAGTTTTGTCCGGGGGCGTGGGTTCGCTCATCCGTTCAAGGCTCCGTTGGGCAAGGCCGGTTCGGCGCGCGCAACCGGGCGCGTGCCTTTTGCCAGCCAGATTCCGAGGACGAACACAACCAGCGCAGGAATAAGCAATCCCGGGTCGATCCAGAAGGGCATTGGACCTTCCGCGACCGTCATGGAGCGCTCCATCAACCAGGCACTGCATAGGGCCGTGAAGCCGTTATGCAGCCCGTGCACCAGAACGCCCGGAAAGATGCTGTTCGATTGCCAGGCCAGGTAGGTGATCGCGAAGCCGACCAGGAAAAGCGGCACAAAGCGGAAGAACGAACCGTGGTACGCGGCGAAAATGAATGCGGTCACGATGATCGCGGTCCACTTGTTGCCTTGGCGCCCGACTTTCGTGCGCAGGCCGGAGAGCAGGAAGCCGCGGAAGAGATGCTCTTCGCAGATCGCCGGCGTAATCGCGATGCAGAAGACGGCCGCGGCGGGCGGAAGCACGCTGAATAACTTGGACATCTGCTCGTCTTTGTCTTCCAGGCCCATCGCCGGGAGCAGCCGCACCATCCAAATCGCGAGTTGGTTCGCCAGAATCCAGGACGATGCGCCCAGGCACAGCGCAGCCAGCAGCGCGCGCGGGGAAGGCGCATTCCACTTGAAGGTCTCCCGGAAATTCAGGCGCAGGTACCACGAAAGCAGAATCGGCCCGCCCAAGAGCAGGCAGAATTGTGGCAAGCAAACATTGATCAACACTTCGGGGACGGTAGGCACTTTGGTGGCGATATCGGTGACCTGACCCACGAACGTGGAGAAATAGAAGAAGAGGGGGAAGACCAGCGCGATGGCCAAAAGCGCGTCGCCGGGCGAAGGGCGCTCTTGGACACGGAAGCTGCGCCGGTTCATGAGCAGGCGCAGGCTGCCTTGCGCGGAGAACAGGACTTCTTCGCGTGCAAACACGCGGGCCGCCGTAAAGACCGCCGCCGCGGCGTAAAAACAGGTACTGGTAAAGACAAAGAGGAAGGGCTTGAGCAGGTTCTCCCGGCCCAGGAACAGCTCGCGGATCAAAAGCGCCACGTTCAGCACCGGCGCGATCACCAAAGGACCGTCAATGCCGATGCCCGGCACGATTACGATCATCAGCCCGACCATCGGGATCAGCGTAATCGGCAGGCAGTAAACCGAGGCCTCTTTGTAGTTGGTGCCAAAGGACGCCACCGCCATCAACATCGCCGAAAGCAGCATCGCCAGCGGAATGAGCAGCAGCAACGTGACCGGAAGGACGCTCCACGGGAACGAAAACCCACCCCCGCCTTTGCCGCCCAATACGGGCAGCATGCTTAGCGCAAAGCTGCTCACGTTGACCAGCGTCCCGATCAGGCCCAGCGCCGCCACGGCCATGAATTTGCCCGCGATGATCTCGAGCGGGCGCACGGGCGCGGAGACCAGCGTCTCCAGCGTCGAACGCTCCTTCTCGCCCGCGGTCAGGTCGATGGCCGGGTGCATCGCGCCGCTCACCACCATCATCGTGAAGATCAGCGCGAAGACCGCGCCGAGCTGCGCGCCGCCGACTTTTTCGTTCGAAGCCACGTTGGACGCGACGGGCAGGTCAAAGGGCACGATCACTTCGCGCCGCACGCCCTGCGCCTGCATGCGTTCCTGTTGCACCTGCTTGGAAAGCTTGTTGAGCAGTTCAAGGACCTGTCCCTTGGCATCCTGCGAGCGGTGTTCGGCTTCATCGTAGAAGAGTTCGATCTTTTGCGTGGGCGCGTAGACCCCATCCTGGGCCTGCGCCTGCATCATGTCGTGAAAGCCTGGCGGCAGGCTGAGCACCGCCTGCACCCGGCCGTCCTTTAGAGCGGCCTGCGCGTCCTCGGCGTTATCAAAGACCGTTGAAAAATCGAGTTTGGGCCGCGCCATTTCAACAATTTTGGCTTCGCCCGGCGGCAGCGACTTGTCCGGCGGCAGCGGTGCTTTCGACGGAGTTGGCGCGGGCGGCGGAAAGGCTTCGAGCCCCATGGACTGGCCGTCGATATACGCGCGCTCGGACTCCGGGATGACGGCGATCTTGTAGACGTCGCTCTGGCGCTTGACCTTGGCGACCTGCATCGCCTCGCTCATCACCAGCATCATGGCGGGATAAATCAGCAGCGGCAGCACGAGCGTGGCCACGACGGTGCGGCGGTCGCGGAAGGCGTCCGAGCCGGTTCCAGTTCAATGAATGTAGCGACGGGCGCAAGCATACGCGCCGCCTGCGTGCTCGCAATGCGCAAGACTTCGCGAATGTAAACCGCACCTCGGGGTGCGCGACGATCAGCCGGTCTACGCACTGACGGCTTCGATGAAAGCCGGCGCGCTGGAAAAGCGGACCAAGGATCTTGGCGAATTCATGCCCAATGCGGAGATTGCCGCCAAAGCGATGGAAAAGCATAGCCACAGCGTTGTGTACCTGAACCGTGAGACGCTGGTCCCGTGTGTTATCGAATACCTGGCTGCGGATGGCACGGTCTCGAGCACCACGACCTTCAGTAACCTGAAGTTCAACGTGGCGCTGGCGGATGAGCTCTTTAAATATACCCCGCCGGCAGATGTGAAGGTGCTGGACATGGACGAGCTGATGGACGGCCTGCGCGGGAAAGGCAAGGGTGCCGACCAGAAGACCACCCAGCCGCCCGAACCGCCGAAGGCCGATTTCTAATCTACCCGTAGTCGGAGCCGCAGACCCAACCGGCCCAGCGCATGCGCTGGGCCGGTTGTTTTGTGGGCCCTGCCAATGCCAAGCTGCCGCTAGCTGCAAGCGAGGCGTGGCACACACACTCGTGTAAGTCGTTATGCACCATTTTCGAGGACCAAGGGTGGCATGCGCCAAATTGTCCGTGCAAGTTAGGCGCGCTGCGCGGGATGCAAAGCGGACACGATTTTTCAAAAAGGTGCACATCAGTCCTGTTTTCTGATGACTTACGTGAAGGTGAGGTAAGTGGCTGTACCACCCCACAGGGGTGGTGGGCGAGTAGCCGGGGGTGCGTCGGCGCTTCAGCGCCGACGTAACCCCCGGAAAGGCCGTGCCAAAAAAGAAAGCCTCTCGCCGTGGCTGTCGGGCAACCGAGGCGCAAGCCGAGGCCTCTGTTGTTGTCTGCATCTCATTCATGTCCAAAACCCGTGAAAAAATGTGCACGGTGCGTGGATGATAAATTTCCAAACGCGGCGCATGACTCGCATCGGATGCGTTTTTCATTCGAGGTGTAAAAGTATGCACCGTTGTGCACCCTTTCTTTTTCTCTCCCTGCCTGAATGAACGACAACAGTAACGGCCCGGCTACTGCAACTGATTGCGCGGCTAACTCGCCGCGCTTGTCCGACGGCAACGGCGTGAGGCTTACCGCCCACTGCGCTCCTTGTCCCCCGGCTGAAGCCGGGGGTTACACTCGGCGCTTACGCGCCTCGAACGAAGCCCCGTGAACGGGGCTAACGGCAACGGCAATTCGCGCCGAGAACCTCGCGAAAAAATGTGCACGTGGTTCCTTTCAACGACACCACGACAAGAGGTGACGACCCGCACTGGGGGGACAAGCCCCCAGTGGCACAAACTTCCCGGTGCAAGCCTCCGCAATGCAGCAAGGCCAACGACGAACGGCTTCGCACTGGCTGCAAACAACCTCAGCCAGTGCCACCACGGCCACGAGGCGCAAGCTTTGCCCACGAGACAGAGTCTCTCCGCGCGTTTGTGAGGCCAAAGGCCGTGCTCGCATTGGACAGAACTTCTCTGCGTGCGCGCGGGTTGGAGCCGCGGCATTTAGAGGTGATTCTGGCGATTAATTAGGGCGCGAGCGTGGGTTCACGAAGCGCTTCCGCCATCACACGGTGGAAAACCATTGATCGACGATCACACCGTCGAAGCGTGAAAACACGGGTGCGCTGGCGAGACGATTCTCGCTGGGCGTTTTTGGGTTGTCGGGGAGTAAAGCCTCGAGTTTCGAAGCAGGCCGGTTTCGCAATCGCGCCTGGTAAACAACCTGCTCGATGTGGAATATTTACGCCAAAAATGGGGACTTCGCAAGATTTATCCGGGCAAAAATTGACGGAATACGCCGTAAGGACGCTTAGGCGAATTATTTCTCAGTCGGCGGTGCTTCCAGCACCACGCGAATGCCGATGGTGGAAAAGATCGAATGGGAGCCAGAATTAAAGCGCATTGCGGAGCGGCAGAACGCCGGCGGCGAATTCCACGCGCCGCCGCGCAGCACGTGGCTGCGGCTGTGCTTGGGGCCTGTTGGATTGGTGAATTCGCCGAACTGATACGGGCCCCAGAAATCGCTGCATGCCTGCCAGACATTTCCGTGCATATCATAAAGGCCAAATGAGTTGGGCTCGAGCTTGCCGACGGGGTGCGCGCCATCCGTTTGAATCACAACCATGTTCGTAGGCCCGCCTGAGATTGGGAGCGACGGCGGTGTGGTGCTGTTGCCTTCATACCAGCCGACGCGGCGCAGATCTTCCTCGGTGTCGCCCGAGTAATAAAGGCTTTGGGTGCCCGCGCGGCAGGCGAATTCCCATTCGGCTTCGGTGGGCAGACGCGTGACGGCGCCGGTCTGTTCGCGCAGGACTTGGCAATAATGTTCGGCAGACTCCCAGTTTCCCGACACGTACGGCATGTCCCGGTCTTCGAGAGGGCCGGGATTCTGATCCAGCACCAAGCCGTATTGTTCGGTCGTGACGAGATAGCGGCTCATGTAGTAGGGCCTGGTGAGCGTGACTTGATGTGCGGGCGCTTCGGAATCCCCCGCCGCCGCCGAGCGCGCGTGCTGAATGCGGTACGCGTTCATGGCGTTGGTCCGCTCTTCCACGGCGGTGCGCCATTGCGTCACGCCGAAGACACAGAGACTCGCCGCGCAAATCACAAACATCAACATGGCCAGCGAAATCTGCGGGCGTTTTTTGTCAACCAGCGCGATCCATCCGACGACACAGCCGATGATCAATAAGATGGCCACACCCAGAATAAGCAGCGTCTTGCCACTGTTTATTTTGCTGACGAAGGTTTCCTGATCGGGTTCTTCAGCCGGTAGCGTGCCCATGGTGAAAGTGCCGGGCGGAATCAGCACGAATTCCAGCTTAACGTCATTGCCCAAGTCGAGCGTTTTGGTGGGCGGGAGATTTACACGCGCGGCGTATTGTTCGGTGGATTCAACGCCGTCCCACGCGGGCCAGGGTTTACGCGGCGGGTTCGAGTCATCCGAAGCGCCAACGATGGCGGAAGCGCCGCAGAGCATGCAAAGCAAGAGGGCGGGGAATGCGCGCCGGACCAGGTTCGCGTGCATGGAGAATGCGCCCCCATCGATAAATGGCGCCGCGGGAACGGAACCTTCTCAAATCAAAAACAGGCGGCTTGAAATAAACTTAAGGATTTTGCGGCGGTTATTTTACTGCCAGGCTTTTTCGGGCCAGATTTCCAGGCGCCCGGAGACATTGACCAGCGTGACGCGGGAAGTCTCCGCGCCGAGGTGGCTCTTGACGAAGTCGGCCGGAATGCGGACGAGGCCGTTTTCGACGGCGAGCTGCAGCGACGCTTCCAGGACCTTGCCTTCGCCCTTGGCGCGCAGCGAGTCGGCTTCCTTTTCGCTGAGCGTCAGGAGGAAGTTTTCGTTGGTCTTGTCGTCGTAGCGCGGGAGCAGGTAGACCATCTTGGTGGAGCGGTCTTCGCTGACGTCGAGGCCTTCGGTGCCGATGCTGGCAAGCACATGCGGCGAGGCGCGGCGCACGGTCCAGTCGTCCTGCGAAGCGGTCAGGCTGCTGGGCGTGCCGTTGTGTCCGACGTAGAAGAAGACGCCGAGCAGGCAGACCACGACCACCGCGGTGGCTGAGGCCATGTAGTAAACCGGAACACGCGCGGGCGACTGGCTGTGCTTGGCGATGCGCTTGGGCCGCGCCGCGACGATGCGCTGGGCCGTCTGCTGGCGCGCCTGCTTGGTGCGCTCCGCGGCGACGACGACTTCGGTGTACAGGTTTTCGCGGAATTCGGCGCTGGGTTCGACGCGTTCGATGGAGCTGGCGGCGCCGAAGACGCCTTCAAAATCCTTGAGTTCGCGGCGGCAGTCGGCGCAATTTTCGAGGTGTGCGCGGACTTGCGTCGCGCGGGACGGGGCGAGCTCGTCCTGCAGGTATGCGACCAGGTCTTCCTGGACTTTGCTATCCGTGCAGTTCATTTTCCGCCTTCAGGGTCCGTCCGAGTTTCTCTTTCAGCCGCTTGACCGCGTGGAACATGCGGCTCTTCACCGTCCCGACCGGAATCCCGAGCGTCCGGGCAATCTCTTCGTAGCGCAGGCCCTGCATTTCACTCAGCGTAAAGACCACGCGGTGTTCTTCGGGCAGCGAGTCCAGCGCCTCCTGAATCCGCACCGACGTCTCCGAGCGCTGCAGGCCGTCCTGCGGGGCCGAGCTGCGGTTGGGCACGCTTTCCGCCAGCGTATGGCCCAGGTTGTCTTCCGCATCCAGCGAGCGGTTCTTGCGCGAATGCTTGGTCCGGCGCAGCCAGTCGATCCAGCAGTTGCGTCCGACCCTGTACAGATACGTCGAGAACTTGGCGCGGGGCTCAAAGCCAGTCCGGCGCGTGTAAAGTTTCAGGAAAACTTCCTGCGTCAGGTCTTCGGCCACCGCGCGGTCCCAGACCAGGCGATAGAAGAAGTTGAGCAGTCCAACCTGGTGTTGCTTGACCAGGCGCTCAAACTGGACGTCATCCATCACGCCAAAGGTATTGTCGACGGGTTCGGGGGAGTTCATGCGGCCCTCCCCAGATCCGCGCCCTTATTAACGCGCAGGGCGGCGGGAAGGTTCATGGAATTTGGCAAGCACAAGTCCATATGAGCACGCGCCTTAAGTAAACGTTTGGATTTCCCTCTACAGAGGGTTTAACGCGCAGGGTGCATGTCCCTTGCAGGGATTTGGCCGGATTTCGAGAAAAAATATGCACAGCGTGCGTTAGGTGGGCTTAACCTGTTGTGGCAGCGCGGGTAAGGTGGTTTCGGCGAGGGCCTGGGCGGCATCGGCTAAGGCCATTTCGACGACGCTGTGGGCCGACGGCCCGGGTTCGCCGGGGTTGGTGATGTTCTGCCCGAAGCGGATCTTCACGCCAAAGAGCTCGTTGACCTCGCGCACCGCCGCACGCAGGCGGTCGATGACCACGCGGCCGCCTTCCTCATTGGTTGCGCTGAGCAGGACCGCAAAGCGGCCCGGTCCGAGAACGTAGGTGGAGTCCGAGATGCGCACCACACGCTTGAGCAGGTTGGCCGCAGCCTTCCATGCCACGTATTCGGGCACGCCGAAGCGTTCGCGCGAGTCGAGCGCCATGATCACGACGCCGGTGCGCTTGCTGAGGCGCTTGGCGCGTTCGAATTCAACTTTGAGGTTGTCGAGCAACTTGGGTTCGCCGTGCAGACCGGTGAGCGGATCGCTGCCCATGTGTTTGACGCGTTCGCGGAACTCGAGGAAGCGCGCCAGGAATATCCCCGCCAGTAAGGACGGGATGATCATGAGCAGGAGCGCCCAGAGCAGGACCGGGTAAACATCGGCTGGATAAAAGGCGAAGATCAGCAGCGCGCCAAAGGCGCAAAGAAACGCGGCCAGAATCAGCCCATAGGCCCCATAACGCATTTGATAATTCTCTCTCCCCGAGAACGCGGGTTATACCCGCAGCCGTTTCATTTCGCTATGCTCGGTTGAATTTGAGGCGGTCTGGCGCTTGGACCTCCCAGCGTGCATCTCGACACAAGTAGGTTGAAGGCGTCGAGTTTATAGGGCCATAATATTAATAGGAGGGAACGCAGTCCGGGGGCATGTGTAAGGAGGACATGCCATGTTGAAGGCTCAGGAAATCTGGCCCGAAGTGAGCAGATGGGGTATGGCGCTCGCAATCGCTCTCGCGGTCATGATGCTTTTATTTTATTCCTTCGCCCGCGCGGACGAGACGTCACCAGCGCCGCCAGTACCGATGATCGGTCCGATCTACGAGACCAGTTCTAGTTGGAGCTTCGTGGACGACCAGTTGGTCTTCTATCAATACAACCTGAATACCGACGGCAACCGCTACCTGAAGTGGTTGGACTATGATTGGATCGTCTCGCAATCCAAGATCACGATCTTCAATCCAGACCCCAACGGCATCTCGCTGAGTTCGAGCCGTATTCAGGCGGACGCGGATGGAAAGCCTAGAAAGGATAAGGCGATCATGGAGGAACTGTGGAACCGCGCGGAAGGGAATCCGGTTGTCAAAGCACGTGTAAACGTGCCTAACTGGAGTCTGTACGCAGGCACGGCGCAAGCAGATGACGCCGAGCCGGGGTGGCTGAATTTCGGACGCCGGCACCGGCGCGGCCGCACGAAAGCCAACGCTTAAAAGATAACTCGAGCAATTGGAGCAATAATTGCAGTTACCATAAACCAGAGAATTAAGGAGTAGGGGAAGTTCGCAAATAGGAGGACCTAGCCATGTTGAAATTTCGGAACCTTGCGCCACGCACGGGCCTGCTGCTGGCAGGCCTGATTGCAGTCGCGTGCGCGCAAAGTGCACCCGCGGTGCGTGCCCAAGATAACGCCTATATTTCGTACGCGCCGACGGCTGCAGGACAGCCAGTCTATGAGACCGCCAAGAGCTGGAAGTTCGAAGACGATCAGTTGGTATTCTTTCAGGAAAACCCGAATACCGACGGTAATCGTTATCTGCTCTGGAAGGACTACCGCTGGCGAATTGGGCAGGCTCAGATCACGCTGATCGATTCGCGGCCCTATGGTACGACTTTAAGTGCAAGCCGCCAGCAGCTCGATTCAGACGGCAAGGCGCTTAAGGATAAGGACATCATGGACGACCTCAGGGTCCGCGCGAAGGCGATTCGCGAGGCCAATGAGTCGGCTGCCGCGCCGGTTGTGGTGCCAACGTACGAAAACTACTACACGCCGACGTATTATTACGATCCGTATTATTACCCCTATTATGGCCCGAGCTTCTATTTCGGATTCGGGCATCGTTGGCATAGCCGCTGGCACCGGCATTGGTAAAGGGTAGCCGAGGAAGTTTGCGATGAAGGTGTGCATCCGCAATCGCAATGGGAATTGCGGATGCCTAAAAGGAAGGGGGTAAAGGTGGGAGGGGCGTAGCAAGAGGCAGGAGGTGTCGTTATGTTGATTTACTCAAAATTTCATAGCTTGGGCGTATCGTTGGTGTTGGCATTGGCGAGTTTATGCGCATTTAGCACCGCCCGCGCGGACGACGACGCGGCGTACGCCCCAGTGACCGTGATGCATTCAAGTTCACCCGTTTTCGAAACAGATAAGAGCTGGAAATTCGAAGACAATCATCTGATCTTTTTTCAACCCAATTCCAACGCCAACGGCAAACGATACCTGATCTGGAAAGATTACCGTTGGATCGTCGGTTCGGGTGAAATCACCGCAATTGACCCGGATAGCGGCGCTCGGGTAACCGCGAGCCGGCAGCAGGTGGATTCGGACGGCAAGTTGCTTAAGGACAAGGAGATCATGAAGGATCTGAAAGACCGCGTAAAGGATCGTGCAAATGATGGTTCGTACCGGACCAAAACAGTATTCGATGCGCCGGACTATGACAGCTATAGCGAACCGCCGGTTGGATCCCGGCATACGTATGAACGCACGTATTACGAGAATGACGGCTATAGCGACACGACTTCCACGGATTATGACAGTTACAGCGAACCGACGGTGGAATACCAGCGCACTTATTACGGGACCTATGGAACTCCGGCACATGATTACGAATACAGTTCCAGCCCGTATTATTACAGCGAGCCCAATGATTACGATGAAGTGTATTATGGGCCCGACGTAGAATTGGATTTCGACCTGCGAGGTCATCGGCACCACTCGTTCAGGCATGACGATTCGTCTGGCCATCGCCATTCGTCCGGTGAAAGCCGGTCGGGCGAGCAGCGCCATTCGGAAAGCCATAGCCACCCTACCGGAGGAGGCCGCACACACGACCGGTAAATGATCGATGGTGCAGGGCCGTGCAGGCGAAAGCGACAGGCGTTCGTGCTCATGGGGAGCGAGCGGGCGCCTGCCGCACTTTTACGGTTTCAAGGAAGGGAATGATTGCAGGCCGACATATACCGTTTAGAATGTGTGCGTCGGCCTGGAGGACGCTCCCCAATGAATCGCAACCTTGTTCCGCAACGCCTATTGACCCATTGGCTTGGCGTGGCCTTACTGACTTTGAACATCGCAGGCAGCGCCCTGTGCGCAGATGCGCCGGCGCCTCCACCGACCCCCGCGCCGCCAAGCGCGCAGGTGATTGAAAAGGCTCCCGTATTCGAGATTAAGAGTGGTTGGAAGTTCGATGACGATCAACTGATCTTTGCCAATCCCAACCAGAACGGCGACGGCAAACGTTACGTGGTCTGGAAGGATTACCAGTGGGCGGTCTCCGACGATCTGATCACGATTTACGACACGCGGCCGTACGGCGCGACGTTTTCAGCGAAGCGCAAGCAGGTGGACGAAGACGGCAAGCCGTTGAAGGACAAAGACATCATGAACGACATGAAGGACCATGCGAAAGACATCCGCGAAGCGAACACACCGCGGCCGCCACCGCCGCCTCCGGGTTATTATGACGATTACTACGGCAGCCCGGTCATTGGGGGTTCGTTCTTTTTCTTCCACGGCGGCGGCGGACATAGGCATCATTAAGACATGCGCTTAATAAGGGTTCGGATATTGAGCCGAGCCTTATTTAAATGGACTTTTGCTTTGCGCAGAGAATAATCTACCTAAAAGTATGTGGCTAAAATTTAAAGGCGCCCAAATGGCAACCAAGAGTCTCTCAAAAGCCCCTCGAATCGTCGATGCACGTCAAACGACACAGCAACAGGCTGTGGCCGCGGTGGATCTTGAGCGCATGACGGATTCATTACGGCAGGCGAAAGCAGGGAAGGGTCGCACGCTTAAGGAGGTCGTTGCGCATCGCAACCGTAAGCCTCACGCCTAATGCCGAAGAAGAATTGCTGGCGCTCGAAGAAGAAGATTATCAATGCGCGTTGACTGGTTTGCTGCGTCTTGAAACGGAAGGCGCGCAAATTGGCGTGCCAACACCCGCACTCTCAATTGCGTTGGACGGGCTCGCGCCTGAATCTCGATTGCTAAAATTAAAAACAGAACGCCCCGCAAGGTTTGTTTTCGTTTACTTTCTTCCCGAAGAAAGAGGCACAATTTGGGTTGTGCACTTGGCCGCGGTAACAATCATGTAATAGGTGGAATTTCTTTCGCGCCTTACTTCGACGCGACTTCCGCCGCGTAGGCCTTGGTCAGTTCGCCACCGGGGAAGTAGAAGCCCAGGATCTGCTCGTACGAGTACCCCTGCAAGGCCATGCCCTGCGAGCCATATTGGCACAGGCCGACTCCGTGGCCGAAGCCGCGCCCGCTGATTTCAAATGCATCGCCTGCGTCGCTGAGGCCCGTCAACTGCACCGACTTGAGTTCGCCCGCGCCGGCCAGAATGCGGAAGCGGTTTGCCGGCAGCGTCGCCGTGCCAAAGGAATGATGGATGCGGACCTGTTCGGCGCGCGCGGGGTTGCCGCTGCCGCCCAAAAATTCGATGCTCGAAATCTGGCCAATCTGCGCCCCCGCCACGTCCATCGAGCCGCTTAGCTTCGTGCGCAGCGCTTCCTTCGAGAGGCGCAGGTGCCAGGTGTACGAAGGGCTGGCCGTGCAGAATGGGCAGCTGGTGCCGCGCAGGCAGGGGACGGCTTCCTGGCCCGGGAAGATGCGTTCGACGGCCGAGGTCTGCCCGCCGCAGGTCGAGTGGAAGTACGCGGGGAAGTAGCGCCCCTGGCAGGTCAGTACGAGACCGCGCGTGGCCTGGCAGGCTTTGACCACCGTTGGGTTGTTGCGATGGCCGGGCTTGAAGACCTGGCTCATCACGGTCGCTTCAACGTCGTAGGGTTCGTTGGCGCGCTGACGCATCTGCGAGAGCGCGAAGCTGCGGCTCGTAACGGCCTGCGCCTTCAGGGCTTCTTCGTGCCAGCGGTTGACGGGGACTTCGCCGACCAGCACGCCGGTGAGGTAATCTTCGAGGCCCAGTTCGGCGATCAGCACGAGACCGCCTTTGGGGTCGGTCTGGATGCGGACCTGCGGGGCGAGTTCCGCGCCGGCCATCTGGAGGAAGTTGTCACTGTTGAGGCTCTGGATGCGCACGAAGGTCCCGTCCAGCGCCGGGCGTCCGTTGATCAGGACGTTTCCGCCGCTCATGCTGACGGCGCATTCCTGGTTCGGCGCGATGCGCATGACTTCCTGGCCGCGGGCATCGAAGACGCGTGCGGGGGCGTCGCTGGCGGCGACGCGGATTTCGTTGGGATCGCGCAGCGCGGCCACGCGGATCACGGGGCCATTGAGCGCGTATTGAGGCGTTGCGGGTGCGCTCTGCTGGGTCTGAGAGGGCTGGTAATCGGCCTTGCGGTTGCATGAGAAGAGCAGGCACGCGGTGCAGCACATGCAGCCGAAGAGGGCCAAGAGCTTGGGCTTCTTGATCCAGGTAGTAATTTTGGTCATGACGCAGCACCCCCGACGGAACCTGTGTTCGGGGAGTATCGACCAGTTGGACTCGATCCTGTAAGTCTTTTGTGGAGTATGGAGTTGGGGTAATTTTTAGGGGGCTTGACAAAGCCCTTGACAAAGGGCTTGACAGGCCTTGACAAACGGCCAGTTGGGTGGTTAGTTAACCCATCGTGCGTGCACGTGTGCACAGGCGCTAGAAGCTCTCCTGTAAGTGGCAATGGTGACTGCGGTTACGTTCTAGTTAGGGGGCTCATTAAATCGTTCCGGAATTGCCAAAAAACAGGCGCAACGTTCGCGTATGAATGGTACATAGTAAAGGTAGGGACGGGCGCGCCTCATGGCCAATCTGGCTTCGGAAGACATTAAGCGGCGCGTCCGCGAAGCGAGCGACATTGCGGCGGTCATCCAGGGGTATGGCATTCTCCTGAAGCGCATGGGCCGAAGTCTGGTCGCGTGCTGTCCGTTCCATCAGGAGAAGTCGCCTTCGTTCAACGTCAATGCGGAAGGGCAGTACTTTAAGTGTTTCGGTTGCGGCAAGGGTGGGGATGTTTTCACCTTTGTCGAACTGCAGGAGCGCGTGGAGTTTCGCGAAGCGCTGAAGATTCTTGCCGATCGTGCCGGGATCACGCTGGAGTTCGATCCGCAGGCGCAGGAGCGGCACAAGAAAGAAGTGGATTGGAAGTCGTATCTGTACAAGGTGAATGCGTCCGCGGCGGCGTATTTCCGGGAAATGCTGTACGCCGATGCCGGGAAGGCTGCGCGCACGTATCTCGAGAAGCGCGGGCTGACCGAAGAGAGCTGGGAGCGCTTTGGGCTCGGGTACGCGCCGCAGGGCAACGGATTGGTGGCGCGGCTGCTTTCCCAGAAGGCGCCGATGAAAGCGCTGGAGAAGGCCGGAGTCGTGGGCCTGCGCGATGATGGCTCGGCGTACGATTACTTCCGCGACCGGGTGATGTTTCCGATCGCCGACAGCCAGGGCCGCGTAATTGCGTTTGGCGGACGGGTGCTCGACGGGGGCGAACCGAAGTACCTGAACACCCGCGAGACGCCGTTGTTCGTGAAGGGCCGTACGATTTACGGGCTTCCTCAAGCACGGGAAGCCATGAATGAGCGCAAGGTCGCGTACGTGGTGGAAGGCTACACGGACGTGATTATGTGCCACCAGTTTGGCGTGCAGAACGTCGTGGCGTGTCTGGGGACGGCGATCACGGCCGACCACGTGCGCGCGCTGCGGCGGCTGTGCGATGAGGCGCGCGTGCTGACGGATTCGGACGCCGCCGGCGCGCGGGCCGCGGAACGCAGTGTGGAAGTGCTGTTTCAGGAAGACATGCCGGCGCAGATCGTGCGGTTGCCGGGCGCCGCGAAGGATCCCTGCGATTTTCTGCTCGCGCAGGGCAAAGAGGCGTTCGAAGCCGCGCTGGCGCAGGGCGTCTCTTTGTTTGAGTACAAGTTCCAGCGCGTTGCCGCGCAGTATGACTTGGCGACGCCTTCGGGACAGGCGGCGGCGGCAAAGGATTTGATGGCGCTGGTCTCGCTTTCGCCCGATGGGCTGCGCAAAGCGGCGTACCGGCGCGAAGTGGCGGGGAGATTGAACCTGCCGGAACGCGACCTGGCCTACACGGCGGTGCGCGCGCCACTAGCCGAGCGCGTGGCGGAAGCGCCGGGGCCTAAAGTGGTGGCAGTGCCCGCGCCGGTTTCGCCTCTGGCGGCTGCGGAACGGGAATTGCTCCGCTGGACCTTTCATGAGCCCGCGTGGCTCGAAACGGTCGTGGGCGAGGTGGATTTGACCAGCCTGAATGGCCCGGTCGAAGCACTGATTGGCCGGGCGCTGTTGGCGGGCTTGGATGGCGGGCAGTTGCCGCCCGATTTGAATTTGCTGGCCGCGGAAGGCCGCACGCCCGCGGGTACGGTGGTACGGCAGGTGCTGGAACGTCTCGGGGATCGCGAGCCCGAAGGCGAGGCCGAGGCGCTGCTGTTCGCGCAGGCGCAGAATTTGGCCATCGCGTTGGCGGACGAGCCCTCTGAATTCCGGAGGCTCAAGCCGGAAGAGGCCTTCGCGATGCTGGTCAAGCGGCAGCAGGGCTGCCGCCTGGAGCGCGATCTGGCCGACGCCAAGCGCGTGCTTTCGGCGGAGCGCGCGCGCGGGGCCGGAGAGAAGACCGAAGCCGCCGAGCGGCTGGTGATGGAGTTGCAAACCGCGTTGACGCGCTTCCGAAAGCGTCTCGGCGGGGAGCAGGCTTAACGCAGTTCTAAAAGGAGAGGTGTCCCTTGGTTCAGCAGCACGTGTTGACGGCGCACATCGATGAAGAACTCGACAAGATCGTCGAACGCTATCGCGAGATCGGCGCGATCAGCTATCAGGACCTCGACCGCCATCTCCCGACCGAAGTGCAGGCCCCCGAACTGATCGACCACATTCTTTCGCGCCTCGACGAAAGCGGCATCGAAGTCGGCGACGAAGGCGATCCGAAGATCAAGGAAGCGGCGCTCAAGGGCCCCCGCGAAACGACCAACGACAAGGACCCGACGCCGGAAGAACTCGCCGCGCTCGAAGAGGAACTCGAAGGCCGCGAATTGCACGACCCCGTGCGCATGTACCTCAGCCAGATGGGTTCGATCCCGCTGCTGACGCGCGACCAGGAAATCAAGCTCGCCAAGACCATCGAGCTGATGAACACGGGCTTCCGCCGCAAGGTTCTGACCAGCGACTTCGTGATCGCGAAGACGATTGAAATCTTCGAGGCGCTGAACCGCGCCGACCTGGCTTTCGACCGCACGGTCCAGACCAGCGGTTCGTCGGGCGTCGAACGCGACGACATCTTCGAACGCAAAGAAGGCCACCTGATCACGCTGCGCAACATCCTCAAGCGCAACGCGGAAAACCTGGATCTGCTGCGCAACTCGCACCTCCCGGCGAAGGAACGCCACCACATCAAGATCATGCTCAAGGAACGCCGTCTCAACGCGGCGCGCCTGATCGAAGAATTGGGCATCCGCACCAAGAAACTGCTGCCGCTGATGCAGTCGTTGCGCGACTATGCCCACGAAGTGAAGTCGTACCTCGATGAAATCACGCTGATCAAGGAAAACCCGGACAAGGCCGACAAGGTCGAACGCTTGAAGCGCCGCATTGCACGCACGGTCGAATTCGTCCGCGAAAGCGCCGAAGACCTGCTGCTGCGCGTCAAGCTGATGGACAAGCGCTACTCGTCCTACGAGAAGGCCAAGAAGGAACTCAGCGCCGGTAACCTGCGCCTGGTGGTCTCGATCGCCAAGAAGTACCGGCACCGCGGGCTGTCCTTCCTCGACTTGATCCAGGAAGGCAACACGGGTCTGATGAAGGCCGTCGAAAAGTACGAATACCAGCGCGGCTACAAGTTCTCGACGTACGCGACGTGGTGGATTCGCCAGGCCATCACGCGCGCCATTGCCGATCAGGCCCGCACGATCCGTATTCCCGTGCACATGATCGAAACGATGAGCAAGCTGCGCAAGATCAGCAAGACGCTCGTGCAGCGCCTGCATCGCGAACCGACGGTGGACGAATTGGCCGACGAAGCGGGTCTTTCGCCGACGGAAGTGCGCCGCATCCTGAAGATCGGCAAGCACCCGATCTCGCTCGACCGGCCCATCGGCGACAGCGACGACTCGTTCTTCGGCGACTTTATCGAAGACAAGTCGGTCGAATCGCCGGTCTCGCTGGCCAGCTACGAGATGCTCAAGGACAAGATCGAGCAGGTGCTCTCGACGCTGACCTACCGCGAACGCGAAATCATCAAGCTGCGCTACGGTTTGGGCGACGGCTACACCTACACGCTCGAAGAAGTCGGCCGCAAATTCAAGGTGACGCGCGAACGCGTGCGCCAGATCGAAGCCAAGGCGCTGCGCAAGCTGCAGCACCCGGTGCGCAGCCGCAAGCTGGAAGGTTTCCTTGAAGAATCCCTGCGCGCGACGCTGTAATGCGCGCAGGTTGGGGCCGCTAACAATCAATCCTGGGGAGCGTTGCGAATATGCTTTTGTCTCACGTTTCGATTTGTGCCATGGTTCTGGTGGCGTCGGCGCTGGTGCAGGCCGGCGATGCCGCAGCGCCTAAAATTGAATTCAAGGACCACGACGAACAGTCCGCGCTAGTGGTCAAAGCCAAGTGCAAGCTGGCCGAGATTGGGCCGACACTTGGAAAATGCTTCCAGAAAGTCGGCGCTTATATGAAGGAGAAGGGCATTAAGTTCGAGCCGCCGCTCTTCGCGCTCTATCTCAAAGTAGACAACGGCGAATGCGAACTTGAAGGCGGCGCGGTGGTACCCAAGGGCACTGAAGGCAAAGACGACGTTCTGGCGATCACGCTTCCGAAGGGCAAGGTCGCGTTCTCGACGCACCTGGGCCCGTATGAAGGCTTGTCTGATTATTGGATGGCGTTGATGAAATCGCTTGCGGATCAGAAGAAGGAACCGGCGGGTCCGGGCTGGGAAGTTTACATGAACGATCCGGGCAGCGTGAAGCCCGAAGAGATTCGCACAGACATCTACATTCCGGTAAAAGAATAAATCGCCGGGGGGTTAATGCCCCATTGCCGATTTAATCGCCTGCACAATCGCGGCGCCAATCAGCGCGCCGCCTGCGGTTGCCATCAGCATCACCTGCAGTTTGTGCTTAAAGGTCACCGCCAGCACGAATAGCACCAACACCAGAATCGCCGTCGGAATGGGCGTAAGAAAATGGTAGCAGAATGCCCCGGCGATCACGCCGCCGACGGCGGGGCCGAATTTTTCCAACGCCGTCAGCGCGGCCTTGCTTTTGAGTTTTGGCGCGGCGTCTGCGCTCTCCGGCGCTTCATCTTCGGGCTCGGGTTTCTTGACGCCCTTCTTAATGCCCGAGCGTGCGCGTTCTTTCTGGGCCATAGATAATCTCCCGCGTTCAGCCTGCTTACTTTACCACTTCTATCGGCCGGCCGATCATCAGTTCTTTGCCCGGGCTCGCTGGGATGCGCGTGTTGATCGTAAGCCGATAAAAATGATCGAAGCGTTCCACGCAGGCCCACTTGGGCAGCGTGGCTTTGCGCTGATCCATAAATATTTTCTGGAAGTCCGGCCACGGTTCACCCGTGTGCGGGTCGCGCATCGGTACGATGCAGCGCTGGCACGGGCCCGTGCCTTCAAAGCCAACATCGCCGATCCGAAATTTCACAGTCTGGCCTTCGCGCGTGCAGAGCCGGTCTTCCCAGAACGCTTCCGTGCCGCCGATGACCAAGTTCACACGGAAGCGCCGCCAGACATCCTCCGGCGTCAGGCCCGGGTACCACTCCGCAATTTCCTTGAAGGTGCCCGTGCTGCAGACCGTGGGGCCGGTCGCGTCTTCGTCATCGGGAAAGCCGTGGTCGGTGTTGCGTTCGAGGCGCACGGGTTGCTCAAAGTAGCTCGAGAACCACTGCGTCAGCTTGGGTTGATCCTGATCGAGGTGAAAGCTTTCGAACGCTCTCTCGTCCTGCACGCCCAGCGTCACGCGCCGCGCCGGCCAGTTGTACTCCGCGCGAATTTGGTGCACCTTTGCGCTTCGCTTGCCGTTGATGATGCGGTCATTTTTATCGACGAGCGCGAATTCGCGGTCCCCAGCAAGCGCGCCGCCCGGTGAAATCTGGACTTCCGAAACGTGCACCGCATCAAGCGCCTTAATGGGATAGATCGCGATGCTGGCCAGGTAGGGCGTGGACATGGGGAAGAACTCCAATTTGAGCAGGCGCGAGCGTACCGATTCTGTGCGCCGCGTCAAAACG
>Ga0265314_10000847_pt1 | contig 36239 bp, 33 predicted proteins | sample 4126metaG_FD_203106 | JGI IMG/M metagenome (GOLD analysis project Ga0265314, IMG submission 203106) | Rhizosphere microbial communities from Carex aquatilis grown in University of Washington, Seatle, WA, United States - 4-1-26 metaG | ecosystem: Host-associated > Plants > Roots > Rhizosphere >...
TTGGTCGTTGGTCGTTCGGGACGCGTCGTTCACTTGAAACCCGCGAACGACCAACGACCAAACGACTAACGACTGCTCCAACAAAAAACCGGCGAGACCGGCCCACCCTTATGGTCACTGAAATAGGGATGGAGTGCCAGTCTCGCCGGTGCACTGATCGGTTACGGAAGTGTACCTGCCAGGAAGATGGTTCCGTCCTGCGACCTTGCACCTCGCGGGCGCACCAGGAACACCACATCCTGCCCGCTCTTCAGCGACGCCTCGATCTTGGTAAAGTCGTCAGGACTGTTTACGGGCTGCTTGTTCACTTCCAGGATCACGTCGCCGCGATTCAGACCGAGATCCTCGGCAAACGATCCCTGCTTCACGTCCTGCACTACCACGCCCTTGCCGGCGGCAATGCTCAGGCGATCGGCGAGGTCGGGAGTGATACTGCGAACGGTGACTCCGAACTTGCTGGCCTTGGGTGCTTCCTCGCTCTGGTTTTCGTCTTCTTCGCCCAGACGGGCAGCGAACAGTTTCGAGCGATCGGCGATGGTGACCGTTGCGTCTTGCTTCTTGCCGTTGCGGACGAAGGCGAGCTTGGCCTTCGAGCCAGGCTTGCGGGAAGCGATGTCCGCCACCAGATCGTCGCCACTCTTTACGTCCTTGCCATCCACGGAGGTGATGGTGTCACCGATTTTCAGGCCCGCCTCGTCGGCCGGGCTGCCGGAGATCACGTTCGATACGGTCACACCCGATCCGTAGATGCGGGCAATGGCCGGGTTCGGTTGGGCGGAGAACTCGATGCCAATGGAGCCGCGCGCCACGCGGTGCTCCGGCCCGATCAGCTGGTTGTAGACCTGACTGACCGTGTTCGAAGGCATGGCGAAGCCCACGCCCGCGTAGGAACTGGTCTCGGTAAGGATGGCAGTGTTGATGCCGATGACTTCACCTGCCATGTTTACCAGCGGCCCACCGGAATTGCCGGGATTGATGGCGGCGTCCGTTTGAATAAAAGACTGGAACTGCCGGTTGGGGACGATGTTGCGCCCCTTGGCCGACACGATGCCTGCGGTGACGGTTTCCTGCAATCCGAAGGGACTGCCGATGGCCAGCACCCAGTCGCCAACTTCCATGCCGTCGGAGTTGCCCAGTTTGGCGGCCGGCAGGGGATGGTCGACCTCGATCTTGATCACCGCCAGGTCGGTTTCCTGGTCCATGCCGATCAACTTGGCATCACGGCCCGGAGAAGCCGGGTTATCATCCTGCAACTTCACGCGAATACGATCCGCCTTCTCGACCACGTGCCGGTTGGTAACGATGTAGCCCTTCGAATCCACGATCACGCCGGAACCGAGCGAGCGTTGGCGGATGGTGCCCGGTTCTCCGCCCTGACCACCTTGACCGCCGAAGAACTTGTCAAAGAAATCCTGGAACGGGCTGTCATCACCGTTGCCTTGATCCTGGTCGTCCGGATCGGGACGCACGGAGCGCCCACGGCGGTGCGGATTCTTGACGGTTGACTCGGTATTGATGTTGACCACGCTCGGCTCGAGTTGCTTGGAAATCTGAGAGAAGGCGGTCGAGAGCTGTTGCGGAGCGGGAATGGTCAGGGGGGTGGCATCGGAAGACTTCTGCCCCTCCTTGCCTTTTACTCCCGAAGAGACAACCGTGCCAATCAGAATTCCGACGGTCAGCGTCGCTAGAATCGTAAAAGTGTAGGCCCAGCGGTTGGCCTTGAGGCGCACCCAAAAGGCGCCTTCGCGCGAATCCATTGATTTCCTCCTGAAACTGCCTAATTTTTTATTATACCTTCGCCCCAGGCAGGGATCGTTTCGAAGGGCGCTAAATCAATTAGACGCAGAAAAGGCGGTTGACGTTACGGTGGGCGAGAATGTTGTGTAGCTTTGCCGGCCGCGACGGGGCGGAGCCCCGTCACCACACAACCACGCTAAAGTTTCAGCGTCATCAGGGCCAGGAACAGTCCGGTGTAGCCGGCTATGACCAGCAAGACTAGAAGCGCTCCAAAACTCAGGACGTTGAAGATTCCCCATGGCTTCTCGACCGCGCCCAGCGCCAGTTTCCACAGTCCGTAACTGCCCGCCAGCGCGCAGGCCGGCAACACGAACAGTCCGATCAGCCGCCCGTGCGCCACCTGGGGAAAAACGATCAGGAACACCACGGCAGGAAGAAAGACCAAAGCCGGGATGATGGCCAGCGGGGCGCCGATCAGGAACGCGCGCTCGCGCTCTTTATATTGAGTCATTGAGAGATTGAATCATTGAGTCATTAAAACCACCGCGATCGTCGAAGATTTCAATGATTCAATGACTCAATGATTCAATGCTGTACACGGTCTTGCCGCCGACTACCGTGCGCAGAACTTTCGTCTCCAGGATTTTCGGCGGCAGAGCTGCGGTAAGGTCGCGATCTAGAACTACAAAGTCGGCGAACATGCCCGGCTCCAGCCTGCCTTTTTGCTTTTCGGAGAACTCGGCAAACGCCGAGCCCGTGGTGTAGGCGGCGATGGTCTGCTCAATATTCAGTTTCTGCGCGGGATAGTAGCTCTTCGTTCCGTCTTCGCTCATACGGGTAAGAGCCGCGTAGATTCCTCGAAATGGGGTGACCGGTTCTACCGGATAGTCCGTGCCAAAAGCCAGCACCACGCCGTGGCGAAGGAACTCAGCCCAGGCGTAGGAATGCTCGGCACGCTTCGGTCCCAGACGGGACTCGGCCCAGTTCATATCCGTAAGCAGGTGACTCGGCTGCATGGAGGCAATCACCTTGAGATCCTTGAAACGCTGGATCTGCTGCGGAGTGGTGACCTGCGCGTGCTCGATGCGAAGGCGGTAATCATTGTTGTTGCCACCATCGGCCGCCTTCACCTTGGCATCTTTTGCCGCCTTCTCCGCCTCGGCAAAGGCGTCGAGCGCCAACTGCACCCCTTTGTCACCGATGGCGTGAAAACCGATCTGATATCCGGCCAGCACGCGCTCTTTCGTCATCGCATTCAGCTTGGCCGCATCGTATTGCGGCAGTCCGCTGTTCTTCGGGTCATCGCTGAAGGGATCAAGCATCGCGGCGGTTTTCGAGCCGAGCGAACCATCCATGAAGCCCTTCAGCATGCCGGTGTGAAGCATGGTGTCGGACACGGGATGCGAGTCGCGCTTCTTGTTCAACTCTTCAATCGAGTCGTCGAAAGGCAGCCACTCGGAAATCCTCGCGGTCAGTTTTCCGTCGCGTTCGATTTCTTCGTAAATCTGAAAGTCATCCCACTGCGAGTAATCTTGCGCGGAGGTGACGCCGTGACTCGCCAAATCCGCAAGCGCCAGTTCGATGGCTTGCCGGCGCTTGTCGTGCGTCGGTTTAGGAATCGCTGCATCGACCGCCTCTTGCGCTTTCTCACGCAGAATGCCGGTGGGCGTGCCCGCCTCGTCACGATCGATCTTTCCACCGTCGGGATCGCGAGTGGCAACGGTGATGCTGGCCAGTTGCAAGGCGCGCGTGTTGGCCACCGCGATGTGCCCATCCACACGCGTCAGAAAAACCGGATGGCTGCTGCTCACCTCGTCCACATCCCAGCGCGTGGGCAGAGCCTTGACCGGCCACAGAGTTTCATCCCAGCCGCCCCCCACGATCCAGTCTCCGGGGGCCGCTTTTTCGACCCGGGCGAGGATGCGGTCGCGAAACTCGTCCAGTGTCTTTACGCCGGTCAGGTTCACGTTCATCTTCTCCAGACCTGCGCTGGCCAGGTGCATGTGGGCGTCATTGAATCCGGGCATGACGAAGTGGCCTTCGAGATCGACGATCTTTGTCTCCGGCCCCTTCAACTTCATGATCTCGTCGCGCTTCCCAACGGCGATGATACGGTCGCCGAGGATCGCCAGCGCCTCCGAGCGCTGGCCCGCACCCAGCGAAGAAGCCGCATCGACCACTCCGGTGTAGATGTTGCCGTGGGTGAAGATCAGGCCCGCTTTCGGCTTCTGCGCGGTCTGCGCGGACACGCCAGAGGCCACGGCCAACAGAAGAATCGGAGCGATTCGCATCATCGTCATTACTCCCCTACTCCCGACAGAGTCAGCATGGTAAGTAGAATGCGCCTGAGCCCGAGGTCTCGTCCATTGCAATCGAACCATTCTTGCAACGTGTGGGCGCCGCCGCCGGAGCCGCCGCCGCCGATCGCAATGGCCTCACGGCCGAGCGATAGCGGGATGTTGGCATCGGTCGAGGCCCGCTGCACCTGAGCCGTATTGCCCAAGTGGGCATCCACGGCGCGAATTACCTTTAGAAGCCGCGCGTCCGGCGCCAGTTCGCCCGCCGGACGACTCCCGATCTCGACCACTTCGCTCTGGACCACGAGAGGCTTCCGTGCTGCGTGCTTAGCCGCGGCTCGATTCTCCGCTGCGATCGCCTGATCCAGCGCAGTGCGCAGCGCTCGCTCCAGCCGGTCAATTTCCGGCGTCGACGTGGAACGCAGATCGACTCTCATGCTGGCGGACTCGGGAATGGAATTCACGGAAGTTCCGCCGCGAATGACGCCGATATTGAATGTTGTTTTCGGCGAGGTGGGCACCGGAGTTTGGCTGAAGGCCTCGATCGCGCGGGAAAGCGCGATAATCGGATTGGGATCGCCGAAGTCGCTCCACGAGTGACCGCCGGGACCGCGCGCGATGACCTCGAAACGGCGGCTGCCCAAGGCCTCGGCGACGACGGTGTCCGTTCCGGCACCATCGACCACCACGCTGTAGGCGATCGTGTCGCGCCAGCGCGGCGTCGCGAAAACGTGGCGCATGCCGCGCAGATCGCCCTCGCCTTCTTCGCCTACGTTGCCGATGAACACCAAGGGCAGGGCATGCGAAATTCGCAAGCTGCCGAGGACACTGGCCACGGCCAGCATGGCGGCAATGCCCGCGCCGTTGTCGGAGACGCCGGGACCATACAACCGGCTGCCCTGCTGCCGGATATTCAACGGCGTCGCCGCCGGAAAAACCGTATCGATATGGGCGCTGAGCGAAACAAAACGGGTTCCGTAGCCGGGACGAACGCCGAACACGTTGCCCACCTCATCCACTTGCACGTCGTTGAGGCCGAGTTCGTGAAAACGTCCGGCCAGCCAGGCGCCGCGCGCCGACTCTCCGAATGGAGGCGCGGCCACCCGTGTCGCCTCCATCTGCCAGAGGGCAAACTGCGATTCCTGCGCCCGGAAGCGATCAAATGCCGCGCGCACTTCCGGCGAGCCAGCGAACCGCGCCACTTCCTCCTGCACCGGGGGATACGAATCGGAAGCTGCTACTTGGGGAATGATCTCCATGCCTTTCGCCTATCTTATAACGGCGGCGTCCAAGGGGAAGCCTTCGCTCAGTTTTGGTAGACTGTCCACTTTGATGGCTTGTCCCCGTTCCCGATTCACTTCGCCCGCTGTTTGGATCACGCTTTCGTGAGGAGGTATCGCAGTGAAGCCCGTTGTCAAAGTTGCCGGCATTGTCGTCGTTCTATTGATTGTGATCGCGATCGTGCTTCCGTTGCTGGTAAACGTCAACACTTTCCGTCCCCAGATCGAATCGAACCTCAGCTCGGCTCTGGGCCGGCCGGTGAAAGTCGGCAATTTAAGCCTGGGCATCTTTTCCGGCAGCGTGCAAGCTGACCAACTCTCGATAGCGGACGATCCCAAGTTCAGTAACGCGCCGTTTATCCAGGCGAAAACGCTTCGAGTGGGCGTTGAACTGATACCGCTGATCTTCAGCAAACGACTTAACATCACAAAAATTGTCATCGACCGTCCGGAAATCACTCTGCTGCGCGACCGCGATGGAGTCTGGAACTTCTCCTCGCTCGGAAATCAGGCAGCGCAACCAGCGAAAGCGAGCGACAAGAAGTCCGGCACACCGGCGAACGTCAACGTGGACCAACTCGACCTGACCGGCGGGACCATCACGCTTGGATCCACCACCGGGAAACGCAACCCCGTCGTGTACGACCAGGTCAACGTGGCCGTGCACAATTTTTCTTTTACCAGCGCGTTTCCCGTAGTCGTTTCCATCCGTCTCCCCGGCGGAGGCAGCTTGAAGATCGACGGCACCGCTGGTCCGATCGATTCGGCCGACACTTCGTTGACTCCGGTGCAAGCCATGGTGACTCTCAAGAAACTCGATCTCACCCAGTCGGCGCTGGTTGATCCGGAACTGGGTATCACGGGTTCGGCTGATTTCGCGGGCAAGGTCAATTCCGACGGCCACATCGCACAGGCCAGCGGTACCTTGAAGGCCACGTCACTAAAACTGGTTCCGCAGGGCTCTCCCGCGGGAGTGCCCGTCCACGTGGTCTTCTCCCTTCAGCACGACTTGAAAAGTGAGTCTGGAAAGCTAATGCAGGGTGACGTCGCAATCGGCAAGGCGCTGGCCAACCTGACCGGAACTTACGATATGCACGGCGAGACCACGTCGATCCAAACGAAGCTGCGCGGACAAGCCATGCCGGTTGACGACCTCGAGACCTTGCTTCCGGCACTGGGCGTTGTTCTTCCGACGGGTTCGAAACTCAAGGGAGGAACGTTATCAATCGAAATCGACTCCGCCGGTCCGCTTAATAAGCTGGTCTCGACCGGCTGGGTAAAGATGAGTAATGCGGCGCTCGCGGATTTCAACCTGGGATCGAAGCTCTCGGCCATCTCCGCCCTGACCGGCAAGCAAACCGGCAATGACACTACCATCGAGAACCTGAGTTCCGATGTGCGGTATGCGCCCGATGGCACACGCCTCGACCATATCAACCTGGTGATCCCATCGCTTGGAACCGTCACCGGTGCGGGCACCATTAGCCCCAGCAAGGCACTCGACTTCAAGATGCTGGCCAGCCTTGCCGGCGCCGGCGCCGGTCTCACAAAAGTCGCCGGCCTCGGTGCGGGCGGAATTCCGGTGAGTATCGGAGGCACTACCGCCCACCCAACCTTCGCGCCGGATGTGAAAGGAATGGTGGACCAGAAACTCAAAAGCCTGGTGCCCGGGGAGAGAAACAATCCCTTGAGCGGCCTTTTTGGAAAGAAGAAATCCAACTAGCGAACTTTCCCGTGAACTCCTGGTCTGAATTTGGTTCATCCTGAGGAAATTGAAGGATGTCGCGCTTCGCGAGTTCAAGTCCTATCGGTCGTTCGCGTTGCTCAAGTTGACAGCCGTGGATTTATGAACGCACTCAATTTCAGCGGACGCCGCGCAGCGCGGCCTCGGCGCGATGAACTGCATGCATCTCCATGCCGCTCATAATCATTGCGATTACGTTCTCGTCTCCAACCACAGTGTTGATCATCAGGTGATAAAGGGAGCGCGTCGGCCATTCCGCATTGAAGTAGTGTTTGATGTAGGCGCTCCGCTCCTTGTCCACGTTCTCCACCAGGTCTTCGGCCTCTTCGCGGCGCTTGCCGGCTGCCACCAGGCGGCGGATTTTTTCGTCGTGGGGAGCATAGGTAAAGACGCGGAGAGTATCCTCGCGTTCGCGCAGGAAAAATGGCGCGCCACGGCCGACAATCACCGCGTCGCCTTCGGCCGCAATCGTGCGCATGATCTCTCCCACCATGGCCATCATGCGATCGGCATCAAATGCGTGCGAGGCATCCAGAGAAATGCCGCGTTCGTAACTGCCCCGCCAGAAAGCTTTGGCTAAGCGGTAGAGGCGGCTATCGACGCGCTCATCGCACGAGGCCACGGCCGATTCGGTCACCTGAGCGCGCTGGGCGATCTGGCTGGTCAGTTGGTGGTCCCAGAGCGTCCAGCCCAGCCGGCGGGCTAGTTTGACGGCAATGGCTCCGCCGCCGCTGCCAAATTCCCGTTCCAGAGTAACGATGCGAATCATTGCGAACCCCCTTCGTAATACGGTGGAGGGACGAGCGTCTCGCCCGTCCGCCGGGCGGGGACGCCCGGCTCTCCACTAGTGAGCCACGATCTCGCCTGCGGGCTTCGCGTTCTTGATCAAGAACGCAAACGGGATCATGCAAAGGATCACGACCCCGAGCACCCAGAAATTATCGATGTAGGCCAGCATGGTCGACTGCTGGACCACATTCGCCTGCATCAACGCGTAGGCATGCTGCTGCGCCGAGCCGCCTCCGGAGCCAGGCCCAGCGCCGCCGCTCGCGAAAGCATTCGTCATCCCGTGCAGCGCCGACTGAAACTGCGGATTAGCGGCGTTCAGTTTCTCCGCCAGCCGCACCTGGTGAAACTGGGCGCGGCGAGACAGGCCGGTGGTGACAAAAGAAATCCCGAAGCTGCCGCCAATATTTCTGGCGAGGTTCATCAAGCCGGAAGCGGCATTGTTCTTCTCGCGTGGCAGAGAGGCATAGGCGGCGATGTTAATCGGCATGAACAGACAAGACAGTCCGACCGCCTGGTAGACGCGCGCCATGATCATGGTATGGAAATCCACGCTCAGGTCGAAGGTGGTCATATGGAATAGCGAAAACGAGAGCATGGGCAAACCAAAAAGCAGCATCCAGCGCGGGCTGTAGCGCGAAAGCATAAATCCAACAATCGGCATCATCAGCATGATGGCGAAACCGCCCGGCATGAGTGCCAGCCCGGAGCGTTCGGCAGTGTAGCCCAACATCGTCTGCATGAACAGCGGCAAGAGCAAGGTGCTGCCGAGCAGGACAAATCCCAGCATGTACATCAGAAAGTTGGAGGTGGCGAAGCTGCGCTCGCGAAATAAATGCAGGTCGACGATGGGATCCTTCTGGTACCACTCCCAGAAAATGACGAAGATCAGCGATATGGCGGAGACAACGCTCAGGCCTACGATGAAGTGCGACTCGAACCAGTCTTCGCGTTGTCCTTTGTCGAGGACTACCTGCAGCGTTCCGAGGCCGAGCGCGATCAAGCCGAGTCCGATGTAGTCGATGCGGGTTTCGCTCAACTTGCGGCGCCTGAAGTAGGGAGGATCCTGAATGAGCCGTTGCGTCAACACCAGCGAAAGAATGCCGACTGGAATATTGATGAAGAAAATCCAGCGCCAGCTAAAATCGTCGGTGAGCCAGCCTCCGAGCGTGGGACCGATGGCCGGAGCCACCACCACCGCGATGCCGTAGACGGCGAATGCCATGCCCCGTTTGGCGGGAGGAAAGGTATCGACGAGGATGGCCTGTGAACTCGGCTGCAAACCTCCGCCGCCCGCACCCTGAAGAATGCGGAAGACGATCAACATGCCGAGATTGGGCGCCAGTCCGCACAAAAACGAACTGATCGTGAACACGACGACACAGCCCATGTAAAAACGCTTGCGGCCGAGGATCGAAGAGAGCCAGCCGCTCAGCGGCAGCACGATGGCATTCGACACCAGATAGGACGTCAATATCCACGTGCTCTCGTCCTGGCCCGCCGAAAGACTGCCGGCCACATGGGGCAGCGCCACATTGGCGATGCTGGTGTCCAGCACCTCCATGAACGTGGCCAGCGTCACCACGAGAGCGATGACCCACGGATTGACCGGGGAACGCCATTCGGCGGCGTCATTCATGGTGATGGCGGCAGTGCCCATTCTTTATCGCAACCTCTGCTTCGAGCTAGATCATTGAGCCATTGAATCATTTGAATCGGGATTGTCCAGTCACCCAGTCCGGGTAACCCTGATGATTCAATTTCCCAATGACTCAATGGTTAAATGACTCAATGATTCAATGTCTCTATTTCGTCCAGACCTTCGGCACCACCGACATTCCGGGGCGGAGCTCGTGTCCCTTGGTCTCGTCTTTGTCGAACACGATCTTCACCGGAACACGCTGCACCACTTTGACGTAGTTGCCGGTGGCGTTCTCGGGAGGCAACAGGCTGAAGCGTGCGCCGCTGGCGCCGGCGATGGAATCGACATGCCCCTTGTAGGTCTTTCCGGTCGCATCCACCGCAATCTCAGCCGGCAAACCGGGCTTCATCTTCGCGAGTTGCGTCTCCTTGAAGTTCGCCGTCACCCACAGATCCCCCTCCTCGAGCGGGATGACCTTCATCATCTCCTGGCCGGGCTGCACGTTTTGACCGACCTCCACCGTGCGATTGCTGACGGCTCCACTGACCGGCGCAATCACTTTGGTGTATTGGAGATTCAGTTCGGCCTGATCCAATTCGGCCTTTCTGCGATCGGCATTGGCTTCGGCGGAAAGGGCACGGGCGCGCGTGACACGCATGGTTTGGGGCGCGGTGTCAGCGGTGCGAAGATCGGCGCCGGCCTGTTGCAGTCTGCTCTGCGCCTGCTCAATCTGGGACGCAAAAGCGTCGGCGCGGGCGCGCGCCGCTTGCACGGTTGCGGCGGCAGCCTGGGCGCCGGCGACGGCTTGATCGTACTGCTGTTGTGAAATCTCCTGCTTGTCGATCAGCTGCTTGTAGCGGACAAGATCATTCTGCGCTTTGGTATTGTTCGCTTCCGCTTCCACCACCTGCGACTTGGCCGCTTCCAGTTGCTGGCGGGCAGCCGCGATTCCAGCCTTCGCCATGGAGACGCCGGCTTGTGCACCGCTTACCTGGCTCGACGTGCTCACGTTGGTGATGGGGACGTTAATGCCGGCGGCTGCGGCCTGGGCCTGGGCGTCGGCGTATATGGCGCGGGCCTGGGCGACGGCGACTTCGTAGTCGGCAGGATCGATTTCCACCAGCACCGTGCCTTTTTCCACGTATTGGTTGTCTTGCACGTTGAGCTTGGTTACATGGCCGCCGACGCGCGCGCTCACGGAGTTGACGTGGCCGTCGACCTGCGCGTCGTCAGTGGATTCGTAGCTGGCGAAGTAGCGCCACAGAAAAAAGACCGCAATCAGAATCACGAGGCCGACGAGAATGAATCCCACCCTCGTGTGCGGATGGTTCAAAAACGCCGGCCGCCTCTGATAGAGGGCTTCGCTGTCCGCCGGAGACTGCGGCTGCGGCGCAGGCGCCTCCGGTTGTTTGGGCTCGGCTACAACACTGCTGGTCGGTTCCACCATTGGTTACTTCCCTTTCAAGTATTCGCGGACGCCCTCTTCGGCGCGCCCCAGGGCTCGGGCAAAGGAAACTTTGGCGAGGTTATTAAGATAAAGGCTCGAGATCAAACTCTCGTGCGCAGCCGCCACCGCCTCCTGCGCCTGAACCACTTCCAGGTTGTCGGTGACCCCGGCGGAGAAACGGTCCTGCGATTGGGTGAGCGCCTGCTCGGCAAGATTCACCGAACTCTGGGCGACTTCCACCTGATCGGTGGACGACTTGAGGTCCAGCAGGGCGTTGCGAATATCCTGATCGATCTGAGCGCGGACATCCGCCATCTGCGCCTGCGCCCGCCGCAAGCTGGCTTCGGCTTTCAGCACATCTCCATGGACCCTGCCACCCTGGAAGATTGGAATGTTCAGCGTGCCGACGACGGCGTAGGTAGGCAGCACGTCGCCGGGAGCCGCTCCGATTTCGCCAAAGTTTACCGCCATATTAAGGGTGGGAAAATATCCGGCGGTGGCGGCGCTGCGCTCCAGTTGCGCGGCGACCAGACGATCGCGCGCCGCCTTGTAATCGGAGCGGAGGGAATACGCGCGCTGCAAACTGGTTTCAAGATCGGGGATGGGGAAAGCCTCATAAGGAGCTTTATCGGCCAATTCGAATTCCTGGCCAGAAGCGAGGCCAATCACGCGTGCCAGCGAGATCTTCTGCTTGGCAAAGTCATTCGTAGCCACAATCAGCTGTTGTTGACGGGCCTGGTATTCGACCTGGGCTCGCAGGGTGTCGATGGCCGGAGCGACGCCCGCCTGTTGTTGCGCAACCGCCTTCTGGTAGAGAGCGTGCGCCGAATCCACCTGCGCCTGCGCGGTTTCCACGCGAGCTGCCCCGGCAATCGCCTGCAGGTAGGCGTTGCCAGTCGCGAGCACGACCAGATCGCGCGCATCCTTCAGATTGAACTTGGCCACGCCTTCGCCGATCACGGAAGAACGGTATTTCTGGATTGCCTGCCAGTCGAAGACTCGTTGCGTGGCCGAGGCGCGCACGTCAAAAAAGGAGTAGGGCCCAATGATGGCAGGAATACCAGGAAGCAGCTTGGCGCTGAAGCCTTCCGATTCCGTGCTCAACTTCTGTCTGACCTCCTGGACATCCCCGTTGACGTTCGGAAGCAGGGCGCTGAGTTGCTGCCACTTCTGTCCCCGCGCCTCGATGGTGTTGTACTCCGATAGAAGACCAGCCAGGTTCTGGCGCAAAGCCCGCTCGATGGCGTCGCTGAAGGTTAGCGGCAGGACTCCGGGGGTGGGCTTGGCGTCGGGCACACTGCCAAACACTGGATTCTGCGCCGAGGTTGGAACCTGCACGGCAGCCGGAATTGAACTCTGGGCGCATAGCGCCACTTGAAAGATGGCGATTGATGCAATCAGAAAGATGATCCGCAAGAACAATGCGCAGTGGCACTGCAATTGGCGGTTGAGACGGTCTGCAGAAGACATGGAACCTGGATTCTCTCCTTACGAATAAAAATCATAAGTCTTTTCGACGCTTCTTGGTGGAGATCCGACGGAAATTGTTGAACCACCACGCGATGGAGCATGGGACGCGGACCCACACCGGTTTTGCAGATGCGCTCCCGCTACCAAACCATCCTACCGATTTCGCGTGCCGTTCCGCCAGCAGATTGCCTGCAACTTCGACGAATGGCACAACTGGAGGGGGCGCTCGCGATGCGATTCCGCTTTTCGCAATCGCGGGGACAGCTTACGGGTATGTGACCTTGGTCATCTTGTGTAACCTGCGCTCAACGTTCAATCTAGGGAGTGAGTCGAGCACTTCCCCGTGGACAAAAAACTGCGTGGGAGAGTCGTGCGTATGAGCGAAGCCACGAAACCGTCGCCAAAAGGATCGGACTGGACGCGACTGCTCACAGATCCCGACCTGGTCAGCCATCTCGGGAAGCTGCTCCAGACCTATCGCGAGGTTCCTCCGGAACAGCGCGAAGCAGCATTGCTGCGGGCAATGCGCGAAATTAAGGACGCTGCCGTCAAGGCCCGCGGAACTCAGACAAACGTAGCCGTGGCCACCGTGCCGGCGCCACCTGCCGTACTACCCCATCCCGAACCGGTGAATGAAACGCCTCCCTTCGAACCGGACCTATTCACTCCGCTATTGGAATCGGATCGACGCCGTTTTCACCGGATCAAATGCTACGTTGCGGTGGAAATACACATTGAGGGCATAGAAGAGCCGGTGTGGGGCAATTTGGCGAATGTGGGCCGCGGCGGATGCATGGTCGAGACCGCCGGCGCCGTGCCCGCAGGCAAGGCCCTGGAGATCGGGTTGTGGGTGGCCAGCGGCAAGATCTGGGTGAAAGGCGTCATCATCAGCGGAGTCGCGACGCGCAGCGCGCCGTCGTTTGGTGTTCGGGTGAAATTCTCCGAAGCGGAACTGTCGGAAAAAGAACACCTCCGGGAATTTCTTAAATTCGTCGACAGCACCGCCCGCAAGTCGCAAGCCGGAAAAGCCTACGTGGCGCAATTGAAGGTCTGAACCGCCAGGTTTCAAAGTTTCGGAGTCATAAACTGCGGTTTTACCTTGAAACCATGAAACTTTGAAACCTACTTAAGTTCCAACCTTGCAGCAACTTTTCCTGGGGTCCGGGTTCAATCCTAATGAGGCTAATCAGGATGGGAATGCCTGTGCGCAGACGCCGCTTGCTGGTGGCAGCTGCCTTGCTTGTGGCGGCGGGGCTGACGACTCAGTTCGCACTCGGCCGGAAGAAGGACAAAACCGTCGGGGCGATGCCGATGCGTATGGACGAACGGAAGCGCGCCGTCCACGCCCTGAACCGGCTGACATTCGGTCCGCGGCCCGACGACGTGGAGCGGGTCTGGCAGATGGGCGTTGATAAGTGGATCGAACTCCAACTCCATCCCGATAAGATTGATGATTCGGCGGCTGAGGCGAGGCTCGATCCGTTCCGCACGCTGCGGATGGACACGAAAGAGATCGTCGAGAATTTTCCTCCTAACCAGTTGATCAAGCAGATTGCCGACGGGAAAGCCTCGCTGCCGCGCGATCCCACGAAGCGGGCGGTTTACGAGGCGCAACTCCAGCGCTACGAGGACAAGCAAGAACGGAAAGAAGATGCGGCCAAGAGCAATGCGGCGAGCAGCGACGCGCAGAATGCTTCCGGCGCTGGAACCACCTGCAAAGACGGGGCTTGCCCGGTCTCCGCCGACGGCGCCCAACCTGCCGGCTCCGACCCGATGCGACGCCGCGAAGAACTCCGGCTCGCAAATCTCAAAACGCAGGAACTTCTCGATCTGCCGCCCGACGAGCGCATGAAACAAATTCTGCAAATGTCGCCTGAAGATCGGCGGGCACTCGCCGCCACCGCCAAAGGCGCCAGGGCAGACGCATTGATGGAGGGAATGAGCCCGCAACAGAAAGAAACGGTAATGGCGCTCAACAACCCCGAGCAGGTGGTGGTCGACGAGTTGATGCAGGCCAAGCTGCTGCGCGCGATCTACAGCGAACGGCAGCTCGACGAAGTGATGACCGACTTCTGGTTGAACCACTTCAACGTGTTCATCAACAAGGGCGCCGACCGTTATCTGCTCACGAGCTACGAGCGTGACGCCATCCGCCCGCACGTGCTGGGAAAATTCGAAGACCTGCTGGTGGCGACCGCGAAGAGCCCGGCAATGCTGTTCTATCTCGACAACTGGCTGAGCGTCGGACCGAACTCGGAAATCGCGCTCGGAATCCCACCCCACCCGCGCCGCTATGGTTCCCCTCCGACTAAACGTCCACCGGGCAAAGGCAGGCAAGCCAGCGGCCTGAACGAGAACTACGGCCGCGAGCTGATGGAATTGCACACGCTTAGCGTCAACGGCGGCTACTCGCAGAAAGATGTCACCGAAGTGGCCAAGGTGTTCACCGGGTGGACGCTGGAGCAACCGAGAAAAGGCGGAGACTTCCGCTTCGAGCCGCGCATGCATGAGCCCGGCGACAAGATGATCCTCGGACATCGCGTCAAGGAGAGCGGCGAGAAGGAAGGGCTGGAAGTGCTGCACCTGCTGGCGCACAATCCCAAGACGGCGCACTTCATTTCGCAAAAACTGGCGATGCGCTTTGTGTCCGACGATCCTCCGGGCGCGCTGGTCGATCGCATGACCAAAACCTTCCTGAAGAAAGACGGCGACATTCGCGAGGTGATGCGCACCATGTTCAAGTCGCCCGAGTTCTGGTCGCCGGAGACATACCGCGCGAAAGTGAAAACGCCGCTGGAATTCGTGGTCTCCGCCGTGCGTGCCAGCGGCGCCGAAGTCGAGGGCGCCCGCGCACTGGTCGGAACACTCAACAACATGGGCATGATGCCCTATGGCATGATGCCGCCGACGGGTTACTCGATGAAAGCCGACGTTTGGGTGAACTCCTCGGCGCTTTTGGCACGCATGAATTTCGCGCTGGGGCTGGCAGCAGGAAAGATACGGGGAGTCAGAGTCGATTCCGCCAGCTTGGCAGCGGGAACGGCCGCGGCAAGCGCTTCAGCAGTAACGATCGACGCGCAGCAGGCGCTGGCGAATTTGGAAAACTTGCTGCTGGCAGGCGATATTTCCAAACAAACGCACGATACTATCAGCAAGCAACTGGAAGACCCGAAGATCAGCCAGCGGCGATTGGATGATCCGAAGCGTCCACCAAACGTGGCCGCGATTACGGGATTGATTCTGGGGTCGCCGGAGTTTCAGAGGAGGTAGGGCGGGCTCTTAGCTATTGGCCTTTAGCCTTTAGGCAAAAGCCAAGAGCTAACAGCCGGGAGCCCATTCCCCATGTCCATCACTCGACGCATTTTTCTTCGCAACGGAGCGCTGGCTGTGGTCGGCACGGCGGCGCTGCCGAGCTTTCTTACGCGCGCGGCTTTGGGCGCGCCTGACCCCGGAATGCGCACCAAACGACTCGTCGTGATTTTCCAGCGCGGTGCGGCGGACGGACTCAACATCGTTGTGCCACACGGCGAGCCGAGTTACTACGCCATGCGGCCGACCATCAACATCCCTCAGAAATCCGTGCTTGATCTCGACGGTTTTTTTGGATTGCATCCGGCGATGGCTTCTTTTGAGCCGCTCTGGAAACAGAAACATCTCGCCATCGTGCACGCCGCCGGATCGCCCGATCCGACGCGCTCACACTTCGATGCGCAGGACTTCATGGAATCGGGCACGCCGGGCGTGAAGGTGACCGACGACGGCTGGCTGAATCGCGCGCTGCAGGAACTTCCGGTCGTTTCTGCGGGCAGTTCTAAGAACGATAAGTCGGCCTTCCGCGCGATTGCGCTGGGGCCATCGCTGCCGCGCATTCTCTCCGGCAAAGAGCCGGCGATCGCGGTCAACAACCTCAACGATTTCTCCGTCGGCGGGAAAAATCCCAACGCAGTGCCGATGTCGAACACCTTCGAAGCCATGTATGATCACTCGGTCGACTCCGTGTTGCACGGCACCGGCCAGGAAACCTTCGACGCGGTCAAGACGCTGAAGGCGGCCGATCCCGCGCACTACACGCCCGCCGCGAACGCGAACTATCCCAAGGGACACTTCGGCGACAGCCTGAAGCAACTGGCGCAACTGATCAAGGCGAACCTGGGAGTGCAGGTGGCCTTCGCCGATATCGGAGGCTGGGACCACCATGTCAACGAAGGCAGTACGCAAGGCCAGATCGCCAACGTGCTCGGCGATTTTTCGCAATCGATCGCCGCCTTCTGGACCGATCTCGGCGATCTCGGCGAAGACACGGTGGTAGTAACCATGTCCGAATTCGGCCGGACAGCGCGAGAAAATGGGAACCGCGGCACCGACCACGGCCACGCCAACGTAATGTTCGTTCTCGGCGGACCGGTTAAGGGCGGCAGGGTCTACGGGCGCTGGCCGGGGCTCGACCAGTCGCAGTTGTACGAAGGCCGCGATTTGGCCGTGACGACGGACTTCAGGCTGGTACTGAGCGAAGTTGTCTCGAGGTATCTGGGGAATACGGATTTGAAGACGGTGTTTCCGGGATTCGAAGGGCAGGCGGGAGAGTTCGTGAAATTGCTCGCGTAGGGGCGGATTCGTCCACCCCGCAGGGCAAAGCCCGGCAGTTGCTACGCTGCGATTATTTTGTTGCCAAACAGTTGCTGGCCGAAGTCGGACAGCGAAAACCTGCTGCGCTCTCTGATGCTTTCCTCAACAAGCCGGATTAACGCAGAAGCTGTGATCAGATCTACGCTTCTGATCGGAGAATCAGAAAGATACTCAGTCAACTTCTTGAGGTCGCTTTCCTTGAAGGATGGTGCGACGACGACAAAATATAGATTGTCGAACCCCTGACGCTTAAGTTCAGCTCCCTGAACGCGAGCATATTCTAGGAACTTGCGATCCTCCGTGCCGAGGACGTAGCCGTTAGATCGGACCTTCGCATCGATGATTATGGCGAAACGCTCGCGGGAAGCGAGTGCCAACGCATCGGGTTTTCTTCCTGTGCCCTGTCCCAATGTCGATATCTCGAATCCCAGGCAGCGAAATGCGTCTGCAGTTCTTCTTTCAAATAACGTGGCTGCGGCTAGGTCGCTCGGCTCGAAGGGAGGTCGTTCTCCGCGGGCCAGCGTCTCCAGATATTGGAGTGACGCAGGAAGGAATGGCCGAAGACCGGGGAAGGAAACCTTTGTTGTGGACGCTTCGTCATCGCCGCTTTCTGGAGTCGGGAAGCTCCATCCCGAAAACTGAACTATAGCCTTCAGGTCCGGGGGCGCGTTTTGCAACCATTGGTGAAAGCGCGCGTGAAATTCTTTGTTGTTTCCAAATCTTTTGTAGGCGGTGTGCGTCTTTGTTCCGAGTGACCTCTGGACAATACGCAGCTCTTTTTCGGTTGGGATCCTTCCAACCTGCTGGCACACGCGGGCGAAATCCTGAAATACGACTTCATCCGGCAGCTTAGATCGGAACTCATTTGGCCGAGCCCCAGCCTCCTGAACGAGCGCGCTGAAGGTAGGCCAGTGGTAGTCAATCTCCGACAATCTGAGGCCACTCGTCCTGCAAAAGACATCTTTGCCGGGAGCCCTACCTAGCGTGGCTTGGCAGGCGCGAAACATATCTAGGATTTCTTCACGACTGTGGCGCATTGGGAAACTACGATCTCGCGATCAAGATAACATGCCCGGCACGCATCTGGCCGAGCTTTGCTCGGTGCCCCGGACGAATGCGTCCGGGGCTACGTGTGCGGACTAGATTTCGATCAGCACATCCCCGCCCTCGATCTTTACCGGATACACCGCAATCTTCGCTCCCGGCGGACCAGCCTCGCCCGTCTTCGGATCCCACTCCCAGCCATGCCAAGGGCAGACGACTTTTCCTCCTGAAATCACGCCCTGGCCGAGCGGGCCTCCACGATGCAGGCAGATGTTCTCCATGGCGCTGATTTCGCCGTTCACGTTGGCGACGCAGATGGTCTTGCCGCCGCAGGGGAATTCTTTGACTTCGTTGACGGCTGGGAGGTCGGATTCAGAGGCGAGCTTGATGAAAGGCATGTCCGCTCACGGAAGGTCGTGCTGAACGTAGGGGTCCTTCGACTTGCCCTCACCGCGCAGGCGCGGCACGGGCGGCGCTCAGGATGACAAGAGTATATAGGGTTTAACTGACGGCTGATAGCTGACGGCTGACAGCTATTTCGGCTGCATCGTCTGCGCCACCATTACCTGGCGCTTGAAATCGTCCATCATGTGCGACTCCAGCCGCACTTCGGTGGGGCGCTTGGCCAGGGTCATGGTGTCGATCTTGTCCTGCAGCTTGAGCAGCGCGTAAAACAAATTTTCCGGACGCGGCGGGCAGCCGATCACATACACGTCCACCGGCACGATGCGGTCGACGCCCTGCAACACGGCGTAGGTGTTGAACGGGCCGCCGACCGACGAGCACGCGCCCATCGAAATCACCCATTTCGGCTCGGGCATCTGGTCGTAGATTCTTTTCACCACCGGCGCCATCTTCAGCGTGACCGTGCCGGAGACGATCATCAGATCCGATTGCCGCGGGCTGGGGCGAAATACCTCCGAGCCGAAGCGCGCGATATCGAACCGCGCTGTGGAAGACGCAATCATCTCGATGGCGCAGCACGCCAAGCCAAACGTCATCGGCCAGAGCGCCGACTTGCGCGCCCAGTTGAAGACGTAGTCCACGGTCGAGATCATGAAATTCTTTTCGAACTTGTTTTGGAGCCAGCTCATGGGGCCTCGTTCGCTACTCGTTCCCTGCTCGATCCCTACAAGAATACATCCTCACCCTGCACCGGGGCGTGATACCGGTCACAATCTGATCGACAAGGCAGTCTAGCAGACAGGCTAGCGTCGATCCGCAAGGCGGTTAAGTCCCGCCACTAACCAAACCTCCGCTGTCGCGTCTAAACGCCACGGAGGCATTATGACGCAGGCACAGTTTCGCAGACTGGCAATCGTGGAGGCGGTCGTCGTAGCCGCGATAGCGGCGATTTTCCTTATCTCCAGCGCTGCCGGTTCGGACGGGCAGGGCAGGCTGACCGAGGAGTTTCACAAAGTCTATCCGCTTTCCGCTCAGGGCCGCGTTGAAATCGCGAATATCAATGGGCCGGTCCATATCACCGGCTGGGACCGCGATGAAGTCAAGGTGGATGCGGTGAAGAGCGCCTGGACTAAGGAGCACCTCGACGAAGCCAGAATCGAGATTCGCTCCGAGCAGAACGAGACCTCGATCCGCACTGAGTATCCGGGCCACGATCACAGTTTCAATTTCCATAACGACGACGAGCATGGCAACCCGGCCAGCGTGGAGTACACGATCACCGTGCCGCGGCAGGCGCGGCTCGATGAGATCAAGTTGGTCAATGGCCGGCTCGATGTGCAGGATGTGGCGGGAGAAGTCCACGCTTCCTGTGTCAACGGCCGGATTCAGGCGCACAACCTGCAAGGCCCGGTGGAGCTGAACACGGTCAACGGCGAGCTCGATGCCAGCGTGGATCAGTTGCCCTCGTCGGAGCTGAAACTGTCGTCGGTAAACGGCCGGCTGCGCGTGACTTTGCCCTCGGACGCGAAGGCGGAACTCAAAGCCAGCACCGTCTCAGGAAATATCTCTGACGAATTCGGCTTGCCAGTGACACGCCACCAGTTTGTGGGCCATAGTTTGCACGGCCAACTGGGCGGCGGCGGAACGCTGGTAAAGCTCTCCAATGTGAACGGCGAGATTGAGATTCGCCACGCCAGCGATAATCGCCCGCTGAGCCCGGTGCAAAACCTTGAGCGTGAGCGCAGCCGCGATGGCGAGGATGAGAAGAGTGACGATGACGACGAGATCTAGCGTGGTTGCCGCTTGATAAGCCGGCGGGGCTAACTGCTCAGTAGATCGTGTACCCCGGCGCCGGATTCCGCACATCGGGCTTGGAGGCCATCAGCAGCAGCGCGCCAATCCGCTTAAAGGCTTTCATATCGTCGAGCGAGTGGAATGACGTCGTCTGGTAGTTGTCCGGCGTGGGCGTGTCGTCGGGAATCTGCGCATACTCGACATTTTCGAACGCGTGCTTCTTCAGCAAATCGAGATACTCCGCTGCCGAACGAACCTGCACCGGCACTTTCAACTTCGGCACCCATTGCAGCGAGTACGGATTGTCTTTGTAGAGATTGATCAAGATGAACAGCCGTCCATGCGGCGCCATGACGCGAAACAGCTCAGCCAGCGCGCGTTCCTGATCGGGATAGTAATAAAACGACTCGACCGAAAGCACTTTGTCGAAGAAGTTTTCTTCCCAGGGAATCTGCGCCGCCGATCCGACAACGAACATCACGTTGTCGAATTCTTTCGAAGCGGCGCGCGCCTGCCGCACCATCTCGTCGGAAATGTCGACCCCGACCACCTGTCCGAAACCCTGCGGTCCTTCGCCCACCATGCGCGCCAGCAAGCGCGTCGCCCACCCCGATCCGCAGCCAAGATCGAGGATGCGCTCACCGGGCCGGAGATCCATGCGGCGCATGGTTTTCTCGGTGATGTCGAGATGATGGCGCTCCATCTTCGCGCCTTCGCCGTTATCGGCCCAACGGTTGAATTCCTGCTGCAGGCGCTCGTCGGGGGATGGGGGTTTGTCAGCGCTCATGACTTACGATCCGTTCCACGGGTCAACAACGACAACACCACATTCCGCGAAGTCTTCAACATTGCGCGTTGCGAGCTTCGCCGATCGCACTTGAGCAATGGCCGCTATCTGGGCGTCCGCCTGGCTGATCGGTTTCCCAAGGGCGCGGCGGCCAGCGGCAATCTTAGAAAAGGCCCGCGCCGCTTCGCTCTCGAACCCAAAAACACGGCCCGCCAAGTCCTCGGAAAACATCGCGCTGGCCGCGGCTGTCAGCCCTTGGCGGCGCTTTCTCTTAGCGAGTATTTCAATTCCATAGAATATTTCCGCTTCCGTGATCGAGGTCGTAAACAGTTCTGTTGCTGGTTGTTTCGCAACCCATGCCACGACCTCAGGAGAGGGCTTGGGCCTCATCAACTCAGAGAGCACATTCGTGTCTAGGATGATCATTTGCCCAATCGATCATTCGTAAAATCGGGAGCCGGGCGCATGGCATCGCGGCGACGCAACTCAATATCGAATCCGCCAAACGCCGCAAAACGACGGCGAACAGCCTCCGCCAGGTTCCCTTTTGCTGGGGAGGAAGTGACCAGAGCGGAACGCAAAATCTCCCTGGCTTCTTCTTCCATGGATCGTGCATGATGGGCGGCGCGGACCCGCAGCCGTTTCTTGATGTTCTCGTCAAGCTGTCGAATGGTGATCGTTGACATGCTGTCAATGCTATCATTGCTTGCAATGAATGCATAGCGCTAATTTCAGCGGGCTAGCCGCTGGTCACAGCGCGCAAATCTTCGAAGAAACTCGGATACGACACTCCCGCCGCATCCGCACCGAGAATCGTCGTCTCGCCTTCGGCTCGCAGCGCGGCCACCGCGAACGCCATGGCGATTCGATGATCGCCGAACGAATCGAGTTCCGCGCCGTGCAAATGCTGGCGGCCGGGAATCCGCAATCCGTCGGGACGCTCTTCGACTTCCGCGCCCATCTTTCGCAGATTGGCGGCCACGGCGGCAATGCGGTCCGACTCTTTCACGCGCAGCTCTTTGGCGTCGAGAACTTCGAGGCCGTCATCGGTGTACGGCGCAACCGCCGCCAGCACTGGGATCTCGTCAATCAACGCCGCCGTATCGGCGCCGGCGATTACGGCTCCCTTCCATGCGGCCCCACGCGCTTCAATCGTTCCTACCAGCTCTCCCTGATGTTCTTCGAGATGCGCGACCGAAATCTTCAATCCCATCTGCACCAGAATGTCGAGCAGCCGCGCCCGCGTCGGATTCATGAGAATTCCGGGCAACGTAATCTGCGATCCGGGAAAGAGCGCCGCCGCGCAGAAAAAGAACGCGGCGCTCGAGAGATCGCCGGGCACGTGCGCTTCAATCGCGCGCAGCCGCTGTCCGCCCGCAATGCGCGAAGCATTTCCCGTCCGCTCAACTTCCGCGCCAAAAGCCCGGAGCGCGATTTCACCGTGGTCGCGCGTGCGGATGGGCTCCTCGACCACGGTTTCACCTTCGGCAAACAGTCCGGCAAACAGCACACACGATTTCACCTGCGCGCTCGCCACTTCCGGTCGATAGTGGATTGCCTTCAACGGACCACCGTGAATTATTAGTGGAGGACGACCGCCTTCCGCCGCCTCGATCCTCGCGCCCATCTCGGAAAGCGGCTTCATGATGCGCGCCATCGGCCGCCGCGAGAGTGACTCGTCTCCGCACAACTTGCTGGTGAATGGCTGGCCGGCGAGAATTCCGCTTAACATGCGCATGGTCGAGCCGGAGTTCCCGCAATCCAGCACCTCCGGTGGAGCCTTCAGACGCGGCCCCACGCCTTGCACTTCAATCGTTTCGTCTTGGGATCTCTTCCACTCGCAGCCAAGTTTGGCCACGCAATCGAGCGTGCTGGCACAATCGCGCGCCGCGGAAAAATTATGGAAACGGCTCGTGCCCTCCGCGATCGCCGCCAGCATGGCGTAACGGTGCGAAATGGACTTGTCCCCGGGAATGCGAACGACTCCGCGCACGTCGCGCGCGGGACGGACGATGACCTTCGAAGCATCGGGCGTCAAATCATCGGGCATGAATTTAATATAGCGGAGATTTCTGACGCGAGCTGTCTTGTGAACGCGCGACATCTCCTCTCGTTCCCACTTCAGATTCTGTAATCTTGAGCGAGGGGAAGGGCCTATGCATTTCGCCTGCGTCCGCAGAATGCAGAGGTCCTTCGCTTCGCTCAGGATGACAACTGATAATGACAATTGATGAGAGGGGGACGGAACGATCCAGCCTACGACGGGCGCACGCGCCCGGCGGCTTCGGCGAGGATTTCCTGCGGGACTTCCCGCAGCGTGACATGGAATTCGAACATGGGCGTTTCCGTCCCGCGGCCCCACCGGGCCACCTCCCAATGCGCGCGGATGAACTTGACCTCTGGACGCGCCGTCAAATTGAGCAGCAGGGGGGCTTCCTCGCGATAAAACTTCTGCGGAAACGCCACGACCGGCTTGGCATCCCACGTTGCGCCATCCGCCGATCCGAAGATGCTGAGGTCGAGCGATTCCTGCTCGATGATATTGGTGATGGCGAGCGTCAGCAGAAAGACCCGGCCCTCCGATTGGCTCACATCGAGCGCAGGCCCGTCTCCCTTGGCGTTGACCACCGTTTTTTCAGGAACGAGGAAGGCTTCCATCATGACGGGAAGATTCTAGCAGAGAGACCTTGCTGCACGATGTGACGGGTAGGTCGCAATGCGTGGCCGCAGCCCGCATAGAACTTCGCATATCATCGAAAGGTTGGGAGTGGGGTTCGATTTTTCTTGCAAAAGCTCGACAAGGCGACGGTCGCGACCATGCTGGCAGGCGTGTGCACGTTTCTCAATGTCTACAGCACCCAGCCCTTGCTGCCGCTCTTGCGACAGATTTTTCATGCCTCCGAGCTGGAAGTCAGCCTCACTGTGAGTGCGACCATTTTTGCCACCGCTCTCACCGCTCCCATCATCGGCATGATTGCCGAGCGCCGCGGGCGCAAGAAAGTCATCGTACCGGCGCTGTTCCTGCTGACCATTCCCACCGCCCTGGCGGCCACTTCCACCAGCCTCGGCGTGCTCATCTTCTGGCGCTTCGCCCAGGGCCTTTTCGTGCCGGGCGTCATTGCGGTCATGCTCGCCTACGTAAATGAGGAATGGGCGGGACGCGGCGTGGGCCGCGCCATGTCTTCCTACGTGACAGGAACCGTGATCGGCGGATTTCTCGGGCGCTTTATCTCTGGCGTCATCGCCACGCACTGGCACTGGCGCGCCACTTTCCTGGTGCTCGCCGCCCTCAACCTGATCGGAGCGGTGATGGTCCGCGCCTGGCTTCCGCTGGCGAAAAATTTTGTGCGCGCCGAACATCTGCGGCAGGTTCTGGACCATGCCAAGGAACATCTGCGCAAGCCGCGGCTTCTGGCCAACTTCGGCATGGGCGCTAGCGTGCTCTTCACGCTGGTGGGATGTTTTACCTACGCGAACTTCTATCTCGCCGCCACGCCTTTCCGTCTGAATTCGGCGCAACTGGGCAGCATCTTCTTTGTCTATCTGCTCGGAGTCGTCATCACTCCGCAGTCGGGCCGGTTCCTCGATCACTTCGGATTTCGCCACACCACGATTCTTTATTGCGACATGATGATCGCGGGACTGCTCCTCACCCTGGTCAAATCGCTGCCGTTCGTCATCGTCGGCCTCGCCATTTTTTCTTCGGGAGTCTTCATAGCGCAAGCGGCAGCCACGGTGCAGACGGGAGCCATCGCCGGGCGCGCCCGCTCCTCGGCCGCCGGACTCTACGTGGCGTTCTACTATCTGGGAGGAAGCGTGGGTGCCACGCTGACCGACTTGTTCTGGCGTTGGGAAGGGTGGCCCGGCTGCGTCTTACTTTTGGGAGGAATTTCGTTGCTGAGCTTGTGGCTGGCTCGGATTAGCAGCCGTCCGCTCGATCAACTTGATTCGGCGGAGATTGAATTGGTGGGCGATTGAAACTCGCTAAGCCCGGCTCCCATCAGGGTAGTCCTGCTGCGTTTGGGTTTGACCACGACGGCGTTGGGGACGAGCCTACAAGGGAGTTATGATTGGCCTTGAGGAAACGCCATGGCCAACCAAGTCAGGCTTCGACTAGGCGACCTGTTTGACGGTCCGTCAGATCTCATCGTGATCCCATGCTCGACGTCTGGCACGGTTACCGGATTTGTTGCGCGGAGTTTGGCTCATTACGACATTCCTCATCCTCGCGAAGGAATGCGCCTCGGCGAAGTCGAGTTCATGCCCTTTGAGGGGGCGACAATATCGCTCAGTTTGTGGCCTTCGCGGCATCAGTCGAGTACATGAAATCGACCGTCAAGGCGATTTGCGCAATCGGAGAGGCGCTCGGCAGCTTTACGAAGCAGCAGCGTGAAGTCAGGGCAATCGCTGCGCCACTACTGGGCGCCGGCGCGGGCGGCCTGCAGAGCGAGAAGGTGGTTTCTGCGCTGAGACAGGGATTTGAGAAAGCCGCCAGCGTCGATTCGTGTTTGACCATATCGGTATTGCAAAAAGGCCTTTACGATCGGCTTCGCGCAAACCGTCGCAGCATCGTTGGCCGCGTCCAGTCCAGCCCTCGTGTTTTCATAAGCCACACGTCGCGAACAAAGGAGGAGCAGGATTGGACTGTAAACTTAGCGCTGTATCTTATCGAGAAAAACATCCAGGTTCGGCTCGACAAATTTCATCTGAGACGTGGCATGGATCTACCCCAGTGGATGTGCAACGAGTTGGCCCTGGCAAATCGGGTCGTGATCGTGAGCAACGAGGATTACAAGGCTAAGGCGGAGGGCCGGTCGGGCGGCGTCGGATGGGAGACGATGATACTCTAGGGGGACCTCGCTAAACTCCCGCCAGAAAGCACAAAGTACCAAGTGATTGTACGTGCGGAGCGTTTAGACGACGGATTGCCTCTATACCTCAAGACCAAATACGTCTTCCACGCGAAACCGTCGGACTCATCCGATTCCTTTCGTGAGGAGTTAGTTAAGGAACTGTTGGACTTACCTCTGGATGAAAGACTCGAATCCAAGGAATTCTATCTATAACCGTGCCGATTCGCAGCCGGCTATTTCAACGCCACCTCATCCAGAAACTGCCGCAGCACTGTGCCGACCCCTTCCGACTGCTCCCACGCCGCGTAGTGGCCCGCTTTCGGGATCACCTTCAACTGGCTGCCTGCAATGTTCTGCCGCATCAGTTCGCCGTCGGCTACCGTGGAGAGCACATCTTCTTCTCCGATCACGATCAGCGTGGGCACGTTGATGGTCTTCAGATCGGCAACCGAGTCGGGACGCTCGGCCATGCCGCGCTGCACCTGGCTGATGTCTTCGGCGGACATTTTGCGCATCATGGCGCGCGCTCCATCGACTAAATCCGGACGCGTGGCCACCGTCGTTCGTCCCATCAGCTTCGGAATCATGGCCTCGATGAAGGGCTCAGTTCCCTGCTCCAGGACGATGTCCGCGGCTTTCAAGCGATTCGCTCTAGCCTCGGCGTTATCGGGCTGAGGACGCGTGTCGCAGAGGGTTAGCGAGGTCATCCGCGTGCGAAAGCGGCGCCAGAATTCGAACAGGATGTATCCGCCGATGGAGCATCCGATGAACGCGGCCTGGCCAATGCCGGCGGCATCGAGCACGCGGGCAACGTCGCTGGCGTGCTTTGGCATGAGGGCGGGGCCTTCGCCAATCTCCGAATCGCCGTGCCCGCGCAGATCGGGGAGAATCAGCCGGTAGCGCGATTCGAGGGCCGCCGCTACCGGATGCCAGAATTCGTGGTTGCTGGGAAAAGGATGGAGAAGAACGACGGGCGGGCCACTCCCGCGAATTTCATAGAAGATATCGGCGTCATCGCTGCGCAGAGAAGGCAAGGCCTCAGGTCTCAGGTGTCAGGTCTCAGGCTACCAGAAACGAATATCCTCGTGTTCTAGCTCGTTACTGGCTGTTGCGACGTGGCAACTGGTAACAGCAGCGGCTCCTGGGGAATGATGATCCATCCGAGGGCATAGGCCACGATGCCGGGGAAGATGCCGCAAGCGAGCGTGATGAAAAACCAGAGGATGCGCACCAGCGACGTGTCTAGATCGAGATACTCCGCGAGCCCGGCACAGACGCCCCCGATCTTTCTGTCAGTGCGTGAACGCATCAATCTTTTCGGCGTGGGTGGAAGCCCCACCACATTGCCGCAGTAGGAACAGAATCGACCGTCCTCAGCGATGACCTTGCCGCAAGCGTTGCAATACATATTGTTTCTCCCTGTCATAGGATACGACGAGTGCGGGGAAAAGGTTCCAGCCGGTCGTTGGTCGATGGTCGATAGTCGTTAGCGAAAACCGGCTAAGAGCGTCCGAAGCTTAGTTGCCCCTAAGCCAACGACTGACGACCATCGACCAACGACCGGTTTTCCCTACTCGCGGTAGGCGTCTTTCATCCTCTTGCGGGCCTTGTCGGCTTCGGCGTTGCCGGAATTTGTGGCCACTACTGCTTCGTACTTCTTTACTGCCAAGTCCCGCTTCTGGAGCTGGTCATACATCTCGCCGGCTCCCAGATTCGCTTTCTGTAGCAATTCCGGATCGGCGCCCGTAACCTCGCCGACCAGTTCGTAGGCTGCCGCGGCAGCCTGATATTTTTTCTCGCCGCGAAGCAGGTCGCCCAGTGCCACCGCTGCGATTTCGTAGTGCAGGCTGCCGTATTTTCCCTCGCGCCCGTTCTGCCACACCCGGCGATACTGTTCCTCGGCCTCGGTATTCTTGCCGGACACCCGCAACAGGTTCCCCTCTTCTAACGGCAGCAGAAAGTTGCGCGGAAAGCGCGGGCCGATGGCGCTGGCGATCTGGTAGGCGTCACCATAGCGGTGTTCGCGGCGCAGGAAAACCATGAGCACAACTCCGGCATCGACGCTGGTTTCGCCATTGGCGCGGTAGGCATCGTTCAGGTACTGAAGTCCTTTTTCCTTGTCTCCGCTCAATCCCACCAGCGCGACTGCCACCTTGATCGCAAATGACAGGCTACCCATCACATAGTTGTGGGCTCCTACCACCAGCTTGGCGTCGGTGTAGTGGGGATCCAACTCTAGAACCCGTTCGTGATCGCGGCGCGCTCCCACGGCATTGCGAAGGGCGGAAAACCAGGCGCGCTCGATCAGTGCCGTGTAAAGCGCAAACTGTCCGCGGGTAACGCCGCGGGCGTAGAGCGCATCTGCGTTGTTTGGATTAAGCGCCAATTCCGCGTTTTCCAGTTTCTCGGCCTGCTGCACCAGTTGCTTGATGCGTTGTTTTTGCGCGGGATCGGCGGGACGGTGCGCTTGTCCGATAAAGCTGTCGTTCGCGTACTCCCCGGTATTCATCGCGCCCATGCGATACAGCTCCCGCACCTGAATCGCGGAGAGCAGGTGATTCACGGCGAACGGATCGTTCGGATGACGCACCATGATCTTCTCGAAGTCCTGAATCGCCGCGTCGTAGTCGAGGTTGTAGTAGTGCTCGAAGGCGGCCTGGTTCAGCGGGTCGGGGGGACGAAGAGGGGCGGAACCCGAGGCGTCCGCTGCCAGACAAGCCTGGGCAAGAGCCAGCAGGATGACGGCGGTCAAAGCAGGGCGAAGCCGGGAGATGAAGGAGACCAAGCTTGTCTAGTTTAACTGATTGGAGCCTCTCGCGAGGATTCGTTTGGGCAAATCCGAAACTTGGCTCTCAGCTGTCAGGACGCCAAGGGTTTACTGAAAGCTGACAGCTGATGGCTGAGAGCCACGGGAACCAAGCCGGGTACGTGCGCAGCGCAGCCAAGTCATACACAATGGGAAAGTTCGGGATTGGATCGCGTAATTCTTGCCCTCTAGCCTGGCCGCCCTCCCCCTTGGCCTGCTCGTAACCGTCGTCTTTGCAATAGCTTGCTTTGGTGATTCGCTTGCGATCTCAAAAAGGAGAACGAGGAGTTCATTATGGCAGAAGCAGCCGATCAGACCCGGCAGGAATTTTGGCGGCCGCCCATGGCAGCGTCCGTGGCTGTTTCCAGCCCGGACCGAAGCGCAACCTGCCGTTGTGGAACCGAGTTCATCGTCAGCTCAGTTTACTGTCACGCTTGCGGCGCCAGCCGTCCGGATTTCAATGCGGGGCGCACGCTGGAAATTCCGGGTCTTGCTGAACTCGCATCGCTCGGGGAACGGCTTGGCCTAACGACGCCCGCCGTCATCGCTTTTCTGGTTGGCTTGCTCTGCGCGGTGGGAGCTCTGGCGGTCAGCGTGTTCTTCAGCGTCCGGACCGTACTTGACTGGCAGGCCATCCAACTGTGGCGCATCGAGTGGCTGCTGGCGGCGGTCGCGGCGTTTCTCGCCGGGTGCCTGCTTAAGAAGTAGCTTTGCGCTTTGCGCTCTTCGCTTTGCGCGGTTCGCTTTTGGCTCTTCGCTCTGGCCTTTGGTTTCCGACCCACCTTCTCACCGGGTTTACAATCACCATAGAATTCTCAAAGTGTGGGCATGGAAGAATTGGTCAATGCGGTGACGCATGGGATTGGGCTGGCGCTCAGCATCGTCGGCGCCGTCTTGCTGATTGTGGCTGCAGCCTGGAGCCGGAACGTGTGGGCCATTGTGAGTTGCTGCATCTACGCGGCAACGCTGGTGAGCCTCTATGCGGCATCGACGGCGCTGCACAGTGTTTCCTCTCCTCGCTGGGCGCGCACCCTTGAGACCATCGACCACTGCTGCATCTACTTCCTGATTGCTGGAACCTACACGCCGATTACCCTGGTCAGCCTGCGCGGAGGGTGGGGCTGGACGCTTTTCGGCTTGGTCTGGGGAATCTGTTTTCTGGGCGTGCTCATGAAGGTGCGCTGGTTCGAGCATATGCGGAAAATCTCGACTCCGCTCTATATCGCCATGGGTCTGCTCGTCGTGATTGCTTTCAAGCCACTGCTATCGGCGGTGCGCATCCCCGGAGTCCTTTGGCTGATGGCGGGTGGAGCGGCTTACATCGGCGGGACTTTATTCTATGAATGGCGGCGGTTGCCTTATAACCACGGGATCTGGCACCTGTTCGTGCTGGCGGGAAGTATCTGCCACTACCTTGCGATCTACTACTACGTGGTGCCTCGGGGATAGAAGCTAGGACCCTGGGCCAAGACTCACAGTCCGCCGTGCAACCGTCCGAATACGCGGGCAAGCATCAGCGACATGATCAGGATGCCCGCACCTAGCACAAGGACGTGCCGCGTCTTGCGCAGTTCGAAGTTGCCGACACGGCATACCAGCAGATAGCCGACAGCAAGGTTGAACAGGCCCCATAGAACATTGACCGTCGAGGACGACAACCCCACCCCGGACGGTTTGGCGAAGGGACTCTGGAAGGCATGGCCCGAGATCCCGGTGCCGATATGGGGCAGCGCGTTCGCGAGGAAGGCGCCTCCGAAAAAGTACGCCAAGTAGTGGTACCAGCGCATGATTGCCTCCATTTTTGGAGTTCGATTCTCCCGCATCTCCGCGGGAAATTCCACTCAGTTTCGCGAATGGGCGTGCTCGGCTTCAGAGACCACGGCGCTCGGGCGCCGCTGCTGCCCCACGCGGTAGAGATGATGCAAGGGTCCGACTCCGTGGCCCAGCGGATAGGCATTCGATATCGCCGCCGAGACATACACCTTGGCGAGAAGAACCGCCTCGGGCAGTCCGCGGCCAAGCGCCAGGTGGCAGGCCAGCGCGGTCGAGAACGCGCACCCGGTGCCGTGGGTGGAATTCGACCGCTGCAGATCGGCCTTGAAGACTTCCTGCTGGGCGCCTTGGGGGGTGGTGAAGCTGAGGAGATCGATCGCTTTCTCCAGGTGGCCTCCGGTGACGACCACATTCGCCGCTCCCAGAGAGTGCAGGCAAGTGGCCGCCGCGCGCATCTGATCGAGATTCGTGACCGCCATCCCGGTCAGGACGCTGGCCTCGTCCAGATTCGGCGCGATTACCTCCGCCAGCGGGATCATCCTTTCGATCAGTAGCCGGGTTCCTGCCGCATCCAATAGATCCGCGCCCGAAGTTGACTTCAGAATCGGATCCAAGACCACGTGCGGCGGTCGCGCCTTTGCCAGAAAATCCGCGACCACCTTGACCGCCTGCTCATTGCCCAACATACCGATGTGGACGGCTTCGATGGCGAAGTCTGAAAGCAGTTCCTGCAGAGTCTCCGCAATGATCTTCGGATCCACGCCGTCGACCCGCCGCACTCCCTGCGTCGACTGGACGGTTAAGGCCGTAATGCAAGAGACGCCGTAGCATTCATGGGCCGCGATGGTTTTGATATCGGCGGTAATTCCAGCGCCGGAGGAAGGATCAAACCCGGCGATCGTCAGCACCACAGGTGGGGTCACAGCCATGCTGTCACTTTAAACCGAAAGTTCGAACCGGGAAACAGCACTTCCGGGGCGTTCTCCGAGAATCGGGTCTTGGGGAAGTACGATTTCACAGGCTGCGGGAGGAAACTCGACATTTCGATGCCCGGCCCCTAAAGGGACGTCTGATTTGGAACGACTGGCGGTATCGCTAAAGCGATACCCTGATACGAAACTGGAGCCTTCCGCTGGCTGCTCAGACCTGCCGCCAATCGCCGTCCAAAATGTGGCCTGAGCTCTGAAGGTCGTTCTCGATCCTCCTGTGGCGATGAACCATGAACCCAGGCGTTTACCAATCAGTAATACAGTACTTCGCAAGTAACTGATTATGCTGCGCTTAGCAGTGTTTTCATGTAAGTGTAACATTCAATAGCAGGTTGTGAGAATTCGGTGGCAGCTCGAAATCTCATGGTTAACTAGTATGCCATCATCTCCTACTGACTGCTTTCAATGACATACGATTACAAACCCATACTTTTCATGGAGCTAAGTGATTGATTAATTACCAGTTAGTTAATTCAGCCTCTTGGTTTCTCGTTGACACACCCCGCCGCGGTCAGTAGCATTATCTGATTGTTCGTTTCACCAAAGGAGCACACGACCAGAGAACGACTTTCCACGATGAGAGGTAACTGAATGCGACGACGTTTAGCCGAAGGCCTGGCGGTGCTTTTATCGGTCGCCAGTCTGGGGGCCGGAGCCGCATCCGGGCCAAGCAGCCTGGAAGCCGCCAAGGTCACACAGCCACTGGTCAATCAGACCAGCGGGCACAAACGAAAGACCAACAGCCCGAAGTCGAAGGCTTATCAAGTGGGCACCGCGTCCTGGTATGGCGACTATTTCCAGGGCAAGACGACAGCCAGCGGAGAGCCCTTCGATATGCGCGACTTCACGGCCGCTCACCCCAGCCTTCCGCTGGGATCGTTCGTCAAGGTGACCAACCTGAGGAACGGCAAGGCCGTGGTGGTTCGCGTCAATGACCGGGGTCCCGTGGTGGACGGCCGGATCATCGACGTTTCCTACAATGCCGCGCGTGCACTGGGCTTCAAAGAACGCGGAGTGCAGAAGGTCCGCTTGGATCTCTACCGGCCCACGGACATGGCGCTGCTGCAACCCGTAGCCAAGTTGAACTAAACCCGATAAACTCGGCAACGACGGTGCAGAATATGGAACCGCGCCAACGCCTCATCGTTGCCTTGGATTTATCCACAGCCGCGGCCGCCCGGAAGATCGTGGCGGCCGTCGCTGACTCTGCCCTCGCCTACAAAGTCGGCATGCAACTCTACACCGCCGAGGGTCCCTCGATTGTCCGCGAACTGGTAGGGTCGGGACGCCGCGTCTTTCTCGATCTCAAGTATCACGACATCCCCAACACCGTCGGAGCAGCTGTCCGCGAGGCGGCCCAGCTGGGCGTGAGTATGCTGACGGTGCACGCCTCCGGAGGCGGCAAGATGTTGCGCGCTGCCGTTGAAGCCGCGCACGCCATCAAGCCCGACGTGCTGGTCCTGGGGGTCACGGTGCTGACCAGCCTGGACGACGTCGACTTGGGCAAAATTGGCCTGCGCGAAGGAGTGCTCGATCAAGTGCTGCGGCTGGCCGCCCTGGCGCTTTCGAACGGATGCAAAGGCGTGGTCGCGTCGGCGCTGGAAGCTGCCGCTCTGCGCAAGGAGTTTGGCCGCGACTTCATCATCGTAACGCCCGGAGTGCGTTCCGCGGGCAGTGGCCCCAATGATCAGGCGCGCATCGTCACCCCTGCGGAAGCGATTGCCGCCGGAGCCTCGTACATCGTAGTCGGGCGCCCAATCACTGAAGCCGCGGACCCGGCTTCCGAGGCGCGGGCGATTCTGGGGCAGATGGGGTAGAGCGAATCAGTACCCAGTACCCAGAAAAAAGCAAAAAGGCGCGACGACTAGCCGCGCGCTTCTTCCGCGTTTGCGTGCATGGTTTTACTGGGTACTGGGTACTGGCAACTGGGTACTGCTTTCACAGTTTTTCAAAAAACTCGCAGGCTGAGCACGAGATATAGATTCCTCCCGGCACGCCGCGCTCGCGATCTTTCATCCGCTTGACGATGCGGGTGTCCTTGCCGCACTTGGGACATGCGGTCGATTTCGTGGTGTCCATGACCTTTTTCCGGTCGGCTGTCTTTGCAATTTTCGCCATTTTCAGTTTCTCCTGACAGGAATGTGCCGCCAACCGAAAGGCTGCGGTTCTACCTGTTAAATTGGGGAGTATCTTCGTTCGTTGATCAGTGATCAACGATCAAGGAACGCCGGCCCATCTCGAATCGGCCCGGCAGGATCAACCCGCGCGGAAGCGGTGCACTGTACTCGCCTAGAGAATCTTACACGAAGTCAGCTCTCAGCTGTCAGCCATCAGAGAGATGGCGCTGGCCAGGGACCGCGCTCCGCTTCGAGTTTCGCGGCGACTGCCAGCACGATTTCCTCTTGCCATGGGCGCCCAACGATCTGCACTCCGATCGGCAGACCTTGTTCCGAATGGCCCATCGGAACCACGGCGGCGGGAAAACCCAGCAGATTGAACCACTCGCAATAGCTCCAGGCGTCGAGATACTTCACTGTCTTCCCTTCCACCCGCCACTCCCGTTCGCCATGACGAAACGCGGGAATGGCGGCGGTCGGGCAAATCAGCACCGGATATTTCCGCATCTGCAGCAGAATCTTCTCGCGCACCTGATCGCGTCCCAGCCAGGCGGCAAGCAACGATTCGCCAGTGTGCGCGGGCTCGGCGTTGGTCCACGCCAGAAACTCGCGCAGAATAGGGCTCAGTTCGGATTCGTGTCCACGCAACATAGGTTCAAGAATCATCCCTCCCGCCGTACCGAAGAATTCCCACCATCGCTGCCGCGCTTCTTCGAGCCCCTCGGGACGAAACGGCTCGACATGAAATCCGCAGCTCGACAAAAGGGACGCCCCACGATTCACCGCCGCCCTGGTTTCTTTCGTGACTGGCGTTCGGCCATCGTCCTCGAAGAAGCCGATGTTGATAATCCGCGCTCCCGATTCATCGATCGCACGCAGCTCGACCGGCGCGGCACAAGGATCTCCGTCGTCCGAGCCCGCCATCGCTTCAAACAGCGTCCGCACGTCTTCTATGGTGCGCGCCATCGGCCCGACAACTCCGATCAGGGCGAACGGACCGCCGGACTTCGGAAAGTGCCCGGTCGAAGGAATGCGTCCGGGAGTGGGCTTCAATCCGCAAATGCCGCAGAAGTGCGCCGGTTCGCGGATCGAACCGCCGCCGTCGCTGCCCACCCCGCCAGCGGAAAGTCCCGCGGCAATGGCAGCGGCCTCTCCGCCGCTCGACCCGCCTGCGGTGCGGGTCAGGTCCCATGGATTGTTGGTGCGTCCATAAAGAAGATTGTCGGTTTCCCAGGCCATGAGCAATTCGGGAGTGTTAGTGACGCCAAGGATCACGGCTCCGGCTTCACGCAAACGCGCCACCAGCGGCGCATCCGCAGCGGCGATGTGTCCGGCGCGCAAGCGGGTTCCGGCTTCACAGCGATGTCCGGCAACATCAATCGCAGACTTGATGGAAACCGGCACACCATGCAGCGGCCCGAGTTCGTCTTCATCTTTATCTTTATCTCTGCGCAGGATCGCCTTCTCCGCGTCGCGCGCCTGCGCCAGCACCGCTTCCGGCTGGTAGTCGACGAACGCATTCAGCTTGGGATTCAGGCGTTCGATGCGATCGAGGTGAGCACGAGCTACGTCCACGGGCGAGACTTGTTTTTGCCGAATCTGCGCCGCGATTTCCCGCGCGGAAAGAAGAGTGTTTGAGGTCATGTCGTGTGAGAACGTCGCGACGAGGTTCAGGATAACAGCGGCGGGGCCTCCTTCGTCAGACTTCCTTCGTGAGACTTCGTGCCCTTTGTGGTTAACGCCTCGAAGGATGACCGAGGTCAACGAGCGCTACGGCCTATTAATAACACCTATCAACGGGCATAATGAGAAAAGATGCGCCTAAGATGTCCGCAATGCAAACTTGAGGTTCCGATTAAGCACGTGCCCGGGCCATGCCCGCACTGCCGAGAGAAGGTACACTTTTACGACAGGTGGCGATGGCTGCGTGGGATTGCCTGTGGTTTTGTTGCGCTATTGCCGATGTATCTGTGGTATCACTTCGATGGTACATTGGTTCTCTTTATCGAATGGCTGGCGATTGTCTGGATTCTGTGGTTCGTGTTGTTCTTCTTCGTGTCGTATCGCATAGTTCCGCCAGAACTTGCACCCGCTCCCCAAGATGGCCCAATACGGCTAGACATATAAGCGGAACGGAACCAGTCTGCACCAATCGTCGGTAATTGTTGATAAATCGCCGTTTCACTCATTGACCGCACCCACGACCTTGACCACACGCCGCTGGCGTTCCGCTTGTTTTCCAGTAGAGTAAGAAGTTACATCGTCACCGGCGACGAACGAGGAACAGCCCCAGCATGAAGATCCGTTTTGCAGTATGCCTTTCCCTTCTGACGGCCTTTCTGATAACCCCAGTCTGGGCTCGATCGAACGCCCATCCTGCCAAACCGTCAGTTTCCTCTGACCCGGAGTACGTGTTTGCACTGGCCGCCGCTAACCACTTCCTGCACGCCTGGCAAACGGGAGACGCCGAAAACGGCATGGTGCTGCTCAGCGATAGCGTTCGCCACTCGCAGAACGCCGACAAACTGGAGGAGTTTTTTTCGAACGCGACCAACCGCGCCTTCGAAATCACGCGCGGCCATGGACATCAAGGACGCTACAGTTTCCCAGTCGTGCTGGTCTCGCTTCGAGGATCATCCCAC
>Ga0265314_10000848_pt1 | contig 36238 bp, 42 predicted proteins | sample 4126metaG_FD_203106 | JGI IMG/M metagenome (GOLD analysis project Ga0265314, IMG submission 203106) | Rhizosphere microbial communities from Carex aquatilis grown in University of Washington, Seatle, WA, United States - 4-1-26 metaG | ecosystem: Host-associated > Plants > Roots > Rhizosphere >...
TTACTTCCCCTGCGGACCGCCATCGCCTTCGGATCCGCCGTCGATTCTGCGGCCGTCGGGGAGCGTCACGCGGCGGGCGTCTACCAGGTGGGAGCCGTCCTTCGCTAAGTAGCCGTCGACCACAATCTTGTCGCCGAGTTTGATGTCGCCGCGTTTGAAGCCGCGGCGGGAGAGGGCGCCGGGGCCTCCGCCTTCGCAGCCCCAGTTTACGACGGTGCCTTTGTCGTCGGTGACGTCGATGTAGAAATAGGAATGCGGGTTGGTCCACTCAATCTTGGTGAGAACGCCCTGCAGGCGCACGGGCTTGTTGCCGTCGAACTCGGCTGCGAAGGAGTGATGGGCCCACAGGGGTCCGGCTGCCAGCAAAGCAAAAGCCGCGAACCATCCGGCTTGTTTCGTTTTCAACATGCGCGCCTCCTCGACTGCGTTCTTAGCTATAGAATAATACTGCATGGACGCCCTTCACACGACCCCTCGCGCTGCGCTGGCCTTGATCGCGCTGCTGTGCCTGCCGGTTTTCGCGCAGGAGATGACGGCGCCGGAGCCTGCTGGGCCTCCGAAACCGGCACCGCGTTTGGCGGATGGGCATCCGGATTTCAGCGGCTACTGGAAAGGGCAGCGCGGCATGGTTCCGGGCGGCAACATCGCGAAAGACCTGCCGGGTTTGAAACTGCCGCTGACGCCCGCGGGTGAGGCGGCTTGGAAACACAACGTCACGGCGACGGTCGATCCGGAGGCGCTCTGCATTCTCGGCGGCATTCCGCGGCACAACGCTAGTGGACTGCCTTTCGAAATCGTCGCGGGCGCGAAGAAGTTGGCGTTTCTTTATTGGTACAGTTACTACCGCCTGATCCCGATCGACGCGGCGCGTAAGCATTCTGAAGATCCGGACCCTTCGTTTTTCGGCGAGGAGTTGGGGCGGTGGGAAGGGAACACGCTAGTGATCGATTCCGTGGGATTCAAGGACACGCAGGTGTGGGCGGATGAGAACGGGAGTCCGCATAGCGACGCGCTGCATGTGGTGGAGCGTTGGACGCGGCCGGATGCGGATCACTTGCACGTCGAGACATTGATCGAGGATCCGAAATTTTATACGCGCTCGTTCACTTATTCTCGGACCTGGATACTCGGCAAGCCGGACGAGGAAGTTCACGAGTACTCGTGCAGCGAGAATAACGTCGACCGCGATCACTTGGGCTTCGGTCCGGGGCCGATTCGAAAGGACGGGACTCGCGGGTACGAGAATCCCGCGCCACTGCCGCCGCCGCTGCCCGCGCCTGCTAAAAAATAGTCCACAGGAGAAGTCATCATGATCCGGCATTTGAAGAGCGGGCAGTCCGCTGCGACTAAGGCTGCGAGCGATTCCGAGGTGCGCCACACGGTGGAGGCGATTCTGGGGGATATCGCGGCGCAGGGCGAGTCGGCTATGCGGCGGTACTCGGAGAAGTTCGACAAGTGGTCGCCGGCTTCGTTTCGGCTTTCTGAGAGCGAGATAGAGGATTGTGTGCGTGCGCTGCCGCGGCAAGTGGTGGACGATATCAAATTCGCGCAGACGCAGATTCGCAACTTCGCGTTGATCCAGCGGGCGGCTTTGCAGGATGTCGAGGTGGAAACTTTGCCCGGGGTGGTGCTGGGGCACAAGAACATTCCCGTGAACAGCGTGGGGTGCTACGTTCCCGGTGGTCGTTACCCGATGGTGGCGTCGGCGCACATGAGTGTGGTCACTGCGAAGGCCGCGGGCGTGAAGCGCATCATCGCTGCCGCGCCGCCGTTTGAAGGCGCGCCGCATCCGGCGATTGTCGCGGCGATGCATTTGGGCGGGGCGGATGAAATTTACGCGATCGGTGGGGTGCAGGCGGTCGCGGCGATGGCACTGGGGACGGAGACAATCGCGCCGGTCGACATGATTGTCGGTCCTGGGAATGCTTATGTCGCCGAGGCCAAGCGGCAGCTGTTTGGACGGGTGGGAATTGATCTGCTGGCGGGTCCGACGGAGACGCTGATTATTGCTGACGATTCTTGCGATCCGGAAATGGCTGCGGTCGATCTGATCGGACAAGCGGAGCATGGACCTGGAAGCCCGGCGGTGCTGCTGACGACTTCCGCGAAGCTGGCTGCGGAAACTCCGGCGGCTATCGAGACGCTGTTAGGGTGGCTGCCGACAGCGGCTATCGCTCGCGAGGCTTGGCAGAAGAACGGCGAGATTATTCTCTGCGACACGCTGGACGAAATGGTGGCGGAGGCTGACCGCATTGCTTCCGAACACGTGCAGGTGCTCACGCGCGATCCGGATTATTTCCTGCGCCACATGACGAATTACGGCGCGCTGTTCCTGGGGCATCGCACGAATGTGGCTTACGGCGATAAGGTGATCGGCACGAATCATACGCTGCCGACGATGAAGGCGGCTCGCTATACCGGCGGCTTGTGGGTGGGCAAGTTCATCAAGACCTGCACTTATCAGCGCGTGTTGACGGATGAAGCTTCGGCTCTGATCGGCGAATACTGTTCGCGGCTGTGCGCGATCGAAAACTTCTCCGGGCATAAGGAGCAAGCGGATTTGCGTGTGCGGCGCTATAGCGCGCAGGTCGTTTGATGCGTCCGGTTGCTGTCGTCACGGGGGGCGCGGGAGGCATCGGTTCCGTGATCTGCCGCAAGTTGGCGGAGGCGGGGATGAGCGTTGTCGTGGGCTACAATCGCTCGGCTGAAAAGGCAGAGGGGCTTGCGAAGGAATTGCCGGGGGCGGGGCATTCGGCACGCTACGCTCCGGTGACCGATAGCGCGGCGCTCACGGCTCTCGCGACGGGAATCGAGCGTTGCGACGCGCTCGTCAACTGCGCCGGCACGACACGCTTTGTGAAACATTCCGATCTCCACGCGCTTGACGACGCGCTGATCGACACCATTCTTGCAACCAACGTGCGCGGGGCATTCGCTGCCGTGCGCGCGCTGCGGCCACTGCTCGAAAAGAGCACGCTGCCGGGGGGAGGCGTGGTGGTGAACCTGTCGTCGGCCGCCGGCAACATCGCGATCGGCAGCAACGTGATGTATTGCGCGTCGAAGGCGGCGCTCGACAACATGACCAAGTCGCTCGGCCGCGCGCTGGCTCCGAGCATCCGAGTTGTGTCGGTCGCACCGGCGCTGGTCGATACGGAATTCGTGAAGTCTCTCGATCAAGGCTGGCACGATGAGCAGGCCGCGCGCACGCCGCTGGGGCGTCTGGCGACGCCCGAGGAAGTTGCTACCGCCGTCACCGCGGTGATCACTACGCTGACTTTCACTACTGGAGCCATTCTGGCTGTAGATGGCGGGCGCACGCTCGGTTAACGCGAAATAGCCTGTATGTCCGCACAAGGCGAAATGCCCGGTGTCTACGGAAAGATCACGTCGCGTCCCAAGGCCGGGGAGCTCGCGCCGGAGGTCAGTTTCTCGAAGGTGCTGCACAACCCGGGCTCGGCTGCGTGGAGCACGGCGAATCTTTCCGGACAACTCACTGTGTTGTATCCGTTCCCTTACATTTCCGGGAACCCTGAGTTGGTGGATAAATGGAATGCGTTGATCCAACAATTCGCCGGGAAGCCGGTGCAGTTCGTGTTGGTCACGGGGGAGAAGGACTCGGCGCTGCTGCCGTTTCTCGAAAAGCAGCCGATCGGCGGATGGGTGTTGCAAGATCTCGACGGTGAGACGGGACGCGCTTACGGACTCGAAATGCCGGCGGCTGTCCTCATCGGCGCCGATCGATTGATCCTGGGCTTCGAACCCGGCATCCGGCCTCGTGAGGACGTAGTCAGCGCGGTTCTCGGAGATCGCGAGAGCGGCAGTGCGTTGTTGTCGGCGGAAGCACGGCGAATGCCGCGCCCGCAAGATCATCGTCCGAATTTCGCGCCCTCTTATGAAGTGCATATTGCGCCCGCGCATAGCAAGAATGGCGGCAATTTTGCTGGTTCGGATTATTGGAGCCTGCAAGGGTTCACCGTTATGAAGTTGCTGGCTGAGGTTTGGGGCGTGAATGCGATTCGCATGCAGTTGCCGGCCTCCGTCGACACGGCCGCGCGTTACGATGTGGCAGTCGTGCTGCCGCGGGCCGAGGAGAGAGAGGAAATACTAAGCCTGATCCGGCGGGGCGTCGAGGATTACTTTCATCTCGCGGCGACGCGGGAAAATTTGCTACGAGACGTGTATGTTTTGACGGCTCCCGATAGGAAACCTCCCGCCGCGCCTGCCGATCCCTTTGCGGGCGGCGGCGGATTTGCTTTCTCGTCGTTTATCGGCGCCATCGTCAGCGGCGACTCTGAGGTGCACGACATTCACGCCGTTACTCACATTGGGCTCGGCAACGCCAGCGTGGATGAGTTTTGCCAGATGCTGGAGCGGGGTTTGGACCGGCCGGTTGTAAATGAAACCAAGCTCGACGGCAGCTTCAATTTCGAAGTGAACGCTCCAACGCTCGCTTTGCAGAAAATGCCTCCTTACGATTTCGTGGAGCGGCTGCGGGAACAACTCGGGCTGGTGATCGTGCCAGGGCAGCGGAACGTCGAAACGACGGTATATCGCTTGCGCTAAGCGGGGTAGGGGTACTCTCAGTCGCTATTGTCTTGACCGGTGCTCTGGCGGGGTCCATACTCAAGAGGGAGGCTCGCCGTGCCGTTTGAGAGTCGCTTCGCGCGTGCCTTCACCGCCGTCAATATTGAGCGGGAGGCTCCCGCTGCTTCGGGCGTCTACGGCATCTCCAACGCGAAAAGCTGGATCTTCATCGACGAGACCGAGAACATTCGCGGCAGTTTGATGGAATATCTGGCGATTTCGAGCGAGTCTCCGGTCAACCAGCCGTCAGGATTCTCTTTCGAACTGAGCCCGCCCTACAACCGCACAGCCCGCCGCGATCGCCTGATTGCGGAGCTGTCCCCTATTCAGAAGCGCCGCCCCCGAGGTTAAAACATGCCATTCCCGCAGGGAAACTCTTTCGCGTTCACGCCCGTGTCGGTGAGGAAGAACGCTCCGGCGTCACCTGGTATCTACGGGATCTTCAACGGCAGCCAGTGGATCTACGTGGGGGTGGGTGAGGACATCCAGCAAACCCTTTTGACTCACTTGAGTGACACAGAAAACTGCATCCGTCGCTTTAATCCGACGGGGTTCAGTTTTGAGCTGGATACGGAAGCGAACCGGCGGTCGCGCCAGGAAATTCTGATTCGCGAGCTAGGCACCCAGTGCAATCACCAGAACGGGAACCTACCGCAGCTTCCGTGGTTGAAAGCTCTTTAGACTAAGCTATTTGCGGCAGTGGATGGGCGCCACGGCTCTCGATTTCACGGGACAAGGTTTCAGCGCGGCGGCGGCACTCGGCGGCGTGTTGGGCGGCTACGAGGCGACTGGAAGCGTATTCTTCCAGGCTGATGGTTTTCGCCAGCCGGGTATTCACCAGAGCTTGCGTTTCCATGCGTAACTGCTTGCTCCAGGCCCGGTTCTCAGCCTGGAGGCGAAACATCTCGTCCAGACTTCGTTCGTTGATTTTATCAGGCCAGAATGGCATCACAGATAGTTATCGGCGCAAACCGCACACTACGTTAGTTCCCGGTCACCTATTGAGTGAAACCACTAACCCGCCGGCGGCCATCAAAAATCCGCCAAGTATCAGAGAAGGCGTTGGTTTCTGGCCGTAGGCGAGCCAATTGATGACCTGGGCCACCAGGAAAAAAAGCACCACATAGACGCCTAACAGGCGACCGAAGTCCCAGGGTGGGGTATTGACCACATAACCATACAAGGCCAAGACCAGGCCGCCCGCCAGCATGAACCCGACTCGCCGGCCGGAGCTGGGCGCGTGCATCCCGGTCCGCATCAAGGCGTCGCCACCGGCTTCGAGTATGGCGGCCGTGAGCAATATCAACATCGAAAGGCTATAACCCAAAGGAAATCTCCCTGGTTCCAGAATAGCGGTCTTTGAATGTCGATTTTCGGCGGCTTGGTTCGTCCTTCATCTGTAACTCCCAAGGAGTACGATAAGGAGAAATCACCATGCCACAATACATGCTGGCGCTTTATGACGATCCCTCACGCTGGCCTAAGCTGAGCCCGGAGGAAATGCAGAAGTCGATCGAAAGATACATGGCGTGGGGCAAGCGGCCCTACGTGGTAACAGGCAAGCGTCTGGCCGGCGATAACGGGCGCGTGCTCAAAGGCGTCAACGGCAAGGGGCGCGCGACGGACGGTCCTTATAGCGAAACCAAGGAAGTGCTGGGCGGCATTTACTTGATCGAGGCCAAGGATTACGACGAAGCGGTCGAGCGCACCATCGATCATCCGCACCTGGATCACGGCACCATCGAGCTGCGCCAGTTGTACTCGTGAGCGCCGAGCCAGATACCGGCGGAATGCTGGAACATTTGTTCCGCCACCAAGCAGGACGTGTGGTCGCGCACCTGGCGCGGGTGCTGGGGCCGGCGCGTTTGGATCTGGCCGAGGAGAGCATGCAGGAAGCCATGCTGCGTGCTCTCCAGGTGTGGCCGTATCAGGGCGTTCCAGACAACGCGGCGGGGTGGCTTTTCCGGGTAGCGCATAACGCGGCGATCGACGCTATACGGCGCGGCAAGTTCCTGGAACAGAATACGGGTGCGCTAGTGGCGGAGCTGACGCGGGCGCGTGGGTCGAGCGAGGATCGGGATTTCGAGACGCAGTTACGTGATGACGAGCTGCGCATGATTTTTATGTGCTGTCATCCGGCGATTGGGCGCGATTCGCGGGTGGCGCTGAGCTTGAAGACGGTGGGCGGATTCAGCGTGCGTGAAATCGCACGGGCGTTTTTGGCGGACGATGCGGCGATTGCGCAGCGGCTGGTGCGGGCGAAGCGGCAGATTCGCGAGCAAGAGTTGACGCTCGATATGCCGCGCGGGGCGGATCTGGAAACGCGTTTGGATTCGGCGCTCGAAACCATTTACTTCATTTTCAATGAAGGCTATTCGGCGCACGAGGGCGAGGATTTAATTCGTCAGGACTTGTGCTTTGAAGCGCTGCGGCTGGGGCGTTTGCTGGCGGCGTCTTCGATCGCGGCGCCGCGGGTGCATGCGCTGGTAGCGGTGATGGCGCTACAGGCGGCGCGGCTGCCGGCGCGCATCGACGAAGCGGGGGATCTGATTCTGCTCGAAGATCAGGACCGGGCGCGTTGGGATCAAGGCTTGATTGCGATGGGTTTTCATTACTTCGATCTTTCGATGGCGGGCGATCAGGTTTCTGAATATCATGCGCAGGCGGCGATCGCGGCTACGCACGCTCGCGCGGAAAGTTTGCAGGCGGTCGATTGGGCGGTGATTTTGCAACTGTACGATCAGTTGCTGGCGATCAGCGGCGCTTCGCCGGTGGTGGCTTTGAATCGCGCAGTGGCGGTGGCGAAAGTCCACGGGGCGGCGGAAGGGCTGGAGGCGATAGCCGAACTCTCCGGCAATCCGCAGTTGCGCGACTACTATTTGCTGCTGGCGGTGCGCGGGCACTTGTTGCTGGAACTGGAGCGGCGCGAAGAAGCGGCGGCGTGTTTGCGCGCGGCGCTCGAATGCCGCTGCTCGGAGCCGGAGCGCAGGTTCCTGCGGCGCAAGCTGGCGCAGTGCGCGGTCAGTGTTTGATGATCAGTGTTTAACGAACAGCGAGACGGCCATGCCGAATCCGATGAGAATCGCGATGCGGCGGACGGCGGTGCGTCCTAATTTTCGCGCGGTGCCGGCTCCGGCGTAGCCGCCGGCGATGGCTCCTAGCGCCATCACGCCGACGTCGGGCCAGTACACCATTTTTTGCGAGATGAAATAGATTCCCGCGAGCGCGTTGACCACACCAGCCAGCACGTTCTTGAAGCCGTTCATCTGATGAATGTCGGTCATGCCCAAAATGCCGAAGGCGGCCAGCATCATGATGCCGATGCCGGCTCCGAAGTAGCCGCCGTAGATGCCGACCAAGAACTGGAATACGATTGCGCCTGCGAACCAGCCCGCGGATTTGTGAGCATTAGGGTGGGAGCTTCTGATCCTGCGCTGGATGGGTTCTTGGATCATGAAGAGAACGGTCGCAAAAAGAATCAAGTATGGGACCAGGCGGTCGAAGAGCGTGCTGGGGGTCAAGCGCAGCAGGACTGCGCCGAATAATCCGCCGATCAGGCTGGGGATAGCGAGGTAGAGAAAGCGTTGTTCGAGCGTGCTCAGTTCGCGGCGGTAGCCGAACATTCCGCTCACTTGTCCGGGCCACACGGCGACGGTGCTGGTGGCGTTCGCGGTCACGGAGTTCAGGCCGAGCCAGATGAGAGTGGGAAACGTCAGGAGCGTCCCGCCCCCGGCTACGGAGTTCATGGCGCCTGCGATCAGCCCGGCGCCGAAGGAGACGGCGCCGTGTGTGAGGTCGACTGCCATGAGTGGTTTTTCAATGTAGCATAGTGGGTCAAAATAGCCGTTTCGGGAAATAGTGCCGGGACGGGATTGACAGTGGGAGTGCGGAATGAAGCACTTACGGATTCGGTGCGTCAGTTGCTACGAAGTTAGAGAAAGGTAGGGGTGTATGTATAAAACAATTATCGGAGTACTGGTGTTCGCGAGCAGCGTATTCGCAGTGAGTCCCAAGGACCGCAGGGAAGTGGACAAGCGATTGAATGAGGCATCGGTGGTGTTCGCGGAAATCATGCACGCGCCGGATCGCGGCATTCCGCAAGATCTGCTGGAGAAGGCCCACTGCGCGGTGATTATTCCGGGCGTCAAGAAGGGAGCGTTCATCGTTGGCGCGCAGTACGGCAAGGGCTTTATTAGCTGCCGTGGGAAGTCGGATCGCGGATGGTCGGCTCCGGCGGCGATTCGCATTGAAGGCGGGAGCTTCGGCTTCCAGATTGGCGGATCGGAAACCGATGTGGTGATGCTGGTGATGAACGATCGTGGCGCGGACCGCCTGTTGAGCAGCCAGTTCACGCTGGGCGGTGAAGGCGAAGTGGCGGCGGGTCCGGTGGGTCGCAGCACTACGGCGCAGACGGACGCGAAGTTCACGGCCGAGATTCTGTCGTGGGCGCGGGCGCGCGGGGTGTTTGCCGGGATCGCGTTGAAGGGCGCGACGCTCCGGCAGGACGTCGACGATAACGAAGCCATGTACGGTAAGCGCCTGGAGACGCGGGACATCGTGCAGACGCGTATTGCTCCGACGGCGGCGGGGCGCAAGCTGATGGTGGCGCTCGACCGGCGTTCGCCGCGCGAGAAGTCGTAGTAACCGGGAGGACGGCGGTGTCCGTCTCACATGCATGCTTACCAGGCGTGGTGTGTTGCGGTTCGCCGCCGGGCTTCCGGTGGTTTGGAGGGCAGTGCCGGCGTGGGCCTACGGTTCCAAGGATTTCTGGGAAGCGAAGCCGGCGAGCGATTGGACTTCGGATGAGATCGACCGGATGCTGACGAAGTCGCCGTGGGCGAAAGACGCTTCGACGATGAGTAGCGGGCAGGGTTTGGGCAATGGCAGCGGTCGTTCGCGCGGTGGCGGCGGCATTGGGTTTCCGGGCGGCGGTGGCGGCGGGATTGGTTTTCCTGGGGGCGGTGTGGGATTCCCCGGCGGCGGGAGGCAGGGCGGGGGATATCCTGGCGGCGGGAATGACGGCGGGCGCGAACGTTTGACGGCCACGGTGCGCTGGGAATCGGCGCTGCCCATTCAAGAAGCGCTGCGCATTGGCGCAAGCGACGAAAAACCCAACGGGGATTTCGAAAAATATTACGTGATCGCTTTGATCGGCGATTTGTCGGCGAGCGGCGCGCGGCGGCGGTCGAGCACTTCCGATGACGACGATGACAGCACTACGCGGGCGGATCGGCGCTTGGAGGAACTGAAGGAATCGGCGCGGCTGGAGCGCAAGGACGGTCCGATCAGTCTTGAAAAAGTAGAAGAAGGATCGCGCGTGGGCAGCCGCGGTCCGGGCGTTTACTTCTACTTCGACAGGAAGGCGGATGTCTCGATGGACGATAAGTTCGTCAACTTCAGCACCAAGCTTGGGCGCTTGGAAATCAAAGCCAAGTTCACCATGAAAGAGATGTCGTATCACGGTAAACTGGCGGTGTGAATTACGCTTACCTCGATACGCCTATCGGAACGCTGTTGATCGCCGGAGATGCCGATGCGGTTTTGCAGATTTCTTTTCCGAGCCGAGGCAAAGCGGAGGCTGGCTGGGTGGAATCGCAACGCGGGCCCGTAGGTGAAGCAGTGCGGCAACTGCGCGAATATTTCGCGGGCGAGCGCAGCGATTTCGTTTTACCCCTAGCGCCGCGGGGCACGGAGTTTCAACGCTCGGTGTGGCGGCAGTTGCAGGGCATTCCTTACGGCGAGACGATTTCTTACGGAGAACTGGCGCGGCGAGTGGGCAGCCCGAAGGCGTCGCGCGCGGTGGGCTCGGCGAACGGGAAGAATCCGCTGCCGATTGTGATTCCTTGTCATCGCGTGATTGCGGGGGATGGGACGCTGGGCGGATTTGGCGGCGGCCTGCCTACCAAGCAAACATTGCTCGCGCTCGAGCAGGGGGCGTCAATCCGAAATCGGGCCGTCGCCGGCCGATAGCGCGGCGATCATGGCTTCGCGGGTGCGGTCCGCGGTTTGGATAGCGGAGTCGAGCGACAGGCGGTAGACGATAATGCCGACTAGCGCGTCGATCGCGAGCACTGCGAACAGCGCGGTCTGGCTGCCGAAGGCGTAGCGCGCTAAGTAGGCAAGCATTACTGGTAAGAACACCACCGGGTAAATCGCAAACAAGGTTGCTTGTAGGCGTCCGGCGGCTCCGGTGCGGAAAGAGTTTGCGGGATTCACAGCGCGGGCGTGGCGGACGGATAGCAAGTTGCCGGCGCTGAACAGGAAAATCATCACCACCGCGGCCACGCCGTAGGCTTCGCTCAGGCGGCGGAAACCGAGCGGCATGCGCAGCAGCACGCACACGGCAGTCACCATGGCGATTTCGAGAAGCAAAAAGAAAAGGCCGGTTAGATTTTTGCCGGTCATCACGCGCCGGAAAGACACGGGGGCGAGAAAGTAAAATTGCGCGGCGGAGCGGTCGAAACCGAAGGCGTTCCAGAAGCACACGTCGCTCATCAGCATCAGCGAATACACGCAGACAACTGTGAGGTAGTTCTGCACGAAGAATTCTCCGAGCGGGCCGCGCGGCACGAACACCATGGGCAGCCATAGCACTAATCCGAAGGTGAAGCCCATGAGAAACACCAGGCGGAAGCGCGGGGAGCGCATCAGGAAACGGAATTCTTTTTCGATCAGTACGCCGAGCGGGTCTTTCAACAGCGTCGAGGGCAGGCGGTAGAACCATTCAATCCACCAGGAGCGGCGGCTGGGTTGGGAGCTACCGGCGTTGGCGGCGTCGGCATCGAAGGCCAGCGTACGCGAGAATTGCCAGCGGCTGAAGACGAGCGCGCCCAGGGTCCAGGCGCTGAGTATCGCGAGCGAAGGCAAGATGCGGATGCGCAGGATCATGTTGGCGGCGGCGGTCCACGGCCAACCTTCCCAGGCGTCGCGCGCGACTAACAAATGCAATTGCGGGCTGACGACGCCGCGGCGCGCCATTAACAATTGCGGGAGGGCGGCGGCCATGATCAGGAAGAAAAATACCAGCTCGCGAATGCGCTTACGGGCCAGCAAGCGGGCCAGGGTATCGCGCAATCCGACGGCGATGATGAGATTGAAGGTTACGTAAACCGCGGTTGAAAGCAGGCTCCATTTTCCGAGCGCGGGGTTCATCAGCGCGCCGATGGTGATGCCGATCAGCACCAGCACCATCTCGATGCCGGCGGTGACGCGCAGCAGGACTTCGATCGAGAAAAGCTGGCTGTCGGGAATCGGGTAGGCGCGCAGCTTGCGCAGGTCGAGCGAGGAACCTGTCGTGGCGAGCATCAGCGGCACCACCTGCCAGTACAAAAACATCAGCAGGAGGCCGCCGGGCAGCGCGATGCGGATGGTGGGAATCTGCGCGGGGTTGCTGAACACGCGCAGCATAGCGATGGCGACGACGGACCACAGCCCGTACCAGATCAAGCTGACGACGGCGGACCAGGCGACGCCGCGGCGCGGATAGAAGTGGGAGAGCGTGCGCCACTGAGCCCAGAAGATCGCGCCGATGTGCGTCATGTTGTACGGTGAGCTAGAGCCAATCGAGCGTCTCGGCGGCGTGTTCCATGCCGAGGGCGCGCACGAAGGCGTCTTCGAGCGTTTCGGCGGCGCCGCGCATCTCCGACATGGGGCCTTCCGCGATCAGTTTGCCTGCGTGGATGATGCCGACGCGCTCGCAGAGGCGCTCGACGACTTCGAGAACGTGCGAGGTGAGAAAAATGGTGGCGCCGTGGCGGACTTGGTCGAGCAAGATGTCTTTCATCAGGCGCGCGCCGACGGCGTCGACGCCTTCGAAGGGTTCGTCCATGAGAAAGAGTTTGGGGCGATGAATCAGCGCGGCGGCCATGGCTACACGTTTGCGCATGCCCTTGGAATATTCGGCGATTAGTTTCTTAGGTTGGTGGCCGAGCTCGAATAGATCGAGCAACTCGTCGGAGCGGGCGCGGGCTGTCGAGCGGTCGAGGCCATAGATGCGGCCGACGAACTCGATGAACTCGCCGCCGGTGAGGTGGTCGAAGAGCATGGATTCATCGGGCACCAGGCCGATTTGCTGCTTGATGTCGAGAGAGCGGTCGGGCATGGGCAGGCCGAGGAGTTCGATGGTGCCGGAAGTGGGCGGGGCCAGGCCCATCAGCATTTTGATGGTGGTGGTTTTGCCGGCGCCGTTGGGTCCGAGGAAACCGAAGAAGCAGCCTTGCGGGACGGTGAGGGTGAGGCCGTCGACAGCGGCTTTGTCGCCGTACACTTTTCGCAGGTCGCGGATTTCGATCGCCGGCGGGACCATATTATGCAATCTCTATGGTACTAGGACGGCGGGGAGGGAAAAACTCTTTAGTTAATCGATATTGAGGAGCTTGGCGACGACGTGGGTGTCCTGCTCGATTTTCTTTTGCAGCATGGTCACGGCGTAGATCAACTGTTCGGGGCGTGGGGGGCATCCCGGGACGTAGACGTCGACGGGGATCACCTGGTTAACGGGCACCAACGCGTAGTTGGAGAAGACGCCGGTGGAGGTGGCGCAGGCTCCCATCGAGATTACCCATTTGGGTTCGGGCATTTGCTCGTAGAGGCGGCGGATCACGGGGGCCATTTTGTTCGATACGCGGCCGGCGATGATCATCAGGTCGGACTGGCGCGGCGAACCACGCATCACTTCGGCGCCGAAGCGCGAAATATCGAAGCGCGAGCCGATCATGGACATCATCTCAATGGCGCAACAGGCCAGGCCGAAGCTCATGGGCCAGATGGCGTTTTTGCGGCCCCAGTTGACGACGCTGCCGATGGTAGTCATCACGATCGATTCGCCGAATTCGTCGGCTTCCGGCTCCTGGTCGACGCGCGCGAAGAGCTCGGGGGGCTGGCTCAGATGAAATTTTGTGTCGGTCAAGTCCACGAAACCATTGTCTCACGGCTACACTAAAAGTTTCCATGAGCGACGAAAACCTTCTGGCCCGCGCCGCGCAGGCGTATGGAATTGAGCGGCGTTATTACGATACCTGGGGGCGGGTGCATGAGGCTTCGCCGGAAGTTCTGCGCGCGCTGCTGGAATCTTTGGGATTCGCGGCAGGGAGCGATGAAGAGATTGCGCGCGGGTTGGCGGAGCGGGAGGCTGCGGAGCGGCGGCGGCCGATCGATCCGACGGTGGTGGTGCGCGAGGACGCCGATCATTTGCGCGTGCGCATTCCGGCGCTGCGCAATGGGGCGTCGATCAAGCTCGAAATCGAATGGGAAGGCGGTGAGCTGGCGCATCACTGGTTCTGGATGCCGGAGCTGACGACGCTCGAAAGCTACAGCGTGGAGGGTGGGGAATGGCTGACGAAACGGGTGCCTTTGGCGGGTCCACTGCGGCTGGGTTATCACCGCGTCCGGCTGATTTGGATGCAGGAGCCGGAGCTGGAGACTTTCGCCGACGCGCGGCTGATCGTTTGTCCGACGCGCGCGAAAGTGGTGGAGCGGCGTGGGGCGGGGCTGGCGGTGAGTCTCTACGGGCTGCGGTCGGAACGCAATTGGGGGTGCGGCGATTTTACAGATTTGGAGGCGGTGATTGACGCTTTCGCTCCGGCGGGCGCGGCGTTTGTGGCGCTGAATCCGCTGCACGCGATTGCGAATCGCCAGCCGTATAACACGAGTCCGTATCTGCCGCAGTGCGCGTTCTTCCGCAACTTCATTTATCTGGATGTGGAGCGGGTGGGCGATGCGAATTTGGATGACGCGATGCGGCGGGAGATCGCGGAGCTGCGGGCGAGCGAGTTTGTGGAGTATGAGCGTGTGGCGCAGTTGAAGCTGAAGGCGCTGGGGCACATTTTTGAACAATTTCAGGAGGGCCGCGGTCCGGCGCATTTGGAGCGGGATGCGTTCGAAGAATACGTTCGATCTCAAGGGCAACTGCTGCAGGATTACGCGACGTACTGTGTGCTCGACGAAGAGATGCACCGGCGCGATCCCAACGTCTGGCTGTGGACGCAGTGGCCGGAGGAGTATCGCGACCCGGGTTCGGCCGCATCTTGCGAGTTCGCTGAAAAACATAAAGAACGTATTCTGTTTGTTGTGTTTTTGCAGTGGCAAATTCAGGTGCAAGCGTCGGCGGCACACGCTCGCGCGCTGGAACTGGGGATGAGCATTGGTTTGTATCATGATCTGGCGCTGGCTACCGATCAATATGGTGCTGATTTATGGGCTCTGCGGCCATTTTTCGTTCCGGGATCGCGCGTGGGGGCGCCGCCGGATGAACTCGCGCCGAGCGGGCAGGATTGGGGATTTCCTCCGCCCAATCGCGAGGAGCATCGCCGCAACGGATATCAGTTGTTTGCGAAATCCATCCGTAACGCGGCCGCCTGCGGAGGCGCGCTGCGCATCGATCACGTGATGCGCTTCTTCCGGTTGTTCACCATTCCGCTGGGGTTCGAGACCAAGCAGGGGACCTACGTGCAGGATTACGCCAGCGATTTGCTGGGGATTCTGGCGCTTGAAAGCGTGCGCTGGAACTTCGTGGTGATCGGTGAGGATTTAGGAACGGTGACGGACGAAGTGCGCGCGGCGCTGCATCACGCGGGCGTGCTGAGTTACCGTGTGCTGTGGTTCGAACGCGACGGGGCGGGGAATTTTCAGCCTCCTGATAGTTATCCGCAGAGCGCTCTGGTGTGTTCGACCACGCACGATTTGCCGACGCTCGCGGGCTTCGCGGTGGGCCGTGATCTGGAGGCCCGTAGAGCCGCGGGGTTGGCAGATGAACAGGAGTATCTCGACCAGAAGGCGTATCGCGCGAGGGAAGTCGCGCGTTTGGAGCTGGCGCTGGAGCGCGCTGGATTCGCTGGTGACCCGCTGGGATTTTTGCTGGCGACGCCGTGCGTACTGGCGGTGATCAACCAGGAAGATTTGTCGGGTGAGATGGAGCAGCAGAATCTGCCGGGAAGCACTTGGCAGTATCCCAACTGGCGTCGCAAGATGAAGGTCGAGGTGGAGGAGATCGCGCCGCTGGCGGAGAAGTTCGAGGAGGCCGCCCGGCGGAGCGGCAGGCTCCCTACATGAAGTAGTCTTTGACTTTGTCGAAGATGCCTTTTTCAGTGGGCTCGTTTTCGGCGGGGAGCAGTTCGCGGAGTTGTTCGAAAAGTTTGCGCTGATCGCGCGAGAGTTTGGTGGGGATGCGCACGTCGAGGTGAATGAACAAGTCACCGCGGCCGCTGCCGTTGACGTGCGGCACGCCGAGTCCTTTGATGCGGAGGCGGCTGCCGGCTTGTGAGCCTTCCGGAATCTTGACGTTCTGCAGGCCATCGAAGGTGAGAAGATCGATGGACGCGCCGAGCGCAGCCTGCGCCATGTTGATGGGCACGGTGCAATGCAAGTTGTCCTCGTGGCGCTCGAAGATCGGATGCCCTTTGACTTTGAGGACTACGTACAGATCGCCGGGAGGACCCCCATTGACGCCGGGCTGGCCTTCTTGCGAGAGCCGCAGTTGGGTGCCTTCGTCGACTCCGGCGGGGATGTTGACCTTAAGCTTCCGCTCGCGCCGCTGGTAGCCTTCGCCTTTGCATTCCTTGCAGGGACGGCGGATGATTTGGCCGCGGCCGCCGCACTGGTTGCAGGTTCGGCGCACGGATAAGAACGCCTGTTGATAAATGACTTCACCCTTGCCGCGGCAGATGGGGCAAGTGGTGAGTCCGTCTTCGGGCTCGGCGCCTTTGCCTTTGCAGCGGCCGCATTCTTCCAGGCGCGGGACTTGAATATCGATGGACAGGCCGCGCATGGAATCTTCGAAACCAATTTCCAGATCGTAGCGGACGTCGTCGCCGCGCTGCGCACGGGTGCGGCGCTGCTGGCCGCGCGAACCAAAAGCGTCGCCGAAGCCGAATACGTCGCTCAGGATGTCGGCAAGATCGGGGAAACCGGCGGTAGGATCGAAGCCATTGTGGGCGGCTGAGGAGACGCCTTGATGGCCATAGCGATCGTAAGCCGCGCGTTTTTGGGCGTCGCTCAACACGCTATAGGCTTCGGCGGCTTCCTTGAACTTCTCTTCGGCGTCGTGATTGCCGGGATTGCGGTCGGGATGGAATTCGAGCGCCAGCCGGCGGTAAGACGTTTTTAGGGCCCCGTCATCGCAATCGCGGCTGACGGCGAGGACTTCGTAATAGTCGCGTTTCGTTACGCTCAAGTGCTTAACCCTTCTCCGCTCTAGTTGGAACCGGTCTGTTTAGACCCAGGCTCGACGGCGACTTTGACCATGGCCGGACGCAGCAGGCGGCCCTTGAAATTGTACCCTCTCTGATATTCGTCGAGCACGGTATGATCGGCGGCTTCCGCGGTTTCGACCATCTCGACGGCGTGATGTATGTGCGGATCAAAGGGCTGCCCTGCGGATACAATCGGCTCCAAGCCTAATTTCTTCAGGGAGTCATAGAAGCGCTGGTAGATCATCTGCATGCCTTTGCCGAATTCCTTGTCGGTGGATTCGATTTTAGTGGCGCGCTCGAAGTCATCGAGGATGGGTAGCAAGGCACGGACGGCTTCGGTGCTGGCGTATTCGGCGAACTCGACGCGCTCTTTTTCGGCGCGCTTGCGGGAGTTCTGGAACTCGGCCTGGCTGCGCAGGAAACGGTCATGCAGTTCGGCTTTTTCGGCGGCGAGCTGATCGCGTTCGGCGGTGAGGGCGGCGATGGGATCGGGCGGATCGCCGGCGGCGGAGGCGCCTGCCGTGGATTCCGGATCCACCGGCTGTGATTCGTCGGCGTCTTGGGTAATGCTTTCGGTACTCATTTTCTTTTTTCCGTTACGCACAATTTCAGCGTATCACTGCTCTATTTCCACGGGCCAGTGTTGAAACCGGCTGGTTAGGAATCCACGAACGCTTGGCCTACGTTTTGCACGGCTGACATCACGCGGCCGTAGTTCATGCGCATGGGGCCGAGCACGGCGATGACGGCGGAGATTCCGCTGGCAAGCTGTACCGGAACGCCGATTAGCGAGAGCTCGCCCATCGAAGGATGGGTGGCGGCGAGTCCCACATGGACTCCGATTTCGCCGGCGGGTTGTTCGAGGAAACGGTCGACCAATTCGAGTACGCGCTTCTTTTCCTCAAGGGCGCGGAATAGCTCGCGCATCTTTTCCTTAGTGAGGTGAAGGTCCAGGCCGATCAGGTTGCTGGCGCCTTCCATGTGGACTTCCGGGGTGGAGGCGATATCCAGCAGGCCTTTCGAATAGAGCATGGTCAGCTTGCGCAGGATTTCGTCGTAAGTGGCGCTGGCATGTTCCAAGCGGGCGGAGAGTTCTTTGCGCACCTGCTCAAGCGTCCAGCCGGAGAAGTTGCGGTTGACGTAGTTGCGGATGGAGGAGAGCTCATCGCCCGAAACCATTTCATCCAATTTCACGACGCGATTGTGAACTTCGTGATCGCGGGTGACGACGACCATCAGCACACGCTGATCCTGCAACGAAACGAGTTCGATATGTTCCAGAGCGGGACTGAGATGGCGGATGGCGGCGGCGATGCCGAAGCCGCGGGTCATGTCCATCAGCATGCGGGAGCTGTATTCGACGCGCTGCTCGACGGTTTCCAGGCGCCCGAACTCGGCACGCAGGCGTTCGATTTCGGCGACGGCCATGCGGCGCAGGGTCAAGGACTGCACGTAACTGCGGAAAGCTTTTTCGGTAGGGATTCGGCCGGCGGAGGTATGCGGCTGATGCAGGTAGCCTTCTTCGTCGAGGTCCGCCATGACGTTGCGAACGGAAGCGGCGCTGAGCGTGTCGCCGCGGCGGCGGGCGATCGAGCGCGAGGCTACAGGCTCGCCCGTTTCAATATAGGCGGCGACGATCTCGTGAAGAAGCTCTCGGCTACGCGGAAGCATCGGAACACCCTAACTCCTGTATTTATTTTAGAGACAAGGAGATACCGGGGTCAAGGGCGGCTTGGTACTAAGGTCCCAGCGATACGCAGACTTTTTTCCGGGCGAGCTAAAGTTTAAGCCTTAGGCAGACGATGGAATGTCGATACTCGGAGAAATCCTTATGTTTGGCAATCTTCGGTCTTTGATCGCGTATCCTAAGCTTCGGTTGGCATCCTGGAATCAAGCGCGCGGGGAGCGGGAAGAGGGCGAGCGGCTGTTTGAAGAAGCGGACTACGAAGGTGCGGAGCTGCACCTGGCGCAGGCCATCGTCGGCAGCGAGCAGCGGCAGGAGCCGCCCAACCAGCGTATCTCGCTGCGCCTGGAAATGGGAGAAGCGCAGCGGCGGCAGTTTGCGGCCAGCGGCAATCTGGAGAAATTGGCAGCGGCGGAAGTAACGGTGCGCTCGGCGTACGATTTGGCGTCGCGCACCAATGAGCGCGAGTTGCTGGTGGAGAGTCTGGACAGTCTGGGAGCGATCGAGGCGGATCGCGGCCATCTGGACGAAGCCGGACGCCTGCTGGAAGAAGCCGCGGCGCTGGAGGCCAAGCTGAAGCATCGCGAACCGATGTTGATGGCGCGGCGGAAGCATCGTTTAGGATTGCTGCGGCAGCGGCAGGGGCGTCTGCAGGAGGCCGCGGAGCTGGTGGCGGCGAGCGCCGAGATCCACGAGCGGGTGCTGGGAGAGAATCACGCTTCGACGGCGCACCGGTTCAGCGATCTGGGTGCGGTGTACTACGCGATGGGGAATCATGCGGAGGCGCAGCGCTGTTTGCGGCGCGCGATTCGGGTGCATGAGCAGCAGAGAGGTTTGGAATCGCCCGACGCTGTGGCGGATTTGAAGATGTTGACGGAATCGCTCGAAGCCTGCGGTGACATTGACGGGGCTGCCGCGCAGTTTGAGCGGGTGTTGACCTTGAAACTCCGTACGGTGGGGACGAATATAGATGCGGTGGCGGAAGTGCAATACCAATTGGCGTTGCGTTACTGCGGCTGGCGGCGTTATTCGCGGGCTCGCGAATTGCTGATGGAAGTGGTGGGCACGTTCAAGCGTACGGGCGGCGCGCGCTTGGCTCGCGGCTACGAAGCGCTGGCGGAAATCGAGGAAAATACGGGGCACTATCACGAAGCGCTGCGGGAACTCGCACGCGCGGGGAAAGTGTGGGAGTCCGTAAAAGTTGAGTACGCGACGGAGCTGATCCGCAATTTAGAGCACCGCATATTCTTGTTCGATCTGCTGCGGCAGCCCCGGGAAGTGGAATATTTGCGGGAACAGGTGGCGGCATTAACGCAAGCCAACCGGTTGGCGCCGGCGGGTTGAGTTTTCACTGGAATGCTGGATAGTTTACGGTCGAATTTCTGGTCTGGTCCTAAGGCGCCGCGCCTGGAAGCGTGGAGCCTCGACCGCAACCACGACCGCACGGAGGGCGAGCGCTTACTCAAAGCCCGCAGCTACGCCGAGGCGGAGACTTTTCTGGAGCGGGCTGCGCTGGATGCGGAGAAGCGCGGGCATTCGGCTCCCAAGCGAATTCAGGTGCGGCTGCTGCTGGCGGAAGCGCAGCGCAAACAATTGCATTTGGACGAGGCGGAGCGGACCCTGCGGGCGGCTATCGAGATTGCGGCGCACACCGACGATCGCGTGGCGTACCTGCAGTGCCTGGACGCGCTGGCGGACATTTTTGGGGATCAAGGCAACTACGCGGCGGTGGAAAAAGTGACGCGGGACGCGCTCAAGATCGAATCCGCGCTGCCGCATCCCGATCCGCTGCGGATGGCGCGGCGGGTGCACCGCTTGGGCATGGCGCGTCATCACACGGGGCGCGCGGACGAAGCGATTCCGATGCTGGAAAAAGCGGTGGCTATGCACGAGCAAAATTTTGGCGCGGAGCATGTGGAAACCGGCAACCAACTGATGGCGCTGGGAGTGGTGCATCGCGCGCACGGCAATCACGAGGAAGCGCAGAAGTGTTTACGGCGGGCTTTGAAGATCCACGAAACGGCGTGCGGGCGGCAGTCTGAGGAAGCGATTCAGGATCTGCATCATCTGGCGGGATCGCTCGAGGAGTCAGGCGATCTGGCGGGCGCGGCGGCGCAATACGAACGGGCGCTACTGTTCCAGCATCGCGCGATCGGCGGCGATATGGACAACGAAGCGGAGCTGCAGTTCGGCATGGCGAACCTGTACGTCAACTGGCAGAATTATTCGCGCGCGCGCGAGCTGCTGCTCGAATGCGTGGCGACGTTCCGGCGCAAGGGCGGCGTTCGTCTGGCGGTGGGCTATGAAACGCTGGCGTATGTCGAGGAGTGTTCGGGGCGTTACCCGGAAGCGCTGCGGCAATTGCAATTGGCGACTAAGGTGTGGGAGACGCTGGGCCCGGAGCGGGTGCCGGAATTAGTGCGCTGCCTGGGGCATCGTGCGGATCTGCTCGAATTGCTGCGGCGGAAAGTGGATGCCGAGCGCGTGCGTGAGCGCATTGCCAGTCTGACTCCACCGGCCGCCAACGACGCTGCGACGGTAGCTTCAAGCGGCACGGGAAGCTAACTACTTTAGCTCGGCGCTGCTGACGGTGGCGGGTTCCTGCGACCAGTTGTTGCGCACGACCAGGGTTTGGTCAGAATAAAACGTCCGGCGGCCGGAGCTGTTGAAGGCTTCAGGCACTGCCGAGACGGCGTAACCGGTGGGCGTGGCGGAGACGGTAAAGACGTAGCCGCTCTTTTTGCCTTCGGTGAGGTCCTTCGAAATCAGGTCGGCGGCGGCGGGCCCGGCGGCTCCGCTGGCGGGAGGACCCAGTTCGGCGAGACTCACGGCATATCGTCCAAATTGCGAATAATATTGGGTTTCGACGGCGTGGATGGTCTGGATGGCCTGGATGGCGGCGGTCTCATGGGCTGACATCATCTGCTTGTTGTACTGGGGGACGGCGATGGTCACGATCACCAGGATGATGGCGATGACGATCAGCAGTTCGATCAGCGAAAAGCCGCGGCGGCGGGTCTTTCTGGAAACGGAGCGGGTAACGGCAGGGTCACGCATGTCTATATTCTAGACGCCTGGGCGGGGGCGGGCGTGCAGACCGATTTAGCCTACGCGGATGCCGGCGCGTTTGCCTTCTTTTTTGAGGGTGGCGTCGAGGGTGAGGAGCACGGCGTTTTCTCGACGGGCTAGGGCCAAGTAGAACATGTCGTAGGCGGCTCGGCTCTGTTGGGCACGGGTGAGGGCGAAGGCTTCATGGTAGAGTTCCCGCGAGGGCACGAATGTTTCTACCAAAACAGGCAGTAGTTCCATGGCTTGGTCGCAAACGCTCAGGCTGAGTTGGTTGAATTGATGGTATTTCCAGAGGGCGTTCACGAATTCTGGAATCAGCAGGTCTGGGGCCAGCACCTGTTCGGATTTGTCCAACATGGCTTTCAGCCTGTCGCCTTCCGGCTTATTGAGCGCGATCTCAATCGCACAGTTCGCGTCAAGGACTACCTTCACCGATTGCGATCCTCGCGAATCATCTTCACGATGTCCGGTAGATCTTTGGTCAGGTTGCGGTCGATCAGGGAAGCTCTCCGCAAGGCCTCGCGGCGGCGGGCTTTGGGGTCGATTTCGACTTCGAGTCCTTTGGCGAGGACGACTAGGGTTTGCTGCGCTAAGCTGCGGCGCTCTTTTTCCGCCAGGTCCGTCAGGCGGCGATAAATGTGGTCAGGGACGTTGCGGACTTGGAGGGTAGCCATGCCTCATTTTACATGCATTCTGCATCACGATGCAGCGAGTTGGTGAATAGCACGTAATTTCGTCCACAGGGGGCCGAGCAAGTTTAGGCGCAGCGCATTGGCTCCGTCGGACAAGGCGCGTTCGGGGGCTTCGTGGACTTCGACGAACACTGCGTCGCAGCCCGCGGCTACGGCGGCGCGGGAGAGGGGGGCGATGAACTGGGGCTGGCCACCGGAAACGGTTCCGGCGGCGCCAGGGAGCTGCACGCTGTGGGTGGCGTCGAACACTACCGGCCAGCCAAAGCTGCGCATGATGGCCAGGCTGCGCATGTCGACCACCAGATTGTTATAGCCGAAGGAACTGCCGCGCTCGGTGATCAGAATCTTGTTGTTGCCGGTGGCGGCGACCTTCATGGCGGCGTGTTGGATGTCTTGCGGCGCGACGAATTGGCCTTTTTTGATGTTGACGATGCGACCGCTGCGTCCGGCGGCGACGAGGAGATCGGTCTGGCGGCAGAGGAATGCGGGGATCTGCAGGATGTCCACGGCCTCGGCCGCGACATCGGCTTGCGCGGGTTCGTGGATATCGGTCAACACCGGGATGCCGCTGTCGCGCACGCTCTTCAAAATGCGCAGGCCTTCAGTGATGCCGGGGCCGCGGTAGGAGCCGGTGCTGGAGCGGTTGGCTTTGTCGAAGGAGGCTTTGAAGATGAACGGTCCGGCAATCTTGCGGATTTCCGCTGCCAGGAAATGGACGTGCTCTTCGCTTTCGATCACGCAGGGGCCGGCGATGAGTGCCAGCGGCTGGCCCTCGCCGATCTGAATTTGGGGGCTGACTTCGATGATCACGATCTGAGGGCCGACGCTTCGCGACGCAGTTCGGGTGCCGGTTGAGCGGCGGGTTCGCGGACGCCTTCGGCGCGGCGCTTGTGGTGCTCCAATGCGGCTCCGATGAAGGCTTCGAATAACGGGTGCGGTTCGAGCGGCTTGGATTTGAATTCGGGATGGAACTGGCAGCCGAGATACCAGGGGTGTCCGGCGAGCTCGCAGATTTCGACGTAGATGCCGTCGGGCGTTTCGCCGGTGAGGCGCAGGCCGTGCTGCTTCAGGATGTCTTCGTATTCGCGATTGAATTCGTAGCGGTGGCGGTGGCGCTCGCTGATTTGATCGACGCCGTACGCTTCGCGGGCGTAACTGCCTTCGGCGAGATTGCAGGGATAAGCGCCCAGGCGCATGGTGCCGCCGAGCTCGTCGACGCCTTTGAGTTCGCGCAGCTTATAGATGACGCGGTTCTCGGCGGCTTGGTCGAATTCGGTGGAGTTGGCGTTGGTGAGACCGCACACATTGCGCGCGAATTCGATGACGAGAGTTTGCATGCCCAGGCAGATGCCAAAGTAGGGGACCTTGGCTTCGCGCGCGTAGCGGATGGCCACGAGCATGCCTTCGATGCCGCGTTTGCCGAAGCCGCCCGGGACCAAAATGCCGTCGAAATGTTCCAGTTGGGCCATGGCCTGCGGCCACTCCAAGCGTTCGGCTTCGATCCAAGTGATTTCGACGCGGGCATCATGAGCTAGGCCGCCGTGCAGGAGCGCTTCCTTGAGGCTCTTGTAGGAATCTTCGTATTCAACGTATTTTCCGACCAGGCCGATCGAGACTTGGCGCGCAGGATGCTTCATGCGGCCGACCATTTCGCGCCAGCGCGTGAGATCACGAGGCGGGGCGTCCATCGCCAGAAGGCGAAGGGCGATGTCGTCGACGCCTTGTTCGGCGAACACCAGCGGGCATTCGTAGACGCTCTCGACATCGCGCGCGGTGATGACGGCTAGCGGATCGACGTCGCAGAAGAGCGCGATTTTCTCCTTCATGTCGGGAGGGAGAGGGCGTTCGCTGCGGCACAGCAGGATGTCGGGTTGAATACCGATGGCTCGCAGTTCTTTGACGCTGTGCTGGGTGGGTTTGGTCTTCAATTCCTGGGCGGCGGCGATCCAGGGGACCAGGGTTACGTGGACGAATAGTGTGTTGTCGCGGCCGAGTTCGTGGCGTAACTGGCGGATGGCTTCGAGGAAGGGAAGCGATTCGATATCGCCCACGGTGCCCCCGATTTCGACGATTACGACATCCACTGGAGTTCCGTCGGGCGCGGTGGCGACTCTACGCGCCGCGGCTTTGATTTCATTGGTCACGTGCGGAATCACTTGCACGGTTTTGCCGAGGTAATCGCCGCGGCGTTCGCGCGAGATGATTTGTTCGTAGATGCGTCCACTGGTGAGGTTGTTGGCCTGCGTGAGCGGCGAATGCGTGAAGCGTTCATAGTGGCCGAGGTCGAGATCGGTCTCGGCGCCATCGTCGGTGACGAAGACTTCGCCGTGCTGGAACGGACTCATGGTGCCGGGGTCGACGTTCAAGTAAGGGTCGAACTTCTGCAGCGTGACTTTGAGGCCGCGGCTTTCCAGAAGGCAGCCGATGCTCGCCGCCGCGATGCCTTTGCCGAGGGACGAAACTACGCCGCCGGTCACGAATATATATTTCGCCATTATTCCGTCACCACCATTTTTTCGTAAAGAGCCGAGACTCTGTGCCAATCTTCGGGCGTGTCTACGCCGAGCGATTCATACTCGGTTTCGATCACGCGGATCTTGAAGCCGTTTTCGAGGGCCCGCAGTTGCTCCAGGCGCTCGGCTTGTTCGAGCGGGCCGACGGGGAGGTTGGAGTAGCCGAGCAGGAAATCGCGCCGGTAGACGTACAGTCCGATGTGCTTGAAGTAGGCCGCGGGCGGCGCGTTCTCCCTTATGTAAGGAATAGGAGAGCGCGAAAAATAGAGGGCGTTGCCGTGGTGATCGCTGACCACTTTGACGACGTTGGGATCGGTGATCTCGGCGGGGTCTTCTATGAGTTTCTTGAGAGTGCCCATGGGGACGTCGTCGTGTTCGAGCAAGCCTAGCACGGCGGCGTCGATGGCGGCGGGGTCGAGCATGGGTTCGTCGCCTTGGATGTTGACGATGACTTGAGCGGTAGACGCTGACGCCGCTTCGGCGACGCGATCGGTGCCGGAGGCGTGATCGGAGCGAGTCATGACTACACGGGCGCGGAAGTCCTCGGCGGCGTCGCGGATGCGCGGGTCATCTGTGGCGATCACGACGCTGGTGAGATAGCGCGCCTGCGAGGCACGCTCCCAGACGTGTTGCAGCATAGTTTTCCCGCCGATAGAGACGAGGGCTTTGCCGGGAAATCGGGAAGATGCGTACCTGGCTGGAATCACGCCAAGAATGCTGAGCGGCACAATCGAATATAGCACAGCGGGGGAGGGGCGATCCAGGATGTAGTCTTCTGAATGGGATACTGAGAACGGAACCCCAATGGCAAACGATCGCCTTCAAACGGCGGACACAGAACAACTGCTATTTAAAGAGGCTAATCCGACGTTTCATCGCTCTAGCGATCTGTCGGTCGGGGTTTCGGAAAAGGCTCTGCATTGGGAGACCCGTCGACTATTCGGCGGCGCGAAACGGCTCAGCTTTGCTCTATCTGATATCAAGGAGATCGTCATCAGACCCGTGCTTCTTCGGCCTCCGTGGGTCCGATTAGCGGCTTGTACGATCTGGGCTATATTTCCGGGATTGCAGTTGATTGGGTACCTTCAAGAAGGGCGAAAAGGACCGGCCGTCTTAATGGCACTCGTGCTGATAGGGTTTTGCAGGATGGGTTGGTATCTAGTTCAGGCGGTGAAAGACCGGACGGAAATCGAAATTGTGCTCAGCCGACAATCCGTCATTCTCGAAACTCCTGAAGACGATTATGCCGATGAAAAGATCTTCGATCAAAAAATCGTGCGCGAACTTGGAGACTATTTAAGAACTAGAGGGATCCGCGTCATTGATCAAACCGGGGATGAATCATCACTAGGAGTCTCGCGGCAACCTCGCTAGCTAGAGGGATACGTATGAACCAGAAACGCAACGAGCCGATTCACGCTCGTCCCATAACCACGACGGACAGAGGGCTTGTCGTCCTGCTGAATCGACTTGCGGCGACGGTTGACCCGAATGAGATTCGAGAATTGTCGGATCAGATCGAGAAGGCAGTATTCCACAAACAGTTCCGGAACGCCAGTGGTTTATCGGTAGGTGTCCTTTGATCTGATGAGGATGGCGGAGATCTCCACGACGCCGCGGGCGGGGAATTTCACGAATATGATTCGATACGGGCCAACCGTTTTGCGCATACGTCCTTTCCACTCGGGTCCTTGCAGCGCTTTTATATTGCTCCATTGCGAATCGTCCCGCTCTTCCAACTCATCGAGGGCGTGTTCGATTCGTTCCCGGACGTCGCGTGGGAATCGGGCTAGCTGTTTTTGGGCGTCGCGGGAGAGTTCAACGCGGAAGCGCATGTTTTACGACGCGCCAGGGCTTGGAATCTCCGCGCTTTAGTTGAGCCTCACCTCGCCGAACGATCTTAGCTTCGGCTGGCGTAAGCGTGTCGTCGGGTTCGACTACGCGTGTCGGTTTGATCAGCACGCCATTCTTGTGCTGAGCGAACGCGACAAGGTCGCCGGGCTGGAGTTTCAAGGTTTCGAGAATTTCCCGGGGAATTACCACTTGGCGACGCTGTCCAACGCGAGCGATTCGCGGCTGGGTTGCGGTTGTCTTCATGGCACCTTCAGTGTAACAGCGCCTTTCTCAGCGCGCCGAGCACGGCGTTGGATTGAACTTCGCGCCATCGGCTTCACGGCGGAAGTCGGTGCTGGTGACGAAGGGGACAGCTAGGTATTCGGGATCGGTGACTACCGTTGTGACTGTGAAGTATTCGTCGCCGTTGGGTTCTTTGTGGCGGTCGTAGTATTCGTTGACCACGGCGTTGGCGCTGTAGGGGACTCCGTTCTTTCGCAAGTAACCGGGGCGAAGTTGCGTGGTCACCACTTCGAGTGAACGGCCGTTGTTACCGACTCGCTGCACGCCTAGGCTGGAGGCTTCGGGGGGAAGGATGGGGCGCTCCCAATTGGCTACGGAGTAGCCTTGCCAAGTGGGCTCGGCGCGGTCGGGTGCTTTGCCAGCGAAGTGGAACACGCGCGTTTGCGTGCCAGCGTCAGTTTCGATCTTAAGCGTGTTGTCGTCCTGCCAGGTGATGTGCAGGCGTCCGGGGATGCGCATGACGGCGGGGGCGCCGTAGGCTTTGCACTGCTGGCCGGCGGCTTCGTCTTTCGCGGGGTCCCAGGCGTCGATGATTTTTCGGGCGGCGGCGTTTACGGGGACGCTGGCGGAGTCGCCTTTGAGCGGCGTCACCATGCGCCAGCGCCAGTCCTCGGTGACGATGGAGACCCAGTAGCCGGTGAGGTCGACGGGCGCGGCGTCCTTCGGAGATTTCGGGGGCGCGGCGGGGCGGGGAGGTTGTGCGAAGGCCGCGGCGGTCATTAAAAGAATGCCGAGAGTGAGTTTCATGTTATTTGCCTCCCAGGCTCTTGTAGACGGCTTCCACAAACTGGTCGGTCTTGACGAAGGCATTTGCGGAAACATATTGCGTGTCGTAGTCGATCGTGGGCTGTGCGGCTTTGATCTGCGCGAGCGTCATGCCTTTCTTGAGCATGTCCTGGATGCGGTCCTTCACAATGACGATCATGTCGCGGTACTCCACCACTTCGGCTTCTTCGCACAAGTGGCCGTGGCCGGGGATGATGAGCGTGCCGCCTTCCTGCTTGTCGGCGGGGACGGCCAGATCCAGGATGAAGTTCAACGCGGCGATTTCGCCTTGCACGCTGCCGCCGCGTTCGATGTCGATGAACGGGTAGCCGTCGGGTGTGAAGATGTCGCCGGCAGAGATCACGTCAGAGCCGCGGAACAGCACGACGCTGTCGCCGTCGGTGTGGGCGTTGGGTTCGTGATAGACGATGATGGCTTCGTTGTTGTAATGCAGATCCTTGAAGGGCAGATAGTATTCATCGGTGGGCAGGCCGATTTGATAGGGCGGTGTGGTGCTGCCGGTTACTGGCGCGGTCATGCGGTTCAGGACGTTCTCCTGCGCGATGATCAGCAGGGGCTGCGCGCGATTGGGCGGGATCAACTTCGTAAACGTTTCGTTGCCGCCGACGTGATCGGGATGCACGTGCGTATTAATGATGTAGTGGATGGGGGCTTTCGACAGCTTGCGGATCTCGGCCATGGCCTTGTCGGCCAGAGGAGCGAGTCCGGTGTCGACCAGCAGCACGCCTTGCGAGCCGACTTGCACGGTGATGTTGCCGCCATCGCCGCTGATCATATAGATGGCGCCGTTGGCGGCGCTGGCCGGGCGCACGGGAAGAACTTGAAGATCCGCGGCGGGCTGAGCGGCGAGCGCGCCGGCGATCAAGCAAGTGAATAGTGAAAGTTTAAAAATCATGGGAGCCTATCGGAGATCGCAAGTGCCGCCGTTCATGCCGCAGGTGCAGTAGCGGTCACACTTCTCGGGAACCTTTTCGGCTTTGCCCATGGTCTGGCGGAACTCGGGATACATTGTTTCCGCGCCGCCGCGCGTGGCTTTTATTGGGAGGCCGTACCAGTCCGCGACCTCGTGCAGAAACGGATTGGTGCCGGGCAGATGCTGCGGGACGGTACCTTTGGGAGCGGGAATTTCCGGCGCGGGCTCGCAGGTTTGCGGCAGGAATTCCTGGCCGGGATCGAGGGCCCAATTCTCGCTGCGGATCAAGGGTTCGGTGAGGAACACGGGATCGTCGATGAACACGATGACGGTGAGGAAGTTGCCGTGACGGGTCCAGTGCTCGGTGACCGTGGCCTTATCGCTGCGCGGGATGCCGTTGCGGCGCAGATAGCTGGGCTTCAAATGCGTGGTGGTGATGGTGAGCATGTTGCCCTCCCACACGCCGGTGGAGAAACCGGCCCAGGTGTGAACGGCGGTTGCCGGAGGGTGCGGGCGGCCATCGAGCCAGATGGTGCGCTCCTCTTCCATCCAGCCGATGTGAGTCTTGAAGGAGAGTGGCTGTTCGGATTCGGCATCGATATCTTTAGTGATGCGCAAATTGGCTGAGCCGCGCATCGAATAATCTGAGCCGTGGGGGCGACATTGATATTCCATGACGACGGAAATGCGGTCGGCGTCGTAAGCGTCGCCGCGCGCACGGGCGGCGGCGTTGATGGGCAGCCCGGCGTAATCGGCCAGCTCCGGCCCGGGGAAACGCTCCGGGTAATCCTCGTGATACAGCGGATTCCACGAGCCGGAGAAATCTACCTGTCCGAAGAGCAGGTGGTTCGCGGGGCCTAGGGCAAGAACGCACAAAAGTGTAGCGATGCGGGCTTTCATACAATTTCCTCTTTTGACGACGGACGGGTTGGTTTACCCATGAACTACTTTATACGATCGGGACAAAAGCGTCTTGGCCGTTTGGGCAGGTTACTGTACGCTAAGCTGGCGATTATGAATCTCGCTTTCATCGGACTGGGAAAAATGGGCGCCGGCATGGCCCGCAATTTGCTTCGCGCGGGACACACGGTGGCGGTTTATAATCGCAGCCGCGCTAAGGCGGACGCGCTGGGGGCAGACGGCGCGCGTGTGGCGGATTCTCCGGCGGATGCCTGCCGCGATGCCGAGGTTGTGATGACCATGGTGGCTGACGACCATGCGCTCGATGAGATTGTTTTCGGAAGACACGGCATTGCTGCGGCTATGAAGGCGGGGTGCGTTCATCTTTCGCACAGCACCATTAGCACGGCGCTGGCGCGGAAATTAACGGACGAGCATGCGCGGCGCAATCAGGGCTATCTCAGCGTGCCGGTATTTGGCAGGCCGGAAGCGGCTGAGGCGAAGAAACTGGTCGTGGTCGCCGCGGGGCCTAGCGATGTGATCGAGCGCTGCCGGCCATTGTTCGATGCTATTGGGCGCGCGACATACGTGGTGGGGGACGAGCCCTGGCAAGCCAACGTGGCCAAGTTGTGCGGCAATTTTATGGTCATCAGCGCCATCGAAGCGTTCGGTGAAGCTTATGCGACGCTGCGTAAAGCGGGCGTGGCTCCGCAGGTATTTTTGGAAATCATGACTACTCTGTTGGGATCGCCGGTGCTCACGAACTACGGGCGTGCCATCGCGGAAGAAAATTTCGAGCCGGCGGGATTTGAGCTGCGTTTGGGCTTGAAGGACGTGCGCCTGATGCTAGCGGCATCGGAGGAATGCACTTCGCCGATGCCGCTGGCCAGTCTGGTTCACGACCATCTGCTCTCCGCTCTGGCGCAAGGGCAGGGCGAGATGGATTGGTCCAGCATGACGCGTGTGGTGGCGCGTAATGCTGGACTCTAACTACGCGAGTCCGGCTTTGTAAAGAGCCAGAAGCTTGGTCCAGGCGCGTTCGGCGTCGGCCTTGTTGTAGATCGGCATGCCGTTCTGCTGCGGCATATCGGGCACGCACCAGCCGTGCAGCGACGCGCCGTAGACTTCGATTTCCGCCGGGACTTTGGCGGCTGCGAAGGACTCTTTCAATTTGTCCTTGGCGTCGGGCTGCCGCATGTCGTCGTTGGAGGCGATACCGAAATACATCCGGCCTTTGATCTTCGACGCCAGCAAGTGCGGGCTATCCGGTTTGTCGGTGACCAAGCCGCCGCCGTGGAACGAGCCGCCAGCGCCGATGCGATCGGGTAGCGCCGCGGCGGTTTTCACTACCAGCGGACCTCCCATGCAATAACCCTGGGTGCCGATTTTCTTGGACTTGCTCACCGGCTTTTGCGAGTCGAGGAAGGCCACGTAGGCGACGGCGTCTTTCTCGGCATTGCCGGGAGCGTTCACTGATCCCATGAGCGGCCCCAGCTTCTTCATGGCGTCCGGATCCGCGAAGTTGAAGGTGGAGGCATCCGTGAAGGGCGCTTTTGAAATCCGATAAAACGGATTCGGCACCAGCACGGAATAGCCTTCCGCAGCCAGGCGCTTGGCCATCTCACGCATGGAGGGGCGCAGACCGAACGCATCCGGCCACAGCAGGACGCCGGGATGAGAACCGCTCGCGGGATGAATGAAGGCGGCGTCGCAGGTACCGTCGGGAGTCTTCACTTCGACGTCGGTCTCGACGACCTTCAACCCTGCGGCCGATGCCGTGGCAGTGGCGGCGGCTACGCCGGCGGCCACCGAGAGACCTACGAAATCGCGCCGGGGCAACTCACCTTCGAGCACGTCATTCTTTCTTTCGTCAGACATTTTGCTACCTCCTCAATGAGAGTCTATCTTCTAATTACCGCCGCGATTGGCGGTGCGCGCCGCCGCCGAGGCCGCCGAGATCGATGATCACGGCGATCAGCAGCCATATTAAATTGATTCCCGTCGTCGGCATCGAGTTGTTATATTCCCAGGCGTAAACCAATGTGGTGAGCGGCAGGAAAAAGAAGCCCAGCACCGGCAAGAGTAAACCGCCGTGAAACGCGCGCTGCAAGTAGGTGGAGAAGAGCCACAGCAATAGGAGCGTGACGCGGGGGAACAGCAAGACTATGAACAGCAGAAAACAGGGCATCGCGCACTCAAATCATAGCAAGTTCGCGCGCACGCGATGCCCGTGCGGGTCAGTTACCCAGGTATTGAACGTGGACGTAGGTGCCCAGTCTCACGTTGTAGGCCAGATACCAGCCGTCGTGATCGGGATCGTCGTAGACGACGATCTGGTCGCTGTCCCACAGCCAGTCGTTACAGTAGCCGATGTCGAACGCGCCCACGCTGAAGAAGAATCCGCCGAATCCGAAGCGCGAGGGGCCGCCGCCGGCCAGGCGAAACACGTGATCCCTGCCGATGCCGCCGGGGAAACGTCCATGTTCAAAAGGGCGGTCCACATGGAAACGCGGATCGTTCTTCGCGTAGTCGTGCCCGATCCACTTATTGTTGGTATGGACGTGGGGGGCTTCGGGGTGGCCGCCCTTATCGGCAAAGGTGCGGGCGGGCGCGGCTGCGCGAGGCGGTTCCTTCACGCGCGTGGGAGCCGGGCCATGCGACGGAATATGTCCGCCGCCGACGCCTTTCACGGGGCCGCCGCGTCCCTTTTCCTGGGCGACGACGGGAATCGAGACGATTGACAATATCGTTGCGACTATAAGTGTTTTCATAAACATTTGGCGTTGCAAAAGTTGCATTCGTTACTTTCCCACCATGTGTTCGGGATCTTTATTGTTTTCGCAGACGTATTCGCCCACTTCGTCGCCGGGGTCGAGGTCGGCTATGCGTTTCATGGTCCAGGGTTCTTTATACGCGCCGGGATCGTCGATGGTGAATTCGATTTCGAGGTGACCCAGGTCGGGGCGGCGTAGGCGCTCGGTGACGCGCATTTTTTCGGTATGTGGATGGCCTTGCGGGTCGAGCCAGGAGCGGTCGTTGAATCCTACGGTGTCGATCACCAGGACATCGCCTTCCCAGCGTCCGATGGAGTGGCCCATCCACGAGGGGTTAGGGTCTTTGGGATGCCCGCGTCCGTCGAGAAAAACCTGGCGGTGGCTGGGGATGTCGTCTTCAAAAAGCATCACCAGCAGCGTGGGGGTTTGGATCAGTTTGTAGGGAAACAGAGCGCCGGCCGCGGTGACGCCGCGGGTGAGGCAATGGGCTCCGGGCGCGTCTTTCGAATTGTTGGCGGCGCGCTCGCGCAAGAGTGCTTCGACCCAGGGCAAGGGCTCGGGCTTGCCGGGATCGACGGGGCGCTGCGCATACCAGACTCCGGAAAAATCGGGTTTGCCGGTCGCGGTGCGCGGCGTGGGACCGGGCGGCGTGGGGTGGGGACTGGTGAGATCGACCCTGAATTCGCGGCCGTCTCCGAGGGTGTCGAGCTGGTAATCCATCAAATGAATATCCAGGCGTAAAGTTTGTGTTGCCATGAGAGTTACATTCTTTTGCGAGAAAGGATTGAAGCCTTGCACCGCGATCGAAATTTCGTAGGTGCCGGAGGGTAGTTGAGCCAGTGTATAAGTTCCATTTGCCGAGCTGACCGCTTTGTAGATGGCGTTGGTCGACGAGTTGACGGCCTGGACGGGAATGTTCGCTACCGGCTCGCCGGGCAGGTTCGACACGGTGCCGGTGATGGTTCCGGCGCTTTGTGCGAACGCGAGCGTGGCGGAGCAGATGAAGAGCGCAAAACGCATTGTTTCCTCCCCGCCAGAGTATACATGAGCTGGGCATTGATATGACGCAGCAGCCCGCTACGCTGCACTTCGCGAGGACCTGAGACGTGCAGGCATGGCTGATTGAGAATATATCGTGATACGATATATATGTGGTGGATCTGGACTCGGCCGAATATCGCAAGCTCGAAGAGTTCCGCTTTCAAATCCGGCGCTTTCTTAGCTTCAGCGAAGCGGCGGCGCGGGAGTCGGGGATTGAGCCGCAGCAGCACCAGGCGCTGCTGGCTTTAAAAGGGATGCCGCAAGGCTGTGTCCCGACTATCGGCCATCTGGCGGACCGTTTGCTGCTCAAGCATCACAGCGCCGTCGGGCTAGTGGATCGTTTGGAAACCCTGGGTTTGGTTACGCGTCAGCCCAGTCCCGACGACGCCCGCCAAGTGCTGTTAAGGCTCACCGTGAAAGGCGAGCGCATTCTGCATCGCCTCTCTCTCACCCATCACAAGGAACTGGAAGAAACCGGACCCAAACTCGCCGCCGCACTGCGCTCGATTAGCCGCCAGACTTCATGACAAATCATCCATCCGCTTTTACACCCGCTGAGGAGCTCGGCGATTTTACCGTCACTCCAAGGCTCATTCCCATCGCCATCGCCGCGATCTTCATCGGGATCGCGGCCACGTTCGTCGCACTTGCGTTGTTGAAGCTCATCGGGATATTCACGAACCTGTTTTACTTCCAGCGCTGGAGCACCGCATTGGTGTCGCCGGCCGGGAATCATCTGGGCCTGTTCGCCGTGGCGATACCCGTGATCGGCAGCCTGATCATCGGCTTGATGGCGCGCTACGGTTCAGAACGGATTCGCGGCCACGGCATTCCGGAAGCGATCGAATCGATCCTATTAAATGGCAGCCGCATTCAGCCGCGGCTGGCGATTCTGAAGCCGCTGTCTTCGGCGATCTCGATCGGCTCGGGCGGGCCTTTTGGAGCCGAAGGACCGATCATCATGACGGGCGGGGCGCTGGGTTCGATCATCGCGCAAGCGTTCCATCTGAGCAGCACTGAGCGTAAAACTCTCTTGGTTGCCGGAGCCGCTGCCGGCATGTCCGCCACCTTCGCGGCGCCGCTTTCCGCGGTGCTGCTGGCTGTCGAATTGTTGCTATTCGAGTGGAAGCCGCGCAGCCTGATCCCGGTCGCGCTCGCGAGCGCCACTGCCGGAGCCGCGCGCCGCTATGTCCTGGGCTTGGGTCCGCTGTTTCCGGTTCCGGCGCACGCGATCTTCATCGGCCCGCAAGGTCTTTTGGGATGTGTGTTAGTGGGCGTGCTGGCGGGCGCGGTATCGGCCTTGTTGACCCGAGCCGTTTACGCATCCGAAGATCTGTTCCAACGCCTGCCGATTCACTGGGCCTGGTGGCCGGCGATCGGCGGGCTGGTGGTGGGCCTGGGTGGTCTGGTTTTTCCGCAGGCGCTCGGTGTCGGCTATGACACCATTGGCGCGCTGTTACAGAACGACGTCGCGGGGCTCACCATCGCCGGAATTCTCATCGTGAAGTCCATCATCTGGGCCGTGTCGTTGGGATCGGGAACTTCGGGCGGAGTGCTTGCGCCGCTGCTCATGATCGGCGGAGCGGTGGGCGGGGTCGAAGCCATGTTCCTCCCCAACGAAGGCACCGGCTTCTGGCCGTTGATCAGTATGGGAGCGATCTTGGGCGGCACCATGCGGTGCCCTTTCACGGGCGTGGTGTTCGCGATGGAATTGACGCACGACATGAACGGGCTGCTGCCGCTGCTGGTGGCCAACGTCATTGCTTATGGATTTACGGCGCTGCTGCTGAAGCGGTCTATCTTGACCGAGAAAATCGCGCGCCGCGGTTTTCATCTCAGCCGCGAATATTCGGTCGACCCGCTGGAGATCCTGTTCGTTCGCGAAGTGATGCGGACCAGCCTGGTGGCGTTTCCTGAGTCGCAAACTCTGGGCGAGCTGGCAGCATCGTTTCATCCCGACCATTCGCCGCGCGGCCAACATCTGTATCCCATCATCGGCGACGATGCCGCCGTGATCGGAGTGGTTACGCGCAAAGACATGCGGCGTTTTCTCACGGAGGATGCGAGAAGCGACGTCCGTTTGGGCGAGCTGGCACGGCGGCAACCGGCCGTGGCGTATCCCGACGAATCGCTGCGCGCGGTGGTTTATAAGATGGCTGAGAGCGGGTTCACACGCATGCCCGTGGTCGATTCCCCCTCCCGCGGCAAACTGGTGGGACTGGTTTCTTTAGAAGACCTGTTGCGGGCGCGAACCCGCAACCTGACGGAAGAACGCCATCGCGAACGGGTCCTCAGAATCCGCCTGCCCTTTCGAGCCCGCAGCGGCGCTCTGAGGGAAACACCTTAGGAAGGAATCCATCCACCCTCATTTGTACTAGAAACCGCTGAAGCAGTCTCACTAAAACGCTGACTCTTCACGATAGATCACTGAGTGTGGATCGTCCTCACCTGCATTTTTGCCACGGCCACCATCGCGAGTGCGATCGGATGGATGCGTGCGCGCCGGCTCTTGGCTGAATGCCGGCGGGAACACGCGGAGCAGGGAACTTCTACGCGCTTCCTGCTGGAAGAGCGCCGCGTGCTGCGCTTGATCACGGAAGGCGCCGATCTCAAAGAAGTGCTGGACGCCCTCACCGCGGGCATTGAACGCATGGTTCCTGGGTGCTTCTGCTCGATCCTGTTGTTGGACGCGAGCGGCCGGTTGCGCGAAGGATCCGGCGGGGGCTTGCCAGCAGAATTTATTAAGAAGGTGTACGGGCTCGCCATCGGACCCGACATTGGTTCCTGCGGTTCCGCCGCCTATCGCAACCAGACCGTCATCGTGGCCGACATCGCCACGGACTATCGCTGGGCCGAAGCCAAAGAATTACCGCTGGCGTTTGGGCTGCGCGCCTGCTGGAGCGTGCCGATTCGCGATTCGAACAATAAGGTGCTGGGCACGTTTGCCATGTATCACCA
>Ga0265314_10000849_pt1 | contig 36218 bp, 30 predicted proteins | sample 4126metaG_FD_203106 | JGI IMG/M metagenome (GOLD analysis project Ga0265314, IMG submission 203106) | Rhizosphere microbial communities from Carex aquatilis grown in University of Washington, Seatle, WA, United States - 4-1-26 metaG | ecosystem: Host-associated > Plants > Roots > Rhizosphere >...
TCTTCGCTGTTCGGCTTTGGCTGTTCGCCGGAGGCTCGAAGCGAACGACGAACCGCGAACAGTGTGCAAACGACGAGCAGCGTCCCTAGAAATCGACCGTCTTGACGTCGACGAAATCGCCGATGAAGTTGTAGACCCTGCCGCGTTCACTCGAATCGTGCGGGTTGTACTCCAACGCATCGATGGTGTCGTCGTAGATATAGAGCGATCCGCCCTGGACATTCTCGCCCTGAATCACATACACCACTTCTTGCGCCATGGTGCCAATGTCTCCGCGCTGAGTGATGGGTTGGATGCCGGTCACGTCTCCGTTCTCGGGAGGAATTATGACACCGCCCGCCGGGACACTGCCCACCGCAGTGTTCAGCGTGTTGTAAATCGATAAGCACCCACGGACCTCGGCCCCCGTCGGCGGCGGAACGGGTGGAACGATCTCGGTGCAGGTATGCGCGCCGATGAAGAGCTGTCCGTTGGGGCCGAGAGCCATGCGGTCGTGATATCCGTCGGTGATGACGATGGGTGCGGTATTAACGACAGACATGGTGCTGAGGTCAACGATGGTGAGCAGCCCACAGGAGTTCGCCGCGGTGGTCTGTCCAGTGCAGGGCTGCTGCGGTGCTCCCCCGACATATGGTGGCGAGCCCGCCAGATACATGGTCGAGCCATTGAGCAGGGCGAAGCTACCCGCTGCCAGGCTGGAGCACTGCACTGGATTTGTGGCGGGGATAGGAACACAGGCTGGGACGTAGGAACTGAGAGTGTTATCGATCAGACTGAACTGCTGCACGCTGGCCGTATTTCCGCCGCACTCGGCACCGCAGTTCACCACGTAGGCAGTGCTGTCGTCGCTGCTGAAGAAGGCTTGGACGGGCCGGTCGAAGCCGCTGACGTAGGTTACCGCCACGGCGTTCGGTATCTCAATATTCGACGGTGTAATCACGGCGACCGAATCGGAGTTATCGCTGAAGCCAAGAATCCGGTTGCCGCTGTTGTCGATGGAAAGATAATGAACCGAGGGAATGTCGACCTGTCCGAGGACAGCGCCGTTGTTAAGCGCGATGACCTCCACAATCCCCAAGGCTGATTGTCCCACTACTGGCGCGGTCGGCACGGCGACATAGACGGTGGAGCTGTTCGGGGAAACGACAAAGCTCTCCGTCATGCCGGGTAAATTCACGTGGCCGGCGACGGATCCAGTGCCGTTATTGATGATGGTGAGCTGGTTATCGGAAGATAGCGTGCCGTTGCCGCTGAACACGACGGTTTCGGCCTGGTTGGGCGTCACCACCATCATCCCCGGAGTGTTGCCGGCGGAAATCGGGGATACATTGGCGCGCAGATCATTTTCAGCATCGACGGTATACACACCCGCACTCAAACTGCCAGCGGAAACTCTATTCGTGACCAAGGCGCGGTACTTGGGCGTAGTGGTTTGCGTGCCGGTCGTGTTAGAGCTGCCGCAGCTCAGGCACATCAGAATGGCAGGCAACAGGAATAACAGAAGGATCAGGGCTCTTTTCAAACCTGGGACTCCAACTTCATGCCGGATAATCACTTGGATGCAAGAACAAGGATTATAGCAAAAGAAGAAACTGGACCTGAGCGGAGCGGCTGAAGGAATCGGCGGCAGAAGGGCTCGAGTGTCGCTCACGCTGGGCAGAAACAGCCGACCGGAGCCGATCCCTTCCGGCAGATGCACAGACCTCGATCCTTCTAGTATTCTCAATTAGATGGCACAGAATTTCATTGAACGTCTGAAGCAATCGCCCGTGCTCTGTGACGGAGCCATGGGAACGCTGCTCTATGCCAAGGGGATCTTCATCAACCGCTGCTATGACGAGCTGAATTTGTCGCAGCCGGAGTTGATCCGCGGAGTGCACCACGATTATCTGCAGGCGGGCGCGGAGATTATCGAAACCAATACTTTCGGCGCGAACAGCTTTCGCCTGGCGCGGCACAGCCTGGTGGATCGCGTGCGGGACATCAATGTGGCGGGCGCGCAGCTGGCTCGGGAAGCGGCCAAGGGTTTCGATGTGTGGATCGCGGGATCGATGGGCCCGTTGGGCGTTCGCATCGAGCCGCTGGGTAAGACTTCGTTTGCCGAGGCCCGCGCGGCGTTTCGCGAACAGGCGGCGGCGCTCGTCGAGGGCGGCGTCGATTTGCTCATGCTGGAAACTTTCGGCTATCTCGAAGAGTTGCACCAGGCGGTGCTGGCCTGCCGCGACGTGAATCCGAAGATTCCACTCGTCGCCCAGGTCACCATCGACGAAGACGGCAACTGCCTCGATGGCTCCGATCCGGAGACCTTCGCCGCGCGGCTGACGGAATGGAACGTCGACGTGCTCGGCATCAACTGCAGCGTGGGCCCGGTCGCGATGCTCGAGGCAATCGAGCGGGTGCGCGCGGTGACTTCCCTGCCTCTGGCGGCGCAGCCGAACGCGGGCATGCCGCGCTCGGTCGAAGGGCGGAATATCTACCTCTGCTCGCCGGAATACATGGCCAACTACACATCCAATTTCGTGGCGGCTGGCGTTCGGCTGATCGGCGGATGCTGCGGCACCACGCCCGATCACATCCGCGCCATGAAATCGATTTTGCGGGTGGGCGAAGCGCGCGGCAAAACTGCAATTTCGGATGTGATCCGCTCGGGTGCCGCGCCTGCGGCTCCGGCCAGCATCCCCATGGCGGAACGGTCCCGGCTCGGGGCCAAGCTGGCGGCGGGCGAATTTGTGACCATGGTCGAAATCGTGCCGCCCAAGGGAATCGACATCCGCAAAGAAATCGAGGGCGCGAAGTTCGTCAAATCGGTCGGCGTGGACGCGGTGAACATCCCCGACAGCCCGCGGGCCTCGGCGCGCATGAGCAATCAGGCGCTGTCGCTACTGATGCAGCGGGCAGTTGATATCGAAGCCATCCTGCATTACACCTGCCGCGACCGGAACGTGCTGGGCATTCAGTCCGACCTGCTGGGGGCGGCGGCCACGGGAATCCGCAACTTGATCTGCATCACGGGCGACCCTCCGAAGATGGGCAACTATCCCGACGCGACGGCGGTATTTGACGTGGATTCGATCGGACTGGTGAATATCGTCCACAACCTGAACCGGGGATTAGACCTGGGCGGGAATCCTATTGGGGCCGGGACTGGCTTCGTTATCGGGGTGGGAGCAAATCCGGGATTACCGGACTTGGACGAAGAGATCAAACGCTTCGAATACAAAGTGCAAGCGGGGGCGGAATACGTGGTAACGCAACCGGTATTCGACCTCGCTCTGCTGGAGAGCTTTCTGCGACGGATTGAACACTTCCGAATTCCCGTAGTGGCCGGAATTTGGCCACTGGTGAGTGCCCGAAACGCTGAGTTCATGAAGAACGAGTTGCGGGTTTCCGTACCTGATGAAATTCTCCACAGGATGACGAAGGCGGCGACCCCGGAAGCGGCTCGTGCCGAAGGCGTGGCCATCGCTCGCGAGATGCTGGCGGCGGTCCGAGACCGGGTGCAGGGTGCACAAATCAGCGCTCCCCAGGGCCGATATGCCTCCGCGGCGGATGTTCTGGAGGCACTCGGGTCCGCGCGGCGGAAACCAGTTTAATTTTGGGAACATCCTGCACAACAAATTACAAGAATTAAAAAAATTTGCTGGACATTTCCCCCGGGAAACGGCATTACAATAGGAGTAGGAGCAATTGGATTGGTGAAGTTTGAAGAATGCCTCGAGCGTCTGGAGAAGATCGTTCATGAACTGGAAAGTGGGGAGGTTCCGCTGGAGAAGTCTCTGACGCTGTTTGAAGAAGGCATGCAGCTTTCCACTACCTGCCGGAAGCAATTGGAGGAAGCGGAAGGGAAAGTAGAGATTCTGCTAAAGCAGAACGGGAAACTGCAAACTGAACCATTCGAGCCCCCGGCCGAGAGAGCGTTGCGCAAGTAACGCTGTTCGAGCTCGGAAATGGTAAACGCCTGTGCTAGCAGTTTGCTGTCGCAGCCAAGGCCGCCGCGATTTGCGGTGTAGTCAGGGGGAATGTATGGAACCATTCAGTGTAGTCCTCTATCAGAATGACCCCAGAACTGCACAAACTCTGGCGGTCAGTCTTTCCCGTCATTTCGACTCTGTTTATTTGGCCGGCACTTACCAGGACGTGCTTCCGGCAGTTGCCCGGCACCGCGCCGAAGCGGTAGTGCTGGATCTGGAAACTTCGGGGCCGGGCGAAGTCGAGCGTTTGCATCATGAGTATCCCGACCTTTGCATCGTCGGCACCCACAGGCTGGCAGACGACAAACTGTGGACCGAGGCAATGACGCTGGGCGCGTCCGACATATGTGAGCCGCGCAACGATGACGTGGTGCGTTCGGTGTTGCACCATGTCATGCACCATGTAGCCGCGTGACCGTTGGTTTCCTGTAGAGACGGGGCTTGCCCGTCCTGGGATCGAGAGACGCGGCGAGATGCGCCTCCATTAGAGTCATGTTGAGGGACGCCCACGGGCGTCCCTTTTATTTTCAGCTTTCTTCCGAGCTATGCCCGCTTGTTATACTGCGATGCGATGCTGAAACAAGTTCTGGAGCAGGGACGAGAAGCCGCCGACGCCGCCCTCGATCGACTCTTGCCGTCGGCTAGCAAGCATCCAACTTCCATCCATCAGGCCATGCGGCACAGCGTGTTTGCCGGCGGGAAGCGCCTGCGTCCGATTCTCTGCATGGAAGCGGGCCGCATGATCGGAGCGGCGGCGCTCGTTGGTTCGCAAACTGGGCCGCCCGATGGATCAAGTGCAGCAGCGCTGCCCGCCGGCATTGAGCAAGTGGGCGCGGCGCTTGAAATGCTCCACACCTACTCCCTGATCCACGACGATCTGCCAGCGCTCGATAACGACGACTTGCGGCGCGGGCGTCCCACCTGCCACAAGGCCTTCGGCGAGGCAATCGCGATCCTCGCCGGAGACGCACTGCAAACGCAGGCCTATGAGGTGCTGGCGCAGATCGACTGCCCCGCCGAGGCGCGCGTCGCCATCATCCGCGAAATCGCCCACGCCACCGGCACCATCGAGGGCATGATCGGCGGCCAGGTCATCGATCTTGAGGCCGAGCACAAGAAGCCCGACCTCGCCACCCTTGAATACATCCACCGTTCGAAGACGGCGGCGCTCATTACGGCCAGCGTCGTCAGCGGAGGAATGTACGCCGGGGCAACCGCCGATGACATCGCCCTCCTCCGAACCTATGGACAATCGATCGGTCTGGCGTTCCAGATTGTGGACGATGTGCTCGACCTGACACAGTCGTCCGAGCAACTGGGAAAAACCGCGGGCAAGGACGCGGCGGCGGAGAAGGCAACGTATCCGGCGTTATTCGGAATCGAAGAGTCGATCCACAAAGCCGACGCCCTGGTCGATCAGGCCTGCGCCGAATTAAACGAATACGGCGCGGCTGCGTCTACTCTAAAGGACCTCGCTCGCTTCCTCGTCGAGCGCAAGAAATAATTGCGTAGCGCTTGCCCACTCTTCGGACCGGTTGTCGTTGCTCTCATTCTCACCTGCGTGGTGGCTGCCCAGACTCCATCCGCGTGGCGCTACGATCTGCATCCCGGAGATCACCTGACTTACCGCTACACATTTCAGCGGCGCACTCAAAGCAATGAGGAGCAAACCCAGGTCGAGGCGCGGTTTCGCACCCATGTGCTGGTGGCTGGGGCGGACGCAGAACGCATAAGTCTCGGCTTCCAGCGCAATCGGGAATCCGCAGCCCTGACCGAATACCGCTCCAAGGGCAAAGACAGACTTGCCCGCGAGCAGGCCGACTTCCAGAAGCGCATGCAGAAGCGTCCTTCGCGTTTCTCCGAAGCAATGGAGATCTCGCCGACCGGAGAGCCGCGCTACTCGTGGGAAATGGCGCGGGAAACCTACAGCTATTTTCTCCATACTTTACATGAAGTGATGACTCTTCCCCCTGTCCCGCTGAAACAGGGAGAAACATGGCGGGGCAGCACACTGCTGGGTCTGGATCTCCGGTGGGCGGGCGACGAATCTGTTCACGGTAAACTATGCCATCACGTGGAAGGAGCCTTGTCCGACGGATCGCTCCAGTTGAACTACTGGTGGTCGCCGGAATCGGGGGTCATCGAGCAGGTGGCTCTCGATGGAAGTTACTCGAGTGCCGGCGATACAGTGCACGAGACCGCGCGCATGGAACTGGAGTCGCGGGTGCGCGGGGAGCCGATCGAAAGTTGGCTAGGCTCGCCGGATACGAGCCAGGGTGCGCTGAAGGCAATCTTGCTTACTCCAGGAGTGCCGATCTCCATCGAGCAACTCTCGCCGGTTCTTATCTCCGGCGAACCGGCCTCGCAGGGCCTCGCGCTGGCCGTTGCGTCCCGACGGAAGATCGAAGTGCCGGCCGGCATTCTTAGCAAGCTGCAGAGTACGAACCCCCAAAGCAAGGTGCGGTGGATGCTCGAGCCGTCCTCCAGTTCCGGAAATTCGCAAGCGTTCGCGGATGAATGCCACCGGCCGCTTCCCTTGAAGTCGCCACCTGCAAAGTTTGGCACCCTATTCGAAGTGGCCCCGGCATCGCAAAACAATCCCGAGATCCCTTACCTGCTGCGAGTGCCCCTCACCTATCGTGAGGATCGGCCCGCGCCGCTGCTGGTCTACCTGAGCGGTGGGGCCGGGCTAGCGATCGATGGCGTGAACACTGCCGAGGACATCGTCTCGGAAACCGATTATCTCGTGCTTTATCCCCAAGCCGCTGGGTTCTGGTGGAGACCGGAAACCGCCCGACGCTTTGATGCCGTTTTGAGACAGGTTTTGCAAGGCTACAACGTGGACCGCGATCGCATCTACCTGACCGGCTTCAGCAACGGGGGAACGGGCGCGCTCTATTTCGCTACTTTATGGCCGCAGCGCTTCGCCGCCGTCGTTTCGTTGATGGGCGCGGGCCAGTGCAACGACCAGGTCAAAGCCGGCCTGCCCAATTTAGAAAATCTCCCGGTGCTGTTCGTCCACGGAGAGAATGACACCCGCATCACGCCCGATTGCTCCACGACCACCCACGACGCCCTGACCGATCTGCGTCCGGCAATTAAGCCAGAGCTGAAGATCCTGCCGAACCGTGGGCACGACATCACGCTCCAATCCGATGACGGCCTGACCCTGGCTTTCTTCAAGAACAAATTCCGCAATCCGTTCCCGCGCGAGGTTGCCGTGTCCCTGTCCGATGCCCTTGCCGCCCGAAGTTATTGGATCGAGATTCTCGACGGCAGGCCTGGCAAATCCGGAGTGGAAGCTCGAGTCAAGTCTGACAACACCATCGAAATCCACAGCCACGACCTTAAGAAGATTCGCCTCCATCTGCGACCGGAGTTGCTGCCGAAGCCAGGCAACCTGCGCATTGTGTGGAATGGCAAGAAAATGTTCGAAGGCCCCATCCGCGACTGCTGTTCCCTCCCACCTCCGCCCTCCGCCGGAGATCCGAAACTCGATCTCACCGACACCCGCGATCTGGCACTCCCCTAGTTTCCGGCAAGCAGAAGGTGCCCCGGCACTACCGGCCCTTGAATCTCCATCCCGCTGGCGGTAGAGTGTCTATGCTCTCGCGGTTCCCGCCCTTCTTATTCCTCATCAGCAACTTGCGCGTGATAGCTGCAGTGTATGTGCAACTAAAGGCGGTGCTTGGGCCGGCACCACAACCTGTGGTGTTTTATCACTTGACCCGGCCCGGTATTCGCCGTTAGAGTTGGTCAAAAGCATGGGTGACGTTCCTGGTAATGGGGACGGCATCCGATGATGCGACCAGCGAGGAACCTCGGGAGTTAACAGTAGGGAGTCGACATCCGGGTCTCGCGATTTGCAGCGCACTCCAGCCAGCGCAAACCGAGTAGGCGGATCCACCGTGTCCGCGTGCGTACGAAGGAGTCACTTTGCTCAAACTTAAGAAGCTGCAAATCCTGGGATTCAAGTCGTTCTGCGATCGCACCGAGCTGAAATTTCATGGCGAAGGCATCGCCGCCATCATCGGGCCGAATGGCTGCGGCAAGTCGAACATCGCCGACGCGATTTCCTGGGTGCTCGGTGAGCAGTCGGCCAAGTCGCTGCGCGGCGCGCGCATGGAAGACGTCATCTTCTCCGGAACGCGCGACCGCAACCCCACCGGAATGGCGGAAGTCTCCCTCACTTTGATCGACCCCGAAGTTTACGCTGGGCCGGATACGAACGCGCCCACCGAGATCGAGATTCAAGACGATCTGCCTGCGGCGGGAGAAGATTGGGATGAAGCGGAAGTCCGAGCCCAGGCCGCCGCCGAAACGGAACGCGCCGTTGAGGAAGCGCAGCCTGGAAAGACCGAAGGAATTGAAGGCGAGGTTGCGGCGGAAGCTCCGGCGAACGAGTCTCGGACGAACGAATCTCCAGCAAACGGCGGCACAGTGGCAGTGCTCGTCCCGCAGGTAGTTCTGAAAATCCGCCGGCGCAAATTCAATCAGCAGCAACACCACGCCGGCGTGATTTCGGTGACGCGCCGTCTTTTCCGCAGCGGCGACAGCGAATACCTGCTGAATGGAAAGCTGTGCCGCCTGCGCGACATCCAGGAACTGTTCATGGGAACGGGTCTGGGGCCGGAGTCGTACGCGCTCATCGAGCAAGGACGCATCGGCCAAATCCTGAGCAGCCGTCCGACCGACCGCCGCAACATTATCGAAGAAGCCGCCGGCATCACAAAATTCAAGACGAAGAAGCGCCTCGCCGAGGCGCGGCTCGAAGATGCCAAGACGAATCTGAATCGCGTGAACGACATTTTCGAAGAAGTCACGCGGCAGATGAACTCGCTCAAACGCCAGGCCAGCAAGGCCGAGCGCTATGCCAGGCTGCGCGACGAGATGCGCGCCAAACTGCGGGTCGTGCTCGCCAGCAAATTCACTCAGATGGGCCAGGAAAGTGTGACCCTCGATGCCCAGATCCATGAACTGGGCGAGGAAATTCGCCAGCAATCGGAGAGCGTGCAGCAGTCCGAAGCCGAGCACTCCGAGCGCACGCAGCGAGGGTACGCGATTGAGACCGAGACGCGGCAAAATCGCGACCGTCTCAACCAGATCGCGATTGAAGGGGATCGCGGTAAGGCGCGCATCCGAACCAACGAAGAGCGCTGCGCGGAGTTGATGGTGCGCACGGCGGCGGCCGAAGCGGAGCTGGCGCAGGCTCAGCAACGCCTGGCGGCACTGGAAGAAGAACGCGATGGCCACCAGCAGTTGCTGGACTCAGCGGCTGCCGATCTCGCAGCGGCGCAACAGGAACTGGCGCTGAGCCAGCAGGAAACGGCCTGCGCCTCGATCAATCTTGCGTTGCTCGAAGACGAGCAGGAGTCGCATCGTACGGCCATTCTGCAGGCAGTCGGTGGGGCTTCCAGTCTGCGCAATCAGCTCACGCAATCCGAGGAGCGACTGGCGGGCATCGGCCGCGAGGAGCAGCGTCTGCGGGCCGAGATTGCAACGGCCTCGGCGCAATCGGAAGCCTTCGGCGGACAGCGCGGCCAGATTGCTCTGGAATTCGAAGGCGTTTCGCAGCGGGCGAGTGGACTGGCTGCCGAGATCGCTAGTCTGCGTGAGACCCTTGAGGCGAAGCGCTCCGCCGAGAACGACACCAAGAAGCACCTGGACTCGATCCGCTCCGAATACGCTACGGCGCTGGGCAAGAGGGGATCGCTCGAAGCGGTCATTGCCGAGCATGGCTATTCCACCGAGTCGGTGCGGCGGCTGTTTCAGTCGGGCGCCATGCAGGGAGGCAACACTCCCGCCGGCGTGCTCGCCGATTTTCTGGAAGTCGAGCCCCGCTATGAGCGCGTCGTCGAAGACTTTCTGCGCGACGAACTGAACTATGTCGTGGTCAAGTCGTGGGACGCCGCCGACGAAGGCCTGCGCCTGCTGCGCTCCGACGTCAATGGGCGCGCGACATTCCTCGTTCACCCGGAAGACTCGCAAGCGAAGTTCTCTTTTCTCGCCGATGAGAGCCAGCACTATGCCCCGCTCAACGACACGGTCATCCCGCTGAAGAACTCGATTCGTGTGCTGAATGGATTCGGCAAGTCGCTCGAAGTGATACTGCCGAAGCTCGGCAACGGCTATATCGTGCCCGATCCCGCGGTGGCGCGCGAACTCGCACTCTCCAGTCCAGACGCGTTCTTTCTCTCGCAAACCGGCGAATGCTTCCACAACGTGACCGTCACCGGTGGCAAGCAACGCAGCGAGGGGCCACTTTCGATGAAGCGCGAGTTGCGCGACGTGCTGCGTCTGCTTGAAGAACTGGAGCGAGCTCTGCGCGAGAAGGAAATGCTGGCGATCACCTTAGGGCGCGAAATTAAAGAGAACACTTCCCTGCTCGATCGCCTGGAAGAAGAGAAGCGCGAAGCCGAGAAGCAGGCGATGACCTCCGGACATTTGCTGCGTCAATTAGACGGAGAAATGTCGCGGGTGCGCGAGCGGATTTCGGTCGGCGAACGCGAACTGCAACGGCTCGCGGCAGAACGCCAGGAGCAGGAAAGCTTGATCGCATCGCGGCAAGTGGAGCTGACCACGATCGAGGAAGCGCGGGCGGAATTCGAAACGCAGCTTGCCGCCGGGCAAGACCGCCTCGCCGCTCTGCGCAGCCAGCGCGACGCTGCCGCGGAAACCACCTCGCAGCGGTCCGCCCGTGTGGCTACGCTGGAAGAGCGCCACCGTTCCGCGACCACACTACTTCAGCGCATCGAGACCCTGGTCGCCGAGATGCGGGAACGGGCGGGCGCTTTGCAATCCCAAATGGAATCGGCAAGCGCCGAAATCGCGCAACGGCAAGATGAGAACCTGCAACTGGCCGAGCAGTTCGTGCAGTTCGAAGCGGAGCGCAATGCCGGAGAAGCGCGCGAAGGCTTGCTGCAACTCGAGTCGGAGCAAGTGCGGACGCGGCTCGCCGAAATTGAAGAACTGCTTCGCAGCACGCGTCAGCAGCTTGATCTGGCGCGCGACCGCCGGGGTGAGCTATCGGCCACGGCAGCCAAGCTGCAATCCGATCTGCAGCACCTAGCCGACACTTGCCTGAACGAGTTGGGCGTGGAACGTGCGGTCCTGATGGCCGAGGCTGTGTCGGACAAGCCGATTCCGTTGGTTACCGGAGATGAGCTTGCCGCCGAAGATCAGGCGCATCGCGAGATGCGCGCCCGCCTCGACGCCATGGGCCCGGTCAACATGATGGCTCTCGAAGAGTACAAGGAAACGGCGGAGCGCCACCAGTTCCTCGCAACGCAGCGAAAAGACCTGCTCGATGCGATCGAAAACACGGCCGCCACCATTCGCGAGATCGATCAAGTCTCGCGGCAGAAATTTGAAGAAGCATTCCACAAGATTAACGAGAACTTCCAGGCCACGTTCCGCAAGCTGTTCGGCGGCGGACAGGGTTTCATGCGGCTGACCGACGTGGAAAACAGCGCGGAGAGCGGCATTGACGTGGTGGCATCGCCTCCGGGAAAGAAACTGCAGAACGTGCTGCTGCTTTCCGGCGGCGAAAAGGCGCTCACCGCGCTTGCCCTGCTGGTCGGAATCTTCCAGTACACGCCCAGTCCGTTCTGCATTCTCGACGAGGTCGATGCTCCGCTCGACGAATCGAACATCGCGCGCTTCACCGAACTGGTGCGCGAGATGAGCGTGCAGACGCAGTTCATCCTGATCACACACAGCAAGCGCACCATGAGCATCGCGCCCGTGCTCTACGGCGTGACTATGCAGGAACCGGGCGTCTCGAAGCTGGTGTCGGTGCGGTTCGGGGCGGCGTAAGGTGGACGTTCGCTGTCGCGAGCGGGACTGAAGATCTGGAGGATTTCGCTCAACCCTTCTTTCTTCTCGCCTTGGTATCTGAGCGATCTTCCTCTTCGAACTGCTCGCGACGGGGGAGCCGAGCAAAGTCGGGACGCGGTATATATTGAATGCCGCGCTGTTGCACCTCTGCTGAGACACCGGTATATCGATAGTATTCGCGTTGGGCGGAAGTGATCTTCAAACCAATCTCTTGTTTCGTGCCCATGGACAAAGTGTACTACTCTTAGAAGCTCAGGCTAGACACCTACCCCCATACAATTCCGAATACAAGTGACATATTATACTTACAACTGATGTATGATGTACACATCATGTCAGTGTCTTCGGTTCTCACTCTTCGTTTGGATGCCAAACTCAAACACAAGCTCGACCGTTTGTCGAAATCGATGAACCGGAGCCGCTCGTTCGTCGCCGCCCAGGCGATTCAGGAATTTGTCAGCGTCAACGAGTGGCAGATCAACGAAATCAAGAAGGGACTAGCCGAGGCCGACGCCGGTGACTTCGCCACCGAGGAGGAAGTGCAGCGGGTGCTGAAGAAGTGGACGCGCCGTGCGCGTTGAGTGGCTGCGAGCAGCGATCAATAATTTGGACGCTTTGGCGGAGTATATCTCGCGTGACAATCCAGCAGCCGCCGAAAGAACCGTTGCGGCCATTCGGAGTGGCGTAGAAGATCTCGAGCGGTTCCCATCTCTAGGTCGGCCGGGTCGAATATCCGGCACCCGCGAATTAGTTGTCTCGGGAACGCCGTACATAGTTCCTTACCGTGTGCGCGGCGATGTTGTGCAGTTGATCCGCGTCTTCCATGCCGCCCGCAAATGGCCGAGCCAGTTTTGAACTCATTCCGGCTAAGGCAACTCACGCCGCAAAAACAAACTAAAACTTATTGACAAGCTCCACGTCATTCTGCTTTTTCCTTTGAGAAACTCGCTGCCTTTTTTTCCAGAGCCTTCCTCAGTTTTTTCCACACCCCGGTCCCTCGAAAACCAGCGCTAGACAAGGCTTCTAGCGTACACTGAAACTGTCAACACTTTTCCGCGCAGCGCGGGTTGGAGCGACCACGCGCGTGTGATGGAAGTCGTTGACAAATCTTCCGCGACAGTTAGAATACGCAAAGTTTTCTCCCGGTGAATTTGCCCATGAGCCCCGAAACTTTAGATTCTGTTCTCTTGCGAACGGACTATCCTGAATTGGAGTTGCACGCCAGCGGCAAAGTCCGCGACGTCTACTCCCTCGACAGTGACCACCTGCTGTTCGTGGCCACCGACCGCATCTCCGCCTTCGATTACGTACTGGCGACCGGTATCCCGCACAAGGGCCGGGTTCTGACGCAGATCTCGCTGTTCTGGTTCGACTTCCTCAAGGACGTCGTTCCCAACCATCTCGTCACTGCCGACGTAGACCGGTATCCGGCGGCGATTCGCAAGTACGCCGACGAACTCCGCGGCCGCTCCATGATGGTGATGCGCGCCGAGATGTTTCCCGTCGAGTGCGTGGCGCGCGGCTACTTGTCCGGCTCGGCGTGGAAGGAGTACCAGGCGACCGGCGCAGTCTGCGGCGTCAAACTTCCGCCGGGGTTGAAGGAATCCGGCCAACTGCCCGAACCACTGTTTACGCCCGCGACCAAGGCCACGACCGGACACGATATCAACATTTCATTCGAAGAAATGTGCAAGCTGGTCGATCCCGAGTTGAGCCGCCAACTTCGCGACACAACCTTGCGCATCTACAAGAAAGCCGCCGAGTATGCGCGGCAGCGCGGCATCATCATCGCCGACACCAAGTTTGAATTTGGACAGACCGCCCAGGGCATCACCCTGGCGGATGAAGTACTCACCCCCGATTCCTCGCGCTTCTGGCCGGCCGACACCTATCAACCGGGCAAGGCGCAGGATTCCTACGATAAGCAGTATGTGCGGGATTACCTCGAAGAAATTCGCTGGAACAAACAACCGCCCGCGCCCGCCCTTCCCCAGGAAGTCGCGCGGCGGACAAGCGAAAAGTACCTCGGGGCGTATCGTCAGTTGACAGGACGCGAGTTGGAGATTTAGCCCGCGCGATGGTGCCATTGCATTCGATCATTGAGCTTCGGATCATGGAGGGACGATCATTGAGGGACGATCATTGAGGGACGATCATGGAACGACGATCGTTGAACCATGAGCATTGCGGACTGGATCATCCTCGGCTTTCTGGTGTTCTCGGTGATTGGGGCAGCCCTTGAAGGTTTTTTCTATGAGGCTTTCAAACTGGCTGGCCTGGTCGTGGGGTACCTGCTGGCCGCCTGGCAGTATCATCGCGTGGCGGACTGGTTCGCGCCTCATTTGAAATCGCCGTGGTTAGGCGAGATCGCTGGTTTCCTTATTATTTTTTTTGCGGTCCTGATCGTTGCCGGCATAGCCGGCCAGATCTCCCGCTGGGCGATGAGGAAGGCCGGCCTGAGCACGATTGACCGGATTCTGGGCGCAGTCCTCGGTTTGTTACGGGGTTTGCTGGTTGTGGCTGTCATATTGACCGCCATGACCGCTTTTGCGCCCGCTGCGAAGTGGCTGGAAGGATCCGAGTTGGCTCCGTATTTTCTGGTAGGCGGGAGGGCAGCGATCTGGCTCGCACCGTCGGAATTGCGTCACCGCTTCTACCAGGGCTTGGATTACATGCGGCAAGTGCATTCGACAACGAATACAATTCAGCCGCAATCGTCCAAGCCGTAGAAGTAGTTTTTGTGCGCGAAGACTGAGCCTCCGTAGAGATGGGGCTTGCCCCGTCTCTAAGTGCCGGAGGACCTTGGGCGCGGGCTTTTGGGTAGGGCGCGGCTTCAGCGCCTGCCCTGAGCGGAACCCCAAGGTTACGGCCGGAGCTAATAAAGACAGGGGGGCCTTAGCCCCTGATGGATCCAAGTTGTGCAGGTGCGGAAACGAGGCAGCAGGTGAAGGACCAACTGGAAGCACTCATTCTTCAGATGTACAAAAGCAACATCCTCTATTCGGAAGCGGTCAGTGAATTTAAGAAGCGTTTTATCATCACCGTGCTCGAAGAAAACCGGGGCAATCAATGCAAGGCAGCCCGGCAATTGGGCATGCACCGGAACACTCTGAGCCGGACCATGCACGAACTCAAGATCGATGTTCGTCCGCTGCGCGCCGGCGCCAAGCGTCCTCCGCGCAGCGCGCGTCCCGCCGTCACGCTGGAGAAAAGACTGGCTCGCTAGACGTCCCCCCGTCCGCGTTGCTTGCAGCAAGCAGTCTTGCGGCAACAAATGAATAGGGCGGCCCGGAAACGGACCGCCCTGTATTTCCTCGTGCAGCTTTCTTCGCTGCGAAGTAAGAGGGTCTAGTGTGCCGCTGGCTTCTTGTGGACGGGCGGCTTCGGCGCCGATTTCACCAGCAACGCCCCTTCGCTCATCGTCATCACAAACGGCTTGGCCACATAGGAGACCGGCGTTCCTTCAAACTGGAAGTCCGTATCTTCCTTCGGCATCTGCTTTGCCGGGATCACCGCCGCCATAGTCAGGTCGATGTCCGCGCGCTTGGCATCGACATCGTCCGAACTGCCAGCCAGTTGCAGTTTAGTTGCGGTTTTGCTCGTGGTGTCGATACTGATGATGTGGGCCGCCATCTGCAACGGCTTGCCCTTCAGAGTAGTCCACACCTTTTCAGCGTCTGCCGGCGTGCCTTCGGAGAGGCATAACTGCCACTCCGCGAAGCTCATTTCCTCCGGTTTTTTCGTCTTCAATAGATCGGTACACTGCTCGGCGGGAGTCGGCGGCACGTACTTCGTAACAGTGAAATTGGCCGGGGGCAGGGGCGTGGTGGCTGTCAACGCGAGCAGGTCGGTCCATCCCTCTTCGCTGCCGTGGTACTTGTTGTATTTGCTCTTGCCGAACGACCCAATCTTAGTCTTGCCGTCGCCCTGAGCCAGATTGGAAGCGCGCGCGATGAAGAAAAGTCCCTCCACATCCTTTTCCGCCGGGCCCGCCGTCAAGTCAGCGAGCGCCAGGTAATAAATCTCCGTCAGGTTCGTCGGATCCGCTTGCACTGCGGCGTGAAGGAACTGCTCGGCCTTCGCGTAGTCCTTGGCAGCATAGGCGCTCATGCCGGCTGCGTTGTTGAAGATCCCCGTCGCCGTCGCTTTCAGCTTCTCCCAGTCCGCCGCCGGCGTGCCCTCCGGCTTGGCCGCAGTCTGGAGACACTGCAAGCCTTTCTCACCGGTCTGGCCGGCATCCGTCAAATTCTGTTGCGCGTTCGGGCCTGTCGCCATCGCCTGCTTGGTGAAGGCCAGCAGCGCCAGCGCCCGTATGTTGCACGGGTTCACCTGCAACACCTTTTGCGCCGTTTCCAGCGTCTTGGGCTGATTGCCCGACTGCTGGTAGGCGCCCATCAACAGTTCCAGCGCGTCTTCTTTCATCACGCTGTTGGGATACTGGGTTAGAAACGCTTCCAGGCCGCTGATCTTGGCCGTGGCGTCGGTCTGCTGCACCGCGCCCACGTAGGCGTTGTATTCGGCCGGATCCTTGATCTCTTTCTTTTGCGGCGGTGCTGGGGACGGGGTGGCGGTCTGCGGCGGCGCGGTTTGGGCTGGCGCGGAAGCAGTTTGGGCGACGGCGGTAACTGCTGCTACCAGCAACATCGCAAGAATAATCTTCTTCATTCCTGTGGCTCCTTCAACTCATCGGGGAAGATCGAGTTTGACATTTGTCCGATTTGCATCCGAGCTTTGGTGTCGGGCTTGCACCATGAACCAGTCTATCGGCACTGACCATCACTGATCCCGAAAATCATGCGCCGCCTTTTGACACAGCGCAGCTTAAACATTATTCCGGTGAGCGGATTATAAGGATGTAGTCCCTCTAAGGCAAGCGGCTTGCTCGATTCTCCCTGTTGCCAGGTTCGATGCGGGAAGCGCCGCCGAGGTTGGACTCCGCCCCATCCATGCCTACTGCACGATACACCAGATGCAAAACAGAATAAACAATGTTCTTTCGGAGGTGCCCGTTTTGGCGAAAACCGCGAATATGTCCCGCCGTCTTGGGCACAAAAACCATGCGCGATAGTGTGCGCTGATTTGTTCACAGCCGAGGTACGCCGATCCCCAACGTAGGCCAACTTGGGTGCTGCTCCACGACCCGACTGCCTGGATAGAAGGGATCCTTCGACTCCGCTGAGGATGACAACTTGGAGCGGGGGTGGCTGAAAGCCGAGAGCTGACAGCTGAGGCTCGCTTCAGTCTTTGAACAGATTGTCAAAGGCGGCGCGCGCGTCATTCGGACGCTGACTGGCCTTGCTGGATGTTTCCTTCTCGACCATCACGCGTATGGAATACAGAGAGCAGTCGTTGCGTTTGTCTTTGGGAGAGACCCTGGCGGGAACCGGCTGACTGCATTCGAAGCGGCTCGACGGATCAAAGTGTTCGCATTGTTTGCAGGCGTGCAGGTCGAAGCCGCATTTCGGGCATTGTCCGAGCGGAGCCGCGAGATTCTGCAGCAGCGCGCCGCATTCCGCGCAACGCGAGACGGTCCGCGTTCCCGGCATGTTGATGGGGCGCGGCCCGAACGTGTTCTCTTTTTTGGGGGCAGCCGGCTTCTCGAATTCTTTTTTCGCTCCACTACCCGCGCCGGAATCCTGGTATCCGCGTTGCCGATATTTGCGGTCGGACAAAAAGCGCCTCCTGAAAAACGCTTTATTCTCCGCCTTTGGCGCGTCCGGCACAAGAGTTTCTTTATCAGCTGCGAGCTTCGGGCCGCGAGCTTCGAGCGAACCGGTTGCCCGGAGCTCGCGGCTCGTAGCTCGCAGCCCGCTACCCCGTGGCACCGTGAATTGTGTTTCACATTTCAGGGTGCTACCATCCGGTATACAAAAGAATTAACGAGGAGGCATTTATGGCGGATCATGACGGCAACAGCTTCTTGTGGTTCCTGGCGGGGCTCGGCGTAGGAGCTGTAGTCGGTGTGTTGTACGCGCCGCGCTCCGGCGATGAGACCCGCGATGCCATTCGCTCGAAGGCGCAGGAAGGTGGCGAACGCGTGCGGCAGCAGGCTCGCCGGGCGCGCGAACAGGCGAGTGACTGGGTGGATCGCGGACGCGACGTTCTCAATCAGCAGAAAGAGCAGTTCCGCAACGCGTACGAAGCCGGACGACAGGCATATAACGAAACGACCGCGCCCGAACCGCCCAAGAATATCTAGCGGCAACGGCAGCAGGGATTCGCTCAGGTGCAGCCATGGATGACACTCTCCTAAAAATTTTTATTGCGGTGACGACTTTCGCGGTCGTGATCCAGGCCGGCATCATGGTGGCCCTTTACTTCGCGGTTCGCAAAAGCACGGCGAAGATGGAAGCTCTCGCCACCGAAGTGACGGGCAAGGCTCTGCCCACCATCGAAACGGTGCAGAATATACTGGTGGATTTGCGCCCGAAGATCGATTTGATGAGCACCAACTTCTCAGAGTCGAGCACCATGGTGCGCAATCAGCTCGCCCGCGTCGACGTGACGCTCGCCGATGCTCTCGACCGCACCCGGCTGCAGGTCATCCGCGCCGATGAACTGCTGAATCGCACCATGGACAAAGTCGAAGAGACCAGCGAAATCGTCCACAAAACCGTAATCTCGCCGCTGCGCCAGGTTAACGGACTGATGAACGCGATCAGTACCGGAGTGGAAGTTTTCCTCGGCCAGAAAAGCCGTCACCGAAAAAACGGCACGGGCGTTCCGCAAGACGAAATGTTCATCTGATGGAGCGCCGGGCGTCCCCGCCCGGCTGGACCTTTCGACTTCGCTCAGGGCAGGCTCGCGAGACGCCCGTCCCTCCACCACCCTGACTTGTAATTCATTCTTCGCCGCCGCCCTGCACCCGCGCACTTTGCACGTCGGGCACATAGATGGAGTGGATGTTCTGATCGGCGGCTAGTTTCTGGAAGTTCACGATATCCGCGTTCCGGACCTGCTCCCAGCGCGCCAGCAGTTCATCGGTCTGGGTCTTCAGCTTTTCGAATTCCCGATATTGCGCTTCGGTCGGAGCCGAGTCGGAGAAGCCCGCGACCGCCATGGAAAGAGACGCCAGTTTCGCGTCGAGCCCCGGAACGTAGGCAAGTGAATCCTCGCTGGCGCTGATTCTGAAATTAATCAGCGGATCGCGCACCGCAATGAGCTTGACGTCTAGCGCACTCGCGCCGTCGAACAAGGCTTTCGTCGACTCAGCAGGCGCCAGGCGCTTCTTAAGCCCGTCCAGTTGCTCGCGGACATCCTGTATCTGGTTCACCGCGTCGTAGACGCGATTCAACTGCTCGCGCACGTCCATCAGCAGCTTGAATTGCTTCTCCAAATCACTCTGCGCAGTGGTGACTCGCGGATCGATCTTCACTTCGAACGGAGCCGTCAGGCTCTTGCCGGTTGATCCATTTTGAGCCGAGGTCAAGCGCACCTGATACTTGCCCGGCAGCGCCAGTGGCCCCTTCGCGCCCTCATTGTATTCCCACAGAAAATATCCCGGGACGCGGCTCGACTCGTCGTAATGGAGATCCCACACAAACCGATTCAGACCTTCTTCCAGTTTGATCTGCTTCTCGGGCTTCTTGCCGTCGGGGTCGAGCGGTTCATCGAGGGGCTCGGCTTTGCTGCTGGAGTATTTGCGGATTACATTGCCCGCCGCGTCCAGGATCTCAATTTTCACTTCCTGCTTCGTTTCCGGCTTCGGCGCTTGCTTGAGGTAAAAATAAATCACCGCGCCGTTGGGAGGATTCTTTCCGTCAAATGCAAATTGCGCCGGAGCTTCTCCGGTGTGCACGCGATACGCCGTCGCGGGCTGGTAGAGGTGCATGTCTTCTCCGGCAACCGAGTCGGCGAACTGGCGCAGGGGAGAGACATCGTCGAGGATCCAGAAAGAGCGCCCGTGCGTCGCCAGCACCAGATCGTCGTTCTTAACGACCAGGTCGTGAACCGGTGTAATCGGCAGGTTGATTTGCAGCGAGCGCCAGTGCGCGCCGTCGTCGAAAGAAACGTAGACGCCGCGTTCGGTCCCGGCATAGAGCAAGCCTTTCTTCTTCGGGTCTTCGCGCACCGCGCGCACAAAAGATCCATCCGGAATTCCGGTGGTGATCCGGCTCCAGGTCGCTCCGTAATCGCTGGTCTTGTAGATGTAAGGCGCGAGATCGTCATTCTGATGGCGGTCGATCGCGACGTACGCCGTGCCGGCATCGTGCGGAGACGCTTCAATCAGACTGACGCGGCTCCATTCCGCGAGATCCTTGGGTGTAACGTTGGTCCAATTCTTGCCTTCATCGCGGGTGATCTGGATCAGGCCGTCGTCGGTACCTGCCCAGATCAGGCCCTTCGCAAGGGGCGAGGGGGCAATGGAAAAAACCGTGTCGTAATACTCGGTGCCGGTATCGTCAATTGTGATCGGACCGCCCGAAGGCTGCTGTTTCGATTTGTCATTGCGCGTCAGATCGCCACTGATCGCTTCCCAGTGCGTTCCGCCGTCGGTGGTCTTGAAGATGCGCTCGCCTCCGTAGTAAACCGTGCTGGGATCGTGTGGCGAAGTCACGATGGGCGCCGTCCACTGAAAACGGTGTTCTAGCGGGGCCGCGCCGCGCGCGTCCGAGAGTTCGGTCGACACGGCAATGCTCTTGACCTGGTTGGTGCGGCGGTCGAAGCGGGTAATGTTGCCCTGATAATCGCCGGCATACACAATGTTCGGGTCGGTTGGATCGGGCGCAATGTAGCCCGCTTCCCCGCCCCCGACCATGTACCAATTGTCGCGGCCAATGGCGCCGTCATCGCTGCGGCTGGCAATCGCTACGGTGGAATTATCCTGCTGCGCGCCGTACACGTAGTAAGGAGTCCGTGTGTCGGTGATGACGTGATAGAACTGGGCGGTGGGCTGATTATCCTCGCGCGTCCACGACTTGCCGCCATCCAGGGTGACGGTAACGCCGCCGTCGTCGGAGGCGATCATGCGCTTCGTATTCTTCGGATCGATCCACAGGCCGTGATTGTCGCCGTGCGGAACTTTCACTTTATTGAAGTTGCGCCCGCCGTCGGTCGACTTGAGGAACTCCACGTCCAGCACGTAAACCGTATTCGCATCCTGCGGATCGGCGATCACGTGCATGTAGTACCACGCCCGCTGAAACAGCGAGTGGCTGCCGTTTGCCAGATCCCAAGTGTCGCCGCCGTCGTCGGAGCGATAGAGCCCACCACCCTCTTTCGCCTCGATCAACGCATACACGCGCTCGGAGTTCGCCGCCACGGCTACCCCGATGCGACCGTACGGTCCCTTCGGAAGGCCATGCTCTTGCTCTTGCAGCCGTTTCCAGGTGGAGCCGCCGTCGGTTGAGCGATACACGCCGCTGCCCGGACCGCCGCTGGAGAGTATCCATGGAGCCCGTCGAGCCTCCCACAGCGAGGCAAACAAAATGTTGGGATTCTGCGGATCGAAAACCACATCGATCGCTCCCGTGTTCTCGTCTTTGTAGAGAACCTTGTCCCAGGTCTTGCCGCCATCGGTGGTCCGGAAAACGCCGCGTTCCGTGTTTGGACCAAAAGGATGACCGAGCGCCGCGACAAAAACGATGTCCGGATTGTGTGGATTCACGATCACTTTGCCGATCGCGCGCGTGTCTTTCAATCCAACGCTCTTCCAGGATTTTCCGGCATCCACGGACTTCCAGACGCCGTCACCGTGCGAGATGTCTCCGCGGATGCAAGCTTCGCCGGTCCCCACATAAACGACGTTGGGATCGGACACGGAGACCGCAATGCTGCCGATCGACGGGGCTCCATCTTTGTCAAAAACCGGAGACCATGTATTGGCGCCGTCGATGGATTTCCATACGCCGCCTCCGGTCGCACCGAAATAGTAAGTGGTCGGATCGCCTGGAATTCCAGCTGCCGTGAGCGAACGGCCGCCGCGAAAAGGGCCGATCGAACGGTACTGCATGCCCTTGAACAGCGGATCGCCTTCGCTCTTGTCGTTGTCTTTCGCGGACGGCGTGGACTCGGTGGGAGTATTTTTTTGTGCGGCATCCAATTTGTGATTCCGCTCTTTTTGCTGGGAGAAAGTAAGGGTGACCGCCAACAGTACGAATAACCCAAGCGTGACGATGCGCATATGCACCTTTTGAATCATGAATTAAGTGGCCGCGAAAAAAATTGCTCCCGCCAATGCTAATGCCAGAAGCGCGAAAGGTACAAACGGCCGAGAGACATTGAATCATTTTGACATTGAGACATTGGATCATTCGGCCCAGAGTTTCAATGACTCAATGTCTAAATGATTCAATGCCCCCGACGTACCCGCCTAGTCAACACAACGAATGACGAAACCTAGGTTGATTTCCGCGCTCCCCGCCTAGAATAGGCGAAACATTTCTGTATTTATTTGTTTGAAACAAAACGCGGTTGGAATGCACCACTAAATGCAACGCCTGTTCACATCCAACGACGTGATCATCCTGACCGGGATCACCGCCCGCCAACTGCAATGGTGGGACGAACGGGGCATCGTGGCGCCGGGGCGCCAGGGGCATCGACGCATTTATAGCTGGGACGAACTGGTGACCGTGGCAGTCATCTGCCAGCTTCGCCGGCGCGGTTTTTCACTCCAGCGCATGCGCAAAGTGATTGGGTTCCTGCAGCAGGAATTCGGCACCACGCTGGCCGCTACGGTCAGCGCGTCATCGGAGCAGGAGTATCACCTGCTTACCGACGGCACTCACCTTTATCTGCGAACCTCGGCGCGACAGGTCGTCGACCTTTTGAAAAATGCCCGGCAGCCAATGTTTGACATATGCCTGAGCGACGAAGTGCGCCGGGTTCGAGCGGGGATTCAGGCGCGCAAGAAGAACGCGGTTTCGGAACGAGCGCGGCCTTCAGGCCGGGCCCGGAGGGCGTAAACGGAAAGCGGGGGAAAGCATGATGATCGGTGAATTGAGCATTATCAACGAGTGGATTCCCGAGCAGATGGAACCCGGCACCGTGTTCGTGCTGGAGAACGCGGGCGAAGTGGGAGAAAAAGAGGATCCCTATTGGGCGGTGCTCTCCTGCCCGTCGTGCGGCACCCTTGGCCTGATTACGCGCAAGCAGATGGCTGGACTCCTACCGACGATTTGCGGCTCTCCGCAATGCCCGGCGCAGTTTTTTATCAAGGACGATGAGATTACACCGCGGAAGCCGTTTTAGGCAGAATACTTCGATTGCTTGGACGGGCGAGGGCGCCCGTCCCCACACGAGCGTCTTGAGCATCTTAAGGATGCGTTTTCGGAACCGCTAACTTGACCGGAACCTGCTCGACTATCTCTATGTCGAATCCTTCGAGAGCGGCTACCCTTCTTGGGTGATTGGTCAACAATCGAATGCGCTTCAGATTCAGATCGAAGAGGATCTGAGCTCCCAGGCCGATCTCGCGATGAATCTTGCGTTCGCTTTCGGGTAACGAGGGTAGACGCCGTTCGCGATGGAACGTCAGAAACGACTGATCGCCGATTTTTTCTGCTGTGAAGCCTTTCGATGTTTGGTGCAGGTAGATCAATGCGCCTCGATCTTCCTGAGCAATGATCTGCAGCGAAGCCTCCAGCGTCTGATGGCAGTCGCATCCCGTGGCTCCGAAAACGTCGCCCAGCAGGCAGTGCGCGTGCATGCGGACGAGAACCGGCGCCGACGAATCACTGATGTCGCCGCGAATCAGCGCCATGTGCGATCCGCCGCCGTCCACTTCGCTTTCGTAGGCGATCAGGCGGAACTCCCCGTGCCTGGTTTCTACCATGGCCTCGCCCACGCGCTGCACGTAGCGCTCATGCTGCATACGGTAGCGGATCAACTCCGCCACCGTCAGCATTTTCATTTCATGGGTGCAGCAGAATTCGATCAGGTCGGGCACGCGCGCCATGGTGCCATCGTCCTTCATGATTTCGCAGATGATCCCGGCCGGGACCATACCGGCTAGCCGAGCCAGATCCACGGCAGCTTCGGTCTGGCCGGCGCGCACCAGCACTCCTCCTTTGCGCGCTCGCAGCGGAAACATGTGGCCGGGGCGTGCCAGATCCGATGGGCGCGTCTTGGGATCGATTGCCACTTTGATGGTGCGGGCGCGATCGTGCGTCGAAATTCCCGTGGTCACGCCATCGCGAGCGTCGATCGCCTCGCAAAAAGCGGTGCCGTATTGCGATGTGTTCTCGCTGGTCATGGGGCCGATGCGGAGGTGGTCGAGCCTCTCTTCAGTCATGGCGAGGCAGACTAGGCCGCGCCCGCACTTCGCCATGAAGTTAATGGCCTCGGGAGTAACTTTCTCGGCGGCGAGCGTGAGATCGCCTTCGTTCTCGCGGTCTTCGTCGTCAACCACGACGATCATTCGCCCAGCGCGGATCTCTTCGATCGCGGTGGGAACATCGGTAAAGGGCAGATTAGGAGTCATAAATTAAGAGTCACGGGCATCACGCCGCATTCAAATTGCGCCGCTTCGACGGCGCTGGTTCGTCATCGGCACCACGAAACAGATTCCTCATCGCCCGAGTCATGGCCCGAACGATCCACCGCATCACGACCACGATCGCGGCGAGGAAAGCGGCGACGATCAGGGCAGCCGCAATCGGGTGCTGAGTGGCAAGCCAGGTCAGGAACACGGCCAGCGTGTCTTCTCCCGCACTGAGCACAAAATTAGAAACCGGCTCCGGAGACGGGGTCACGGCCACGCGCGCCGCCGTCTTCCCTCCGTGCGCCGCCAGGGCAATGGCTCCGCCCGCCAGCGTAGCCAGCAACTGCTTCTCCGGCGAAAGCTGCGATGTCGCGCCGTAGGCGATCAAGGCTGCCACGGGAACGCGAACAAAAGTATGCAGAGCATTCCAGAATAAATCGAAAGCGGGAATCTTGTCGGCGAAAAACTCAATGGCGAAAAGTGCGCTGGAGGCCGCAATCACCCACCAACTGGAAACGAGATGCAGCCCAGAAGGCAAATCGAGCAGGCCGGCATGGGTGAGAAGTCCGAGTGTGGCTACCGTGGCGTACACGTTCAGACCGGCCGCGAAGCTGATCGCCACGATCAGGCCTGCGAGGTCGGAGCCAGCGAGTCCGGAGCCGCCAAACTTCATGCCTGCCAGCATATCCGCACTGGGCCTCCTCGCCAATAGCCCGCAAAACAAGAAAGGGCCGCCAGCGGCGACCCTCTAAGCAAACTCTTCCAGGTAAACCTGTTCCCTGCGATTACAGCGTGGATTCGATTTCAAAACCCCAAGCTTCGAGCAAGGGCTCGGGGATGTACTTGGAATTCTTGTTCCGGCGCGCCCATTCCCGCAGCCGTGTAGACCGCAAATACTGGTCGGGAGACAGCTTATACTCGTGCACAACCTGCTCGAACTCCGTAATTGTGGGGGTCACCGGCCCGATAGGCTCGGGCTTGCCCCAGTTGGGGTTTCCGCGTCGTTTAGCCATGAATAATATTCCCTCTTGCAAACGGAATAAAAACGTCTTTCCTCTTGTTTGCCAGTCTCTATATAGGTTTGATTCCAAAAAGCGCCCAGGGGATTCACCCGCGAGGAGTAAACGTAAAACCACCAGATCCAAGCCCCTCGGCCTCAATGGAAGCTATTGATAATAATAGGTTTTTCTATGTAAGTCAATAGAAAAATCGACTCTCTTATGCACTTCGGTATATCCCATTGGCGCACAGGCATTTACAGTCCTTCGCCGGGAATACATCACCGGCGGCTGGGCTATGAATAAACGGATGCCCCCACTAGTGAAACCGTCAGTCCCGGCCGATGAGACCAGTAGGGCATTCGGCGGGAATGGCTGTACAAAGCCTTCATGTGACCGGAGTAACCGGAAGATCGGGCCATGGCGTTGACCGTGGAATCTCATACACTTAGAGTGCAGACAGGGATAGTTCCGCTCGCTCTGATATGGGCCGGCGATCTACCCCACACGAGGCCGCAAGCGAGGAGCAAATATCGCTCCATGGCCTTGGCAAAGCTGGGACGGCACAAGAACCGGTCTGAATCGTGATTCGAAGTATGAACCTCAAGTCTCTACTACTGAGTTCTGACGAGAAGACAGTGCGCATCCTGCGCCGGGTCCTCAGCGACCTGGAAATCAGCGTCGTGCATTGTTCCGCAGCCGACGATGCCATCCGCCGGATCACCCGCGAGCGTTTTGAAGCCATCATCGTGGATGCGGCAAATGTGGAGGAAGCCGGCAGCGTGTTGCGGGCAGCCAAGGCCGCTCCCGTCAACAAGCGCGCCCTGGCGATCGTGCTGGTGGAATCTTCCGTCGGGCTCAAGGGCGGTTTCGAAATGGGGGGGCACTTCGTGCTCCACAAACCGTTCGCGGTCGAGCGCGCCAAAGCCAGCTTTCGCGCGGTTCGGGCCCTGATGAAGCGCGAACGGCGACTGCAGATGCGGGTGCCGGTGCAGATCGCGGTCGAGTGTCACGGGTCGGGCCGGTACCAGGCCAAGACCATCGACCTTTGCGAAGGCGGCATGGCGCTACAGTTTTCCGGCCGTGTTGCCAAGGAGAATTCGCTCCACTTCTCACTCGAATTGCCAGGAGTCGAGCAGAAGCTCGAAATCCATGGCGAGTTGGCCTGGGAAGGCAACAGCGCTCAGGCCGGTGTCCGCTTCAAGAACGCCACCGATGAGCAGCGCGCCACTCTTCGCCAATGGCTGAACAGCCAACTGCCCGAGGTGGAGCAAGACGACCCACCTGTGATTTGCCATCTTACCGACCTCAGCCTCGGCGGTTGCTATCTCACGACCAGCTCACCCTTCCCGAGGGGCACGCGGGTCATCCTCTCGATCAAAACCGCCGACCTGTTGGTCCGCGCCGGCGGTGTCGTACTGGTCGCGCATCCGGAGTTCGGGATGGGGGTAGAGTTCCTCCAGAGCACAGCCGAACAACGCGATCAGGTTCTCCGCATGATCAAGACTCTGCGAACCAATGGAGATAAATCTCCCGATCTTCAAGTCGAACCCGACGGACTGGAAACGTCATCTCCCGAAGATAGCGTGGCGATGTTTTTGTCGTCGGGAAGCGACGCTTCCGCAGACCAGGCTTTCGGAACCGAAGCCTCTGGAAGCGAAGACACCCTGGTCGATCTGTTCCGGCAAAAGTTTCAGATGCCAGTCGAAACCTTTCTGCAGCAGATGCGCGAACAGCGACAATCCGCCGAATCGCACGCAGGCTAAGGCAGTCGGACTAGACTTCGTCCTGCTCCTTCAGCTTGGCGATCACCCCGAAATCCTCCAGCGTCGTGGTATCGCCTTTCACTTCCCCGCTGCTGGCCAGCTCTCTTAGCAAGCGGCGCATGATCTTGCCGCTGCGCGTTTTCGGAAGCGTGTCGGTAAAGCGGATTTCATCGGGCTTGGCCAGCGATCCAATCTCTTTCGCCACCCACTTCTTCAGCTCTTCTTTCAGAGCGTCCGTCGGCGCGACTCCTTGCTCCAAAGTTACGAAGGCCGATATGGCCTGGCCCTTGATGTCGTCCGGTCGGCCGACCACCGCGGCTTCGGCAACCTTCTCGTGGGCCACCAGCGCCGATTCCACTTCCATCGTGCTCAAGCGATGACCGGATACGTTGAGCACGTCGTCCACGCGCCCCATGATCCAGAAATAGCCGTCCTTGTCCTGGCGCGCGCCATCACCGGTAAAGTACGCGCCCGGAATCTGCGACCAGTACTGCTGTACGTAGCGATCCGGATCGCCGTAAATTGTCCGCAGCATGGCCGGCCACGGCTTGCGGATGACGAGGTAACCACCCGATCCTTCAGGCACCGGCTTGCCCTCCATGTCGACGATCTCCGGAACCACGCCGAAGAACGGCCGCGTCGCCGAACCGGGCTTGGTCGCAATCGCGCCCGGAATCGGCGCGATCATGATGGAGCCGGTTTCGGTCTGCCACCAGGTATCGACGATGGGGCAGCGGTTATGGCCGATCACCTCGCGATACCACATCCAGGCCTCGGGATTTATCGGCTCACCGACTGTGCCCAGCAGACGCAGGCTTTCCATTTTGTGCTTCTTCGGCCACTCGTCGCCCCACTTGGCAAAGGTGCGAATCGCCGTGGGGGCCGTATAGAACACGTTCACCTGATGCCGGTCGATAATCGACCAGAAGCGATCGGGCTCGGGACAATTCGGAGCTCCTTCATACATGAGACTGGTGGCGCCGCACTGCAACGGCCCATACACGATGTAGCTGTGCCCGGTGACCCAGCCGATGTCGGCGGTACACCAGTAGGTGTCTTCTTCGCGCAGGTCGAAAACATATTTCGTCGAGAGATAGGTGCCGACCGAGTAGCCGCCGGTGGTATGCACAATCCCTTTCGGCTTCCCGGTCGTGCCCGAGGTGTAAAGAATGTAGAGCGGATGTTCGGCATCGAGCGGCTCCGCTGGACACTCATCGGAAGCTTTCGCCATTAAATCGTGCCACCAGTGATCGCGGCCCGTAGTCGTATTGATCGCGGTTCCGGTGCGCTTGTAGATCACCACATGCTTCACCGATGGACACGATTTCAGCGCCTCCTCCACCACGGGAAATAGCTTGACCTCGGCGCCGCGCCGGTACGATCCGTCTTGTGTGATTACTGCGACGGCGTGCGAATCGTGAATGCGATCGACCAGCGCGTTCGCGGAGAATCCGCCAAACACAATCGAATGCGGCGCGCCAATGCGGGCGCAGGCCAGCATGGCAATCGGCAACTCCGGCGTCATGCCCATGTAGATAGCGACGCGATCTCCCTTGCGGACGCCAAGGTCTTTGAGAACATTCGCGAACTTCTGCACTTCCTTCCAAAGTTGCTGGTAGGTATAAGTACGAATCTCGCCGGGCTCGCTCTCCCAAATCAGCGCCGCTTTGTTCTTGCGCGCCGTGTGCACGTGGCGATCCAGACAGTTGTAGGAAAGATTGATTTCGCCACCGACAAACCATTTGGCCCAGGGCGCTTTCCATTCCAAAACCTTGTCCCACCGCTTGAACCAGTGCAGTTCATCGGCGGCACGGGCCCAGAATGTTTCCGGCTGCTCTACCGACTCTTTATAGAGGGCTTCATATTCGGCCAGGCTCTTGATCTGAGCCTTTTGAGAAAACTCCGCCGAGGGCGCGAAACTGCGCTGCTCGTCAAGAGTCGAATCGATGTTTACTTGCGTCGCGGTTGGTTCGGCCATGGATTATCCTCGGTACGGAAATCGCTGGGTGGCGCTGTTCAGCGTTGGACCGGAGATCCGAGCAGATTCTTCGCGCAGCCCTGCCAGCCCTCTATATCTTTCCACACTACTCTCTCAGGTTTCGGGAATGAGTTCGCTCACCGTCCCGCGCTGCAGCAAATATGCTCCCGGCCCCTGCTGTCCGCGAATCGAACGGCAGAACTCGGCTACGACGAATCCCGCCTTCACGGCCTCGCGGAACGCCCATCGCGTGGCGTCGCGCCACTCTCGCGCCAATCCCATGTCGGTGCGCTCGACCTCCAAAATATCGCCGGGGATCTCTATACTGACTCGCTGCCGCCCGAGCGATTCCGCCAGATCGGCTCGTCCAGGCTTTCCGCTGGGATCGAAGCGCACCAGCGGAGCCAGCAACTTCATGGCATCGAGCGTTTCCACCCGCGCATTCGTACTCTTGCCCGTCAGCCGATCCCGCACCCGCCGCGAGTTCAGGATCCACCGTACCCACAGCCGGTCGGTTCCGTTCCGATGCAACATGCTGGAAGTTTCCGGTCCGTAGAAATCCACCTTATAAGTGTCGGAAACCACGCCTAGCTTGGAGAAATTGAAGTGCGCGTTCCGGCTCTGCAGCGGATCGAAGGTCCAGGTCATCTCATGAACGCCCATTGCCATCGCCCGTTCACGCTGTGCCTGCTTCAGCCGCGAGCCCAGATCCAGATGCCGATAGGCGTCGAGCACGGCCAGCATGTGCGAGTGAATCGTGGTTTGTCCGTGCTCGCGGCCGAGGAATCCGAACGCGAACCCGACTAACTTTTCCTTGTCTTTCTCCTTAGCGAAGGCCCCGACAAAAAGATTGCCCGCCGCCTTGCAGGCGATGGCCAGCGTGAGGGGCAAGGCGTCCTCGTCCGTCATCCCCCAGACTTCCTTCTCCACGGCCTTCAGTTGGCTGAGGTCGTCAATGCTCTTGAGGTCGCGGATCCCAATCTGTTGCGCGGCACCGCGGGACATCATGGCCGGCCCTTTTTCTGTTTCAAGTTCTGTTCCCCGAGCATGGCGATCTCCGCGCAAGAGTACGGCACTGAAGAGACACCATCGTGTACAGCACCGGTCGCGTACTTGTCAACATGAATCAAAGTCCGGGTAATGGCTCAGTTTCGCGATGCAGGCGACAAGAGATTGAACCACCAAGGACACCAAGTATCACTAAGGCCTTCGGTCCTAGATGTTTCCTTCATGTACCTTCGTGGCCTTGGTGGTTAACAATTTCGCAAACTGAGCCACTACCCAAAGTCCAGGTAATGGACCGGTTCCGAGACGCTTTGTCGAGACGTTGGTATCGTGGTACATTGGTACCGTGAAGGCAAAGGAAATCGTCGAAGTCGAGCGGGTTCAAACCGGCGTTCGCCTGGAAAAGCGGCTACTCAAGGTACTGAAGGCGGTCGCCGAACTGAAGGATATGAGTTTGGGCGATCTGCTGGAGGGGATTGTGCTTCATGCCTTCGAAGGCAGGCCGACTTTTTCCGCGCAGACGCTAAAGGAAATCGAGCGGTTCAAAAGCATTTATGGACTGACGCTGCGCGCGTCCGACAGCCACAAGTTGAAAGAGAACAAATGACAACTACCGAGTTGATGATTTCGGAAAAATCAGACGCCAACACGCTCTTAGTGGGCAATGGAGAAACCATAAACCGAGTGCCTGACACCGCCCTCAAGGCGGCGATGGCGAAAGTCCCAGAATTCTTCGCGGCACGGCTCGCATTCATGACGGCGGAACATCACCTGGTGCGCAACTTCGCGGTTCGCGAACTGCCCTATGAAAATGGGAGGCCAATCAACGGGGACCGGATCGCAGCCACGCTGGGACTACCCATGGCAAGGGTTCATGCGATTATAGAAGACCTCGAACGCCATCTCTTTTTCCTGGTTCGGAATGAAGCGGGAGAAATCAGCTGGGCATTTCCGGTCACCACCGAGTCCACACCTCATCGCTTGCAGTTCAGCACTGGAGAACGCGCACATGGCGCTTGAGCGGAGGATGCCTTCGCTACGCCCTTCGTGCAAGGGCGCCTCAGGGGACAAAAGCTTTCCGTAGAACTCGAATCCGAGTGCGCCCATTGCGGGAAGGCACTTCACATTTCCGTGGACAGCGAATTGAATTCCCAGGTGAGGGAAAAAGACGCCGAACCATTGCTTTTTGAGCCGGACGTCGATTGGAAGACATTCAAAGGCGCCAATATCATCCATGATTATTGAAGAGAATCCCTCTTCTTCTGGTCAGAAGAACACGCCAGGATTTATCGAGCTTCACGTACGCAGGTGGATGGCACTTACCTGACGATGGCGCAAAGTGCTTACACCGGGAGAATTGCCCAATCCGCGCTCTTCGGATTTCAAATCTAGTCTTAAAGGTGGGCGGAGCCGCGGCAATCCGTGCTGCCATTCCCCGCATCTTACCTTGCGTGCTACCCTCGAACCCGGAGACGAATACTACCGTGAAGGCGTCTATCAAGATCCTGCTTCTGCCCGTCCTGATTGTGCTGGGAAATTCTTTACTGCTGGCCGCCGATCGCGGAACGCTGGTGCGCGAGGCCGTCATCTATATCGCTCCCGATACCACCTCCAACAAGCTCGGCCAAGTGGAACGCGGACGGGAACTGATTCTCCTCGACAAGAGCCGCAACTGGCTGCACGTCGAAGCGCTGCTCGGCCCCACCAACGCTCCCGACCCCGCTTTCGTTTTGGACGATGAGGACGAAGGCAAGACCATCAGCGGCTGGATTCTCGATACCGGCATCGTCTGGGCGTCGACTCCCAACGGCGACCGCATTCTGTTCGGCGCCGCCGTCGATTCCGAAGACGAGGCCAGCCGTCGCCGTGGACGCCGCGGCGCAGCCCAGGATGCCTTGCGCCTTTATCGCCGCATCTACGATATCTTCCCTACCGCTCCGCAGGCCGGCGAAGCTCTTTACCGTGCCGCCGACATTCAATGGCAGATCGATAAGTCGGATATGCAGTCCCGCCCTTCCGCGCGTGAGAAAGAATCCTACCTTCGCGAAGGCATCGACGAGCGCTCCATGAAGCAGGTCATGAAAAAATTCCCCGACTCAAAGTGGGCCCAACTCGCCGCCTTCCACCTGATCGACAACAAACTCTGCGGCGACTGGCAAGGCTCTTCCAAGTGCCCGGAAAAGGAAGCCGACCTCTACGAAAAGTATGTGAAGGAGCACCCGGAATCTCCGGCCGCTCCCGAAGCGCTGTATGACGCCGCTTCCCGCCGCGCCGCGCTAATCGAGATTTACAAGACAGAAGAGCAACCGAAGAAGTCAGACCAATCGAAGAACCTGGCCATCTCTCTTGCCCAGCAGTTAATCTCGAAGTATCCGCAAAGCGACTGGTCGTCCCGCGGACAAACGCTGCTATTCCTCATCCAGGGAGGGGTACCGACGTATGGAAACGCAATTCAGTAGGATGTCGTTCATCTATAGGCTTGTGAAGGAGTTCTGACCTGCAAACGCCTTCGCCTCAGTGCGCGACTGCGCTCGGCTGCGCTTCGGGCTTGAAGATTACGCCCTGACTGGTGCGGCTGTTCATCACGACGCGGATCGGTTGCGCGAAATGCAAGTGGCGGACACAACCTTGCTCTTCCGTGGCTGTTTGCTCCATCAACCACTGCCAATCGACAGAGCCTTCGCCCGCGTCTGGATTCACCGTAAAGTAACCGATCTGAAAAGCGGTCAGATTCTGGAAGAAATGGCTGCCCTGCGATGGGGTGACTCGAAAATCGCGGAATCCGGCTTCGACAATCACGCGCGCGCCGGAGATTTCATCCCATTCGACCGGAATGCCCAGCCATGGCTCAGTCGATCCCCAGCGCCCAACTCCGATCAGGAGATACGGCCGGTTCTCCTCATTGAGCCGGCGATTGAACTGAGCAACGGACTTGGCCACTTCCTGGCTGCGGCTGCGCTCGAAGCGCTGCGAATCGACCACTACGAGATCGTGAAGATTCTCGATGCGGCCGTTGCCTAGAACCATGCTGCTCTGACAGATCAACTGCTCGGGTCGCACATCGTCCAGGGACAAGTCTTCGCTGTCGCGCGCCAGGGTCAGCGGCCGGATCTGCAGGAAACCAAAATCCGCAACCTGCCCAGCCTGATGAGGCAGGCGCACGGCAAATTCGATCTCCACGGGATTGCCTAACGCATCCTCGCCTGCCCGAACCAGGACATCGAGAATCTCAGCCAGGGGAAAGGTGTCGTGCTTAAGCATGGGGGCAAAAGTTACGATGCGCGCTCCCGGCCGGCTTACTCCATCGTAGACGGCGTGGTTATCCTTGGAGTACGTGGAGGCCACGGCTCGCAGTGTGCCGTCGCTCTCGGCGGCATCCAGGCCGAACCGCCTCTCGTGCCAATGCCCCGGACGGCCGGACGAAGCGCCATCCAACTCCAAGGCCCAGAATTCCGTCTGCGAGTTGGCCAGTATGTCTTCGACCGAGGAAAACTGCATCAAGTTGCGGGGATAACGCGGACAGAAAGTCAAACACTTCCCGCCATCCACCACCGCCCGGCCCAGGCCGAGAGCCACGGCCGCGATGCCATCGTCGAAGGTCATGGGCGCGACCGGATAAAAATTGTGCGAGCGCACGACGCCGGCGAAATCCGGATAAAAGCGCTGCCCGTGAGGCGTACCAACAACCTGCTGGAGAATCACCGCCATCTTTTCTTCTTCCAGACGATAGGGCGTCGCGCGCACGTAGGCTTTCGCATGGCGGCTGAAGGTGGAGGCGTAGACGCGCCGAATGGCCTCGCTCAACGCCAGCAGTCGCTCGTCGAGGTCGACTTGCTGGTTGCCCAGCATGAAGGTCTCATATACGCCGGTGAAAGGCTGGTATTGCGAATCCTCCAGCAGGCTGGAGGAGCGCACCGCCAGCGGATGGTCGATTTCAACGAGAAACGATCGAAGATCGTCGCGGAGGGAACTGGACAGCGGCGCGGCCAGGAATGTCCGCTGAATCTCAAGGTCGTCTTCGCAATGCAAGGCAAAGTCCGCCAGGTTGTTCTCGGCCAGGAATTGATCGAACACATCCGTGGCCAAGACGACGGCGGGCGGCACCGAGATGCGAACGCCGGGAAAGCGGCGGGTCAAACGGCTCTTGCGCAAGAGGTGGCGCACAAAAGCTAGGCCGCGAGCCTTGCCACCGAGCGACCCAGAGCCAATCCGGAAAAAGCCCGATTCCGAGGGCTTGAACGTATCGGCGTGGAAGTCGCCGATCAGCACCTCGCTCTGTTCGCGGCGATACTCGTGGATGGACTCGATCAGATCGCGCCGCAAGTGTTCAGGGCCGGAGAAATCGGACACCCGCCGCGGCCTCAACTTGGCCGCCAGCGCAAACTCGGTGCGCGCCATCAGCCAGTGGGAGAAGTGATTGCTCTGCGAGTGAAAGACGAGGCTTTCCCCCGGAACCGTTTCCAATAGCTTCTCCAACTCGTTCAAGTCTCTCGCGCGCCCGACTTCGCTCGCATCCGGCAGACGAAACACGAAGTCGCCAAACCCGAATTGCTCGGTCAATATCTGGCGCAAGTCTTTCAGCAGGGTGGGCGAACGTTTGCGCAGAAACGAATAGCCCGCGGCGTGCGCCCGCGGGCGGAACTCGGTGCGGCTGGTCTGCAGCACTACGGGAACATCCGGCACCAGGCTCTTCACCATGCGCGCCAGTTCAAAACCCGCCTCCGAACTCAGCTTGCCCTCCCAGGGGAACTCCACGTCCGACACCAGGCCGATCAGATAATTGCGATACTCCTGCACCAGTAAGGCCGCGTCTTCGAAATTCGAGCTCAGCAAGATTCTCGGCCGCGCCTGCATGCGCACCAGTTTGTGCGCCACATTGATGCCTTCCTGAATCACGCGCCGCGATTGCTTGATCAGCTCGGTATAGATCACGGGCAGGAACGACGAGTAGTAGCGGATGTTGTCTTCCACCACCAGCAGCACGGGCACGCCGATGGCCTGCGTGTCGTGCAGGACGTTGCGTTTATCCTCGATGTACTTGACGATCGCGATCAGGATACGGGCATTGCCCTGCCACAGAAAAATGCGCTCGATGTCGGTAACTGGATTTCGCGCTACGAAGTTCTTGATCTCGCGATAGTCATAGGCCAGCACCACGACGGGAACATCCAGCCCCGCCCGCTTCACCTCATGCGCCAACTGCGCCGCGTTCATGTCGCCGACCGCAAGGTTGGTGACGATCAGGTTGAATTGCGGCCGCGAGCGGGCCATCTCCACCGCCTCCGCGCAACTGGAGACGTGCGTGATCCCCGGAATCTGCCGGAGATTGAGTTCGAGCGATTCGTCGATCAGCAGCTCGTTGAGCCGTCCATCTTCGCGGAGGATGAAAGAATCGTAGAGGCTGGAGACGAGGAGAATGTTCTGCACCTTGAACGGCATCAGGTTCCCGAAGCCTTCAAAGCGCTCTTCAGCGTCCAGAATCGACTCGCCGATGCGGTGCACGATCATGGGGGATATCTTAAATGAACTGAACGGCTCGGTATCTGGCAAGCACAGGGTGGCAATCAAACGTGGAAACGGAGGCAGATTCCAAATGACGCGTTAGAACAAATCCAGAGTTGCTGTGACCACGGGCAGCTGCCGAGCTGCGCTCGGCTTAGACCCTTCGACTTCACTCAGGGCAAGCTCACGAGGGCGCCCGTCCCCACACGAGCGGGGGCAGCAATCGCGTCTTCGACCGCAACCGCTATCTTTTGTTCTTTATTCTTCCCGCTTCGGCGGAATGTAATCTGACCGGGCTCGATCCTCACGGGTGTGCACAGGCCGTTCCGGGTGGTCGGCAGCATCCTCGGAACCGCCGACTGCCTCCGCCTCGTAGGTTTGATCCGAATCGGCGAGTTCTTCAACGCTTTCATCGGCAGAGTCTGCGATTTGCGAGAGACCCTGAGTGTCCCCTGATTGCCCGGCGCTGTCCGAGCCTATCTGCCCGGAATCGCTTCCGAGTTCATCGAGCCGTGCTTCGTTATCACGCGATGTATGTTTCGCCACGGAACCTCCCGCGAGCTATCTTCGACCGTCAAATTGGATGCCAACTTGCGGTGCCCGGACTGAACAACAAAATAGGCTCGCTCAGTCCCGACAGAGCCACAAGGAAACGAAATAGCACATTCGTGCTGCGACTGCCCAACCCGTTCGTCTTCGTGAAAGAGCTACCACACGAACAGGCGAGCACCGTCACCG